>Ga0209635_10000885_pt1 | contig 21753 bp, 29 predicted proteins | sample DeeMarSWOR230_32_FD_187463 | JGI IMG/M metagenome (GOLD analysis project Ga0209635, IMG submission 187463) | Marine sediment microbial communities from White Oak River estuary, North Carolina - WOR-2-30_32 (SPAdes) (version 2) | ecosystem: Environmental > Aquatic > Marine > Intertidal zone >...
AGACATCGTTTTCTGGCCAGTAGCAATGGACATAAAATACAAAGACGTCGAAGCCATGCCAGACAAAAGCATAGACGTCTGCTTCTTCAACGGAGCAATACGCAACTCAGAAAATGAACACATGGCAAAACTACTTAGGCAAAAAGCTAAGGTTCTAGTTGCTTTCGGTTCATGTGCCCATGAAGGATGTATTCCTGGACTGGCTAACTTGCATGACCGAAAAGAGATATTTGAAAGAATCTACTGCGAAACTCCATCGACGAAAAATCCAGATAAGGTAGTGCCTGTTAGTCCTGTTAAAGTTAAAGAAGGCGAGTTGCACAAACCTGAATTCTACGATACAGTGAAAACGCTTGACCAAACCGTAGACGTAGACTACTATCTTCCAGGATGTCCTCCACCAGTGGACTTGATAGTTAAAGCTCTTGACGCTATTACAAATGGTGAATTGCCACCAAAAGGTGCGGTGTTGGCACCAGCAAAGTCTGTCTGTGATGAATGTCCAAGAGAGAAAAAAGAAAAAAAGATTTCTAGAATCTATCGTGTGTATGAAAAAGCTCCAGACCCAGAAAGATGTCTTCTTGAACAAGGGATACTTTGTATGGGTCCAGCCACACGAGCAGGCTGCGGCGCCCAATGCTTGAAGGTTGATTATCCTTGCACTGGATGCGGTGGGCCATGTCCTAATGTGCCGGAGCAAGGAGCAGCCATGTTAAGCGCTTTAGCATCGATTCTCGGGGTCGACGAGGAGAAAGAAGGAGGTTATGACCCTGAAAAGTTGATAAATCAAATTAAGGATCCGGTTGGCATTTTTTACAAGTATTCGTTACCACATTCAATTATTAACAGGAAGGTGATGAAGAAGTGAAGCTAATATCCATCGACCCAATAACGAGACTGGAAGGACACGGTAAGATCGACATATTTCTAGACGATGCAGGAAACGTTGCGAATGCTTACATGGTAATACCTGAGCTGAGGGGCTTCGAGAAATTTTGCGAGGGAAGAAAAGTCGAAGACATGCCAATAATAACCACGAGGATCTGCGGAGTCTGCCCAGTTGCACACCACATGGCGTCTGCTAAAGCATTAGATGCAGCGTTTAATGTGGAACCAACAGAAACTGCTAAAAAGTTGAGAGAGCTTGAGTACTGCGGCTACATCATTTATGACCACATTCTGCACTTTTATTTCTTGGGCGCACCAGACTTCGTCGTGGGGCCTGATGCACCTGCTGCTGAAAGAAATATTTTAGGCGTGATCAAAAAGGCTGGCTTGGATGTGGGTAAGGATGTTATTAAGCATAGGGCTTATGGGCAGAGGATAACCGCTATTTTGGGCGGCAAAGCCACGCATCCTGCCAGCGCTTTGCCTGGTGGCATTTCGAAGGCGTTGAGTGAAGAAGGTAGGCTAGAGATTGAGAAGATGGCGAAGTCTTGTGTGGAGTTTGCAAAGTTTAGCCTTCAATTGTTTAGCGATGTGGTGTTGAAGAATGAGGCTTATGTGGATTTAATTAGGAGTGATATTTACACAATGAGAACCTATTATATGGGGCTTGTTGACGGTAACAATAAAGTTAACTTTTATGACGGGAAAGTTCGTGTCGTAGATCCGGAAGGGAAGGAGTTTGTGAAGTTTGCTCCAAGCGAATACTTGGACGTTATAGAGGAACATGTTGAACCATGGACATACGTCAAGCTTCCGTACCTCAAGAAGATTGGTTGGAAGGGATTTGTAGATGGTTCTGAGAGTGGTGTTTATCGTGTAGGTCCGCTTGGGCGTTTGAATGCTTCGGATGGTATGTCGACGCCTTTGGCACAGCAGGAGTTTGAGAGGATGTATGAGGCTTTGGGTGGGAAGCCTGTGCATTCTACTTTGGCTTTTCATTGGGCGAGGCTGATTGAGTTGATGAATGTTTCTGAGAGGGCTTTGGAGCTGGTTCAAGATTCTGATATTACGGGTGAGGATGTGAGGAGTTCTGTGGGTGCGCCTGGTGAGGGTGTAGGGATTGTGGAGGCGGCTAGAGGTACTTTGATTCATCATTATGTTCTTGATGAGGATGCTTTGGTGAAGAAGGTGAATTTGATTGTGGCTACGACTAATAATTCTGCGGCTATTAACATGTCTGTTCGTGATGCGGCGAGGGGTTTGATTAAGCGTGGTGTGATTGATGATGGGTTGTTGAATATGGTTGAGATGGCGTTTAGGGCTTATGATCCTTGTATGGCTTGTGCGACGCATTTTGCTGTTGGTGAGATGCCTTTGGTGGTTCGTGTGTTTGATTGTGAGGGGGATGTTGTTAGGGTTTTGAGTCGTTAGTGGCTTTTTGTGTGGGTGCTTTTTCTCTGCGCAGAGAGTAGACCATCCTATTAGGATGCAAATATGTTTGTGTTGGAGGGGTAGGCTTATTAGCGTTAGGCTTGTCAATTTAAATGGGTTGTGAGTGTGTCGAAACTTGCGCCAGAGTCTGTTGCGTTAAGGTTTGTGGAGGTTATTAATGCTGGGGATTCTGAGGGGCTTGTTAAGCTTCAGACTGAGGATTTTACTTTGGTTGACACGGGTGGAGACGTGTTTCGTGGTCGGAGTGGTTGGCAGGACTATTTTTCGGCTTATCCGAATTATAGGATTCACGCGCAGCATGTTTTGACGAGTGGTAGTGGTGTGGCAATTATTGGTAAGACGACGGGTTCTCATGTTTCGCCTGAGGTTGAGGAGAATGAGACGGTTCTTTGGACTGCTGAGATTCGGGACGGTTTAGTAAGCGAATGGCGAATATACAGCGACATCAAGGAAACCAAGAAAAAGGTACAAGAATCACATCAAGACCGATAACCTCGCGCGCAAAACTAGATACATCATGAAAACATGGAAAATCTGAGAAAAATTATAATAGGAGAATCAAGACGTCGATTATTATTCGGAATCCTAGTTCTGGACATGCGAGAAGATCGATTTCCAATGAAAAATGAGGCATGAGAGTTCTAGGTGGACCGGGAGAGATTTGAACCCAGCCCAAGTGGCGATATATCCAGCACGCCATCTTTTTCTATTGTTGTGCACACGCAATCTGAAGGTTCGTTGTACTTTGACAAAAAATACGAACGTAAATGCAAGCGAAAACGATAAAAGCATTAAAGCTAAAAGAGATCAGCATGGACCAAAAGGAAAGATTAGAAAATATAGCTAAATCACCGATTTCCTTCCCCTATCTAAGGCGCTTCAACATCGGAGCAGGTTTTCTACACTTGATTCAAGGAATAATTATGGTGGCTCTTGGCCTGCTTAAAGCCTATCCTAGAGACATATACACATTCTACCTTAAATTTGAGATAATAAGCCCATCCATTTTCCAAGTTGAACCTAACCCTCAAGTCTTGTTTACAATTGATTATATAGGAGTGATAGCAGCCTTATTTCCTTTGATCTCAGCAATAGCACATTTCACCATCGCTTTTCCAAGAAATGAAAGCTACAATCAAAACCTCAAAAAAGCAATGAACCCATATAGATGGTATGAATATGCCTTCTCAAGCTCAATAATGATAGTGCTAATCGCCTCGTTTGTGGGAGTATGGGACCTATGGTCACTTGTGATGATCTTCGTCTTGAACACAATGATGATAACGTTCGGATACTTAATGGAAAAAATCAATCAACACGCTGAAAAGACCGATTGGTCACCTTTTATCTTGGGATGCATTTCAGGCGGAATACCTTGGGTAGTGCTTTATTCATATTTCGTCGCAGCCATAAGCAGTGCGAATGCTGATGTGCCAACATTCGTGTACATGATATTCTTCATATACTTCATTCTGTTCAACATCTTCGCGATAAACATGGTGCTGCAATACAAAGGTGTTGGACGCTGGAAAGACTACCTTTACGGCGAAAGAACTTACATAATGCTAAGTTTCATAGCAAAAAGCATCCTAGCATGGCTAGTATTCGCAGGAATCTTTGCACCGTTCTAGCGGTTATATGTCTGAGGATCATTTATTTCATTGATTTGCGAAACTTAGCGATCTTGGGCGCAATAATTAGTCTACAATAGGGCTTTTCAGGGTTTCTTTTAAAGTAGTTTTTGTGATAATCCTCTGCTTTGAAGAAGGCTTTGAAGGGTTTAACCTGTGTGACGATTGGTGCATCATACGCTTTCGCATTGTCAAGTTCTCCAATCAGCTCTTGGGAAATTGCCTTCTGCTCACTATTGTGGTAGAATATTATGGATCGATACTGAGTCCCCATGTCGGAGCCCTGACGGTTCAACGTGGTCGGATCATGCATCGCAAAGAACGACTCGAGAATTTCCCTAAAAGAGATAACATCGGCGTCAAAGGTGATTTGAACAACTTCAGCGTGTCCAGTTGTCCCCGTGGAAACCTGCTCATAAGTCGGATTTGCTAACTGACCGCCAGAATAGCCCGGCTCAACCCTTATCACACCTATCATTTCACCGAAAACAGCCTCTGTACACCAGAAGCAACCACCGCCAAGTGTTGCAAATTCCTTTTTTCTAGAACCTCTTTTCGATTGACCTTGACCCATAACTTCGAAAATCTCCTTTGCATACATAAAAGTATCTCCGCAAGTAAAGAATGGCATGGATCGACATCTACAAAGGTATCGTCAATGTTGCTTCTGGAGAGAATACGATTAGCGCACGCATAAACCTGAGTCAAAGATAATGATATTGTGCAAATTCCCTACGCGTGCTTTCATATTTTGTTGAGTAGTTTTAGTAGTATTGCTTTTTCGCTGTGTAGTCTATTCTCAGCTTGTTCATAAATTACGCTATTAGAAGCCTCTACCATTTCGCCGCTTATTTCGTAGCCTCGGTGGATAGGCATGTCATGCATTATCAAAGCGTTACTACCTTCCATAAACTTGTTGTTAATTTGGTAGGGCATCATCAGCTTGACTCGTTTTTCCTTCTCTTCTTTAAATTTCGGGTCAAGGAAAAGTTCCATGTCAACCCAAGTATCAGTATAAACAACATCCGCATCCTTCACAGCCGCCTTAACATCAAGCGTAGTATGGTATAATCCTGTTTTCTTAGCTTTCTCAAGCAACTCCAAATCTTGCGCAGGCTCATGCATAATCGGCGTCACCGCTGTAATATGCATACCAGTCATAGTGCAGGCTTCAATCAAAGAATTGCAAACATTATTGTGAACCCCAATGTAAACCAACTTTAATCCCTTCAGTTCACCCCTATACTCCTTCACAGTCATCAAATCAGCAATAGCTTGACAAGGATGATACCTATCATCACAACCATTAATCACCGGCACCCGTGACGCCGAAGCCATCTTCATCAAATCAACATTCCTCTTCAACCGCGCCACAATACAATCAACATTACGCGAAAGATACCTAACCTCATCACCTATATCCGCCAGCTTGAACTGAGTTGTCAACCAATCTATGTAAAGAGCATGACCACCCAACTGAGTCATAGCAACCTCGAAGGAAACGCGTGTCCGAGTAGATGTTTTTTGAAAAATCATGGCTAAAGACTTGTCCTGCAAAGCAGTCCGATATTTCGCGGGTTCTTTCTTAACTTCTATTGCCTTGTCAATAAGAAACGCAACCTCTTTCGGAGCCCAATCCTTAAAATTAATAAAGTGTCTCATACGACATTCCCCGTCTTTCTTCAAAAAGCCAAAGCCACACGATATAAGCTTTATGGAAATCCTTAAACCCGATCGACAACCTCAGAAATGAATGATGGAGTACAACAAATGATTCTCATAGTCGCCTCCACAAAAGACATTGCAAGCACAAACATCCGACAACAACTACTAACCCACTACAACTTCGAAGAATCGAAGGAAAAATTCCACAACAACCCAACCTACCACAAAACAATCAACAAAAACGAAGTAAAACTCGTAACAATCAACAAAGAACCAATCTACTACCAAGCCATCACAAACCACTTCAACCCCCAACTCATAATCTACCTTTCACGCCACAGCAGCAAAAGCGGCACCCCAACACTCTCAGTCCACACTCCAGGCAACCTAACCACCCAAGCAAAAAAAGGCGGCACACCAAGAAAAACATCCATAGCACCAGCAAACGCAATGAAAGAAGCCTTGCTGGAAATGGCACAACAAAAAAACACGCTTGGTTTGGACTATGAAGTCTCATACGAATGCACCCACCACGGCCCTTCCCTTGACACGGCAGCAATGTTCGTAGAACTCGGAAGCTCACCAATACAATGGAAAGACACGAAAGCCGCCGAAGCAGTAGCCCACGCAGCAATAGCCCCAATTTGCAAGCACTCGAAGCACTCACCCGTGGCAGTAGGCATAGGCGGACCACACTACAGTAGAAAATTCTCACACATGGCTCTAGACGGTTCCTTTGCATTCGGTCACATAATCCCAAAGTATGCCATTTCACAAATCGACGCGGAAATCATTAAACAATGTGTGGAGCGCACCGTAGAGAAGGTTAAAACTATAATTTTAGACTGGAAAGGAATAAAGGGCGCAGATAAGGCAGAATTAGTTAAGGCTTTAGAAGAAGTTGGAGTGCCAACACAGAAAGCCTAAACATTCGCCAGAAACCGTTTACATTGAAAGCATATGTTAAAACCAAACTGCGCGCATGAGCGATTCAGACGTTATTCTTCTTGGCTAAGTAGTTGCTGCTTGTTCGTATTTCTTCTTAAGCTGATGCATATAACTTTCGATTCCCATATTTTTTATTTGACTGTTAGCCTCAATCATTGCTTTCTTGCGTTCAAGTAGAGGTTTTTCCCTTAGTTTTTTGCAAGGAAAATCCGCGCATTCATAGCAAAAGTCTACGCCTTTTTGAATGCAGCAATCGCGAACTGGGCAGTCTGGCCACCAGGACCACCCTCCTCCGAAACGACAGCCTTTGCAAGGTTTGTTTTGAGAAGCTAACCAATTCAATCCTTTCATGAATTCGTTGAAGGTGTAGGCATTATTCGCGTTGGCTATTAGTTTTAATGAACCATATCTTTCAGCAAGTGTAAGAAGGGTCTTCGCTGCCTTAACTATCGTTCCCTTGTAGTAGTCACAAAAGGCACAATAGTACTTCCCGCAATAAGAGACATATTTGTATCTTCTTTTCAAACTCTTCTCACTCACGTTCACTTCAACTTATAACGGTCAAAAAAGAATAGAAGTTTATTCTTAAAAATCTAAAGAGCTTATTTAAAGAGATTGAGAAGTGGCAAAAATGAATATCAAAGGAAAATCTGTAATCGTCACAGGAGCAAGTGGAGGCATAGGAAGCGAAACTGCTCGCCTGTTTGCAGAAAAAGGCGCAAACATAACTGTAAACTATTTTTCTTCACCTGAGAAGGCAGAAAAAACATTGAAAACTGTCCGTAGCTTAGGCGTTGAAGCTTTCTCCTTTAAAGCTGACATATCTAACCCAAAGGAAGTATCTTTGATGATTAAAGAAACCATAGACAAATTCGGTCGAATCGACGTTCTGGTTAATAATGCAGCAAAGCATCCGCCTCCACTATTTGACTTCGACGAGCCCGACTGGAAACTCTGGAAGAGAATGGCACAAATTAACATAATGGGCATACTTGTGTGCTCTCATTTCGCTGCCCCCTACTTGAGAAAAACAAGTGGAAACATAGTCAACGTTGTGATGGATTATGATCCGGGTGGTTTAGGATATACTTTAACCAAAACAGCAGGCACTCCGTTGACACGAGGTCTTGCTAGAAAACTTGCCCCAATCAGGGTTAATGCAGTGTCTCCAGGAGCTATTGACACGTGGGGAATGAGCAAAGAAGAGAGAAAATACTTTATAGAAAGAACCCTTTCAAAAAGAGTCGGGCAACCGGTAGATATCGCAAGAGCGATATTTTTCCTAGCTTCAGATGAAGCTTCCTATATCACTGGAGAAACAATTCATGTTGATGGCGGCAGTCAACTGCTTGAATGAAATTAAACATTGCGCGCTTTGTCCCAACAAAACGCCCGAATCCCACAAAACAACGAGCAAAACACAACAATGTTCTAAAAAAAAGCGCACAGACCGTGCTATAGACACAGACCACGACACCGACCACTTTTGCGCACAAACGTGCGCTTTCGTGCGCTTCGGTAAAATATTTGGAAAAGCTTTTATGCTTGCATCTTGAAAAGCGCACGCCTGAACATCCAATCTTGGGTAGAGGATTGAAGGGTTGACCGCACGCTTGCAAACATTTTGTTTTGCTAAAACCTTAATGCTTGTGCATATATTTTCTCTTCTGAGAACCTAATTTTGAAGGTCACTAGATTTGACTTTTAATGTAAACATGATAACACCTATTAGGCTAATTGCAGAGGCAACTTGAAAAGCGGTTGTGTAAGCAGCTGCTTGGGCTGCCCCCGTGTTAATTAAATAGTCAGCGACTGGACCTCCTACAAGAGTACCAGCTATCCCAAATGATATAGTAGTGACTGCATTGTATTTTCCAAATAGCCTCCCCCTATATTCTGCAGGAATAAGATCAGATGCTAACAAATATCCAACAACACTCATAAATGCCATAGAAACCCCGCTCAAACTGTTAATGACGATCATCTGCACAACATTTTGCGCAAAAATGTAAAGAATAGGAGTAACGACCGTCAAAGATAGACCTATACCAAAGGCAATCTTTCTACCAATCTTATCTGCAAGAGGCCCAGCTAACAAACTAGCTATAATCGTTGCGATTGAAGCTGAATTACTGATCATCACAATGTCAAAAGAAGTAGCTCCAATGGGTGAACCAAGATCGACATATAAAATAAAGATTTGCAGAATTGAGTAGGCTCCTAACCCGACAACAAAAACAGAGGCAAGGAACCAATAGAAAGTTCTAAAGCTGCGGCTATCTGAGAATTTTGCATTTCGTTTAAGGGCGTCTTTGTCAATTTGCTTATTCTTATAAATCTGCTCTGAAGAACGTGCACTAAACCAAATCATAACTGCACTTACAAGCATAATCCCAGATGCAAAGAAAAATAATATGCCATTTTTGAACCCTCCAGCTTCACCACCCCAATCATAAAAAACACCTGAAATTGAGATTCCCACTATTCGCCCGACACCGCCAACGCTGGAGATCAAGCTCATTAGTTTTCCTCTTTCTTGGGACGTAGTGAGATCTGAAATAAGGGCGCTCCATCCAAGGTTACTCATTGACCAAAAGAACTCTAAAACTGAAAGCCCTACGATAATACTGTACGCCGCAGTAATGGAACTATTTGTGTTTAGCAGGTGAAAGTGAACAAAGTAAACTAAGACATAGCCGAACGCTGCGATTGTTTCTCCGATAACCACGAGACTTGCGCGCGCTTGGTATTTGTCGGAGATCTTACCCCATATGAAGGTTTGTGACACGCTGTTGGCTATCATGGTTAGACTTGCAAGTAGTGTAGTTTCCGTGACGGAGAGTCCAAGACCTTTGTTCAAATAGATAGATAAGAAAGTGTAGAATAAGCCTCGTCGTGCCATCGCCATGAATTGAAAACTTGAAAGTCCAAGCATTGTCTTTTTGTGCAAAGTAATCAACGAAGAATGAAGAATCTCCTTTATTCAATTTTTAGGATTTGTGGTCTATTCAATTAGCGATGTTAAAAGACATATACACACAGGTTGTTAGGGCGATTAACTCAGTAACTTTCTTTAGAGAAGAATAGTCGTGTCTGTCCCAACGCGTGTACATCCAGCTTTCTCACCTTGGTGACAATCGGAAAATCATTAACAACTTTCCCCAAAACCAAACAATGATGTGGTGGCAAATCCCGTGCCACACACTTCACGGTTTCCGCATCTACCTTAGAAGCCCTCGAAATAGTTTCTAAGTCGTGCTCATTATTGAAGTTAAAGAGAAACAGGTTGTCGGCTTGGCGGTAAATATTCTCTCGAATTGTGTCTGGTTGATTTGTTATAAAAGTAGTAAACACTCCAAAATGTCGCATCCTAGTAACTATATCATCCCAATAAGTCTCTCTAAGATACAAATGTGCCTCTTCAGCAAATAAAAAAATAGCCCGCAACTTCCAATTTGCCAGTAACTCCATAAGCTTGCCAAGAACATACTCTACTACAATGAGTCTATCTATAATCGAGGTATCGTGGAGATTAATTACCACTACACCCCCTATTCGAGCTTTGTAAAGTGAATCCTCTAACGAAGATGATTGTGCTGGATTGTCAGTAAACAAACCAGAATTCAGCAAGGTATAATAACGAGAGAACAAAGCATCACGTACGTGTTGATTACATTTCCAGTTCCTTATACCCTCACCCAACTCATACATCGTCAAAACACCTTTTTGCTCAAGAGAACACCATATGCGTCTAAACTCTCTAGCAGACGTCCCGGGCAAATGAAGTGCATTAACAAGAATACTAAGCATCACACGAAGTTTCAACTGTATCAATGTCACTTTGAGGTTTTGCCTAGGCGTTAAGACATGAATTTTTCCATGAAACTCGTTTGGCTTTCCATCAACATCTTGGCCAAGACCAGTGTATTCACTGTTTAGATCAAGGATTACAACTGGAGCGCCATGATTTACTAGGCTTAGAGTCAACAGTTTAGATATGTGAGATTTTCCAGTTCCTTTTTTGCCTGTTATTATGTTGAGGCCGCCGTCTAAAGCTCCTACATCAACATGTAGTTGCTTTTTTTCTATAGTTTCGCCCAAGTGCATCGAGTGTTTACCGTTGATTTTTGCTTGAGCAAATAGAGTTTCCACAGGGAGTCTCTTGACTATTGCTTGAGAACGAGAAGGGAGCCAAGAACTGGTAGAAATTATATCACCATTGTTGTTCGTAGCTCGAATTTTGCAAATTAATAGACAAGCATCTTGAATGTATGCAATGTGAGTAGCTACCTCAAAAGGATCTACATCCTCCCCTTGGATGTAAGAATCGCCATTATAATTTCGAAGCAACTCGTCTAGGATACCTGGAATGTTAGCATACTGTATATCTATAACTTGGACAATTAGGCTCTTTCCTGTATTAGGATCTTCAACAGTTAAATAGTCGCCTTTCTCCACTTTTTCATTTGGAAAACTGATTATTTGTATTGTAGTTCCTTCTTTTTTGTAAAGTCGCAAATCAGCTAACCCTCCAGTCCTTTGCCAAAGCGACCAAAAAGTATGCGACGTATATTTGGCCTTGTTATTATTCTCATGTTACTTTCCTTGGCAATGCAGCGTTGTATCCCTAAGACTTCATTTGCAGTGAACGTGGAGAATATATGAGCCAGACGAAGAGTTTCTGGATAGCTTTGCAGAATTAAGTCGTTCCCAAGCAGTTTTTGAACTGCCTCGATCGATTGTTTATGAGACAGCTGCTTATCTATGTCCAATCGAAATGTGTACCTATCCTCAGTTAGTTTCGCCACATGTACGTTGCCCATTAAGCACAGTGGACCTACATGAATTGGATAATTTTGTATTTTGAGTAAACAAGGGGATGGGTGTTTCCATATAAGGTCTGTAACACGATAACCATGTAAGAGTAATCGCGTCATCTTTGAAAAAGCTAAGACAGTGTTTTGGTTATCACGAGCCTTCTTCAGCAGTTGTTCCATCTCTTGTACAGATGTTTCAGGTGTGCCTGCCGTGAGGCTGCCATCCCAAAGAATTAGGCTGTTGTGGGTTGTTTGGTTGACAGACATCTGTATCCATCGTTCGAGGAGTGTTGTTAGTCTAGTTTGTGTGTAGAGTAGGTTAGGTGAGGTGTATTCTTGTAGGTGTGCTTTTTTGTGGTGTTGGTTAAGACTATAGATCTCATTTTTGTTTTTTTCTGTGATGTGAAAGGGGAAAGGGCCTATTCGTAGGTAATGATAGTGGTTGTCTTGTCTCCACACAATGGCGCCTCTTGTCGCGAGTAAAATGCCTGTTTCGGTTTCACCTAACTTTATGCTTGAGACATCTATGGCGACAATAGGAGTTTTTGCGCGGTTTGGAATTAGTTTCGCGAGACTTGTTGTAGGGGAGAAACGTTTTGGGTATTCTGTTGTGGGAAATTGAATGGTTGTGTTATTTGTAATGGATGTTTGGGAGTGTTGGGTTTTTTTTAGAGAGCGTATGCTGAATTCTATGAATTGTTGGGGGAGTTGTAGTGTTTCTATGGGTGGTGGAAAGTTATATTTTGGTGTTGTTGTTATAGGGTATTGTGCATTCACCAAGATTCACCAATATGTTTTGTTTGGTGGTTTTTGGTATTTAAGTGTTGTGCATGAACAATTTGCACAATACAATAAACAATAGGTGAACAAATATGGTTGAAGGTGATGAGAAGCGGGTGCGTGTAAAGATGAAAGTGGGTGATGTTGAGGTTGAAGTGGAGTGTGGTGTAAGCGAGGTTGGAAGCGTGGTTGATAAAGTTTTGGCTGTAGTGGCTGAGCGTGGTGGTGCTATTAGTAGTGGCGTTAGTGGTGGTGTTGGTACCTTTGCTGGTGGTCGCGGGGAGACTTGTAAGGGTTTGATTTTAGGTTTGTGGGGGGAAGGTTGGTTTGGGATTGGAAGGGGATTGAGTGAAGTTCATGGGGAGATGGGACTGCGAGGGTTTCACTACGATCGTACGGCAGTGGCTCACGCGTTGGTTGACCTGGTTCGGGAGGGGGTTTTAACGCGGGTAGGGAGGCCAAGACGTTATAGGTATCTGCAGAAGCGTCCGCCGCTTTCGGCTGTTATGAAAGCTGAGGCTGAAGAGGAGAAGAAAAAGGAAGAAGAGGAATAGTATTTGCACGCGCTTTTGCCCAACAAAACGCCCAAACTCCACAAAACAACGGATTTACAACAACTATGGTGTAAATTTCTTGTCCCACACTGTCCCTAGGGACAGGGACATCTTGTCCCACATTGTCCCACAAACATGGTTTATTTGGAAAAGTATGAATGCGCGTGCAAGTCTCCATTATTTGTCTGTCAAGTGTGCTTTTTTTACTTTTAGATATCCGCTTTGTCTCTCCCACACCCTCTCCACCTCAACCAACTCAATCTTTTTCTCCCTAAAAAACGGCGCATCCAAAACCAACGTCTCATACTCACCCCCCTCACCCACCACCGAAACCCCAAACCTACGACTCAACTCCACAAGCTCAACAACAGCCTCCTCATCCAACCTCCTCCCCAACCACTCCACACCCAACCCTAAAGCCGCAACCCTACTCACCACCACCTCAAACCCCAAACCCACCAACTCACGCAACAACCCCACACCATCTTCACCCCACAGAGGACAAACCGAAACCAACCCCAACCCCCCACAAACCCCCTCAACCCGACCCCTCTGATACCCAGACGCAACCGCCCCACAAACCACACCCTCAACACCCAAACTCCCAAGCACCAGCTCTAAATCCTCCATCTCTACATCCTTAACACCCTCAGTCTCACCCAAAACTAAAGGAAACCCAGACGCCTCCGCAAACAACCTCAACAACCCCACATCGACAAAATGAAACATCCAACTATCCACCCTCTCCGGCACCATCGCAACCAAACACACAACCTCATGCCCCCCCTTTAAGACACGATGCAACGCCAAAGCTGAATCCTTACCCCCACTCACCAACACCCCAACCCGCACAACCAAACCCTCCCTAACACCTAAAACCTACACAATCACCGCTCAAACTTCGCAACAGCCTTCCTAAAAATCTCCTCAGCTCCAGCCCTCCAACCCTCAAATCCACCCGCCACCTCAGGATAACCCCGATACCACGCCTTAACCTCATTCATAGCAGCAGCCGCAACCCTCAACTTCCTAAGCACCCCAAGCTTCCTCACACCCCTAAACACCCGCCTCACCTTCTCACTGATGCTAAAGTGCACATCCTCACCCAAACTCGCCTCCAAAACATCCTCCTCACTCAACAACTTAAAACGCATTCCATAATTCAACTCCTCATCATCCATGTTCTGCAGTAGTATGCGAAAGATTTCCAGCCCCGCCTGCTTCGCACCATAACCCCTAACATAACCCACATTATAACCCCACAACCCCCCACGACTCACGTCACCACGCTCCAAAGCCTCAGAAGCCGTCTCCCCCGCCAACATACCACCAATCATCGAAGGCCCCATACCCCCACCATGAATAGGATTAACCTGACACGCCGCATCACCAACAACGATTATCCCATTACCCACCATACTGTCTAAAGGTCTTCGAGTGGGTACATACCACGCACCCCCATCAACTATCGAAGACCCCTCAAACATCGGTTGGGAGAGGATGTGGTTGTATAGTTGGTTTTTTGGGTTTGGAAATTTTTCGGTCATGGCTACGCCTAAGCCCACGTTCACTTTGCTGCCGCCTTCTGGGAAGATCCAGTAGTATCCTCCGGGTGTTGTTTTTTGAGTGATGTAGATTTGGCAGAGGGAGGGGTTGGGTGGTGGTTGTTTTAGTTTGCGTATTTCTCGGTAGCAGGCTTCGACGTCTTTGTTGTTTATTTTGGTGTCGATTTGGATGTTTGAGGGTAGTTTTTTTCGGATGGTGGCTGAGAAGCCTGTTGCTTCTATGGTTATTGGGCTTTGTAGTGTGTGTTTTTTTCCTGTTTTTTGGTTTTTTGTGTGGACGCCGCGGATGAAGCCTTTTTCTATTATTGGTTGTGTTACGTGTGTTTTGTCTTGTAGGGTGGCGCCTGTGTCCTGTGCTTCTTTTAGGAGTCTTTGTCCGAAGTGATGTCGGTTTAGGATGTAGCCGTATAGTTGTTCTCCTTTGACTATGTAGCTGGTTTGTTTGTCGGGTGAGTGTATTTGGATGCCTTCCATTATGCGTTCTATTTGGTCTGCTGTTGGTTCTTTTAGGTTTAGGTTGTTGAAGTGGTGTTTGCCTATGGCGTCTCCGCAGATTTTTTTACCGATGTCTTTTTTGTTTTTGATGTCGATCAGAAGGGTTTTGAGTCCTGCTTTTGCTGCTGTTTTGGCGGCTAGGCAGCCTCCTGTTCCGGCGCCGGCGACAATGACGTCAAATTTTTCCAAGCTGTATTCCCCTTCTTATGTAGGTTTGATATCTGCGTAGGAAAGCTGATAATATTTTTGCTTTTCGATCGAAGCTCTGAGAAGATTCCTGGCACGTTATTCATGCTTGAAAAAAAGCTTGAAAGTGAAAAAAGCTACACTTAAATTTTAATGTGCGCGCGCATCATCAAATTGAAATTTGCATCAAACCAACATAAATCAACGGCTGGGATACACCCCTGCGTACTGACTTTCATACAGTTAGACATTTTGTCAAAATAACGACCTTGTTTTAGCGCACACGTCTAAAGTCCTGTCCATGGACACCGTTTGTAGGGTCCAATGACAATTGTGACGATTGTACCCAGAATACCCTCAAGTTTCAACTCTTCCTCTAGAAAAGAATTCAAATCTTCCATTTTTTCTAGGATGACCTCTGTGACGATATCAGTATCACCGCTTGTTCTATACACTACTTGGGTGTCTGGATGCTTCATAAGGTGTTCAGCGATTGTTTTGAGCCTAGCGGGCTCTACTCGTAGCCCTATAAAGGCTTTAATAGCTCTACCCAGTTTGTGATAATCCAAAACTACAGTAAAACGCTCAATTATTCCATCCCTCAACAGTTTCTCGATACGCCTTCTAACAGTAGCTTCATTGGCATTTACCTCTCTTGCTATTTGCACTATTGGCTTTCGTGCGTCAATCTGCAATGCCCTTATAATCTTCATATCTAATGCATCGATGATAGACAATTTTTCAGCAGTTCTTATAGGAGCCATAACATTCACTACTTCACATTCTTTGCATGAGCAATGGCTATTCTATTATGTGTGCAGATGTTGTAATTAGATTATATAAATTGTGTTTTTGTTATGCTGTTGTTTTAGCTGCTACAAAGCCCAATAAATATTCCTTGGTGAAGTCAAAATCCAAATGAACTCAGCTTCTGCCACTCCTTTCGTTACCTTGGTTTCTACTTCCCCCTTTGCGTTTCTCTCACCGCAAATAAGCAAGTGTTCAATCCTCTATTTTTGTTTATAAGTCGAAAAAGAAGATTGTATTAGGCTTTTTTTCCTTCAAAAAACATTATTCTTAACTCTTTTCTAAATGAAATGCATATATACCAATCTTTACTGGTAAAAAGGATTTTGGAGGTCTAACAATGCCATTCGACGAAGAAGAAGAGGAAGATTGGGAAGAAGACGCAGAAGACTGGTTAGACTATGAGCAAGAGGATTGGTAGAAATAATGTCCAAGAAGAAAGGAAAGAAAGAGAAAAAAAAGAGTGGATGCAGTAAGTAATAACAAACTTACTTAGCCCAGTCTCCCTGTTTTTTTCCATTCACCCCCACTCACTCAAAAAAGCCCCCTCCATACTAAGCCTTAAATAAACGGCAACACATCCACCATGCTAGAGGCACACAAAAATTGGACACTGCCCCCATCAAAGCCTTCCTCGAACTCTACGCCGAACTACTCTTCATCGCCCTCTACCCAGTCATCCTAGTATTTGGAATAATAACTCTCAACCTAGGAATACTCGGTTGGATTATCATCGCACTCTCAATAACCCCACCCACAATCCTATGGTATATCCTAATGAAAAAACGCGTAGAAAACTACCTAAAACTAATGATGGCAAAACCCAAAATCTGGGACGTCAAAAAAGCAGTAGACGAATACTTCGAACTACAAAACGGCAAAAAACCCCGGAAAAAAGAATAAACAGCCTAACAGCAGAACAGAGCCACCACTATTTAGTTTGAGCCTTATGATAACACTCTGGGCAAAATGTTGTAACCTCTGTTTTACGAACGGGTACTCCAGCATACAAACGGTACAGTTCTTGTGGCGGAACAATCTTCGTTCGAATATGAATGTAACCCAAAAGCTTACCACAATTATCGCATTTCATCTTTTCAAATTGTAATTCACTCAAATCCCTCACCAAAAGAAGATTACAAAAGCGAAGATTTAGACATTCTGCCTCTCTTTGGAGACCCATACCACTATTTTTCGAATTCTTCTATTATCTCGTCAACCATCTTTACTTCAGCATTATAAACATCCTTAAGATACTTCAACCCCTCCCTATGAACCTCCTCCGTAAACGCCTCCACCCCATCCTCCGCTATTACAATCCTGTAACCACGGAAAAACGCACCTGCACTCGTATGCCTAACACAAATATTCGTATGCAACCCACCCAAAACCACAGTCTTCACACCCTCCCCACCATAAAGACCCCTCAACAAAGAATCAAGACCCGTCTCATAAAACCCACTATAAGTCCTCTTCTCAACAACAAAATCCTTTTCCCTAGGCTGTAACTCAGGAATAACCTCTGCACCCGGAGTCCCCTTCATAGCATGACCACCCCACTTGTGAACAACCTCATGATCCCCAGGATAATGAGCATCATTCGAATAAATCACAGGAACCCCACACTTCCTAGCCGCCTCCACAAGCTTACGCAAAGGCTGAATTATCCTAACTGCACGCTCTGTACGCAACCCCCCAGTAACAAAATCGTTCAACATATCAATAATTATAACCGCTGGTCTTTCCATATCAGTTCACACCTACCACATAACCCTTTTACCTTATTTCAATATCGTTTTAAAGCAACACACCACCAGCCAAAAAAACGTTGCAAAAAAACACTGATTAACAATAAAGATAAACACATAACAAAGAAAAAATAAAACCACATAAAAACATACAAACGAAAGTCTATGCCAATAGACAAAAAAGAATTCGAAAACGGCAAACTCCACAACAAAGTAGAAGACGAAATAATTTATTTTCTAAATGAACGAAAGGAACGAAGCTACACATCCCAAGAAATAATGGGAGGAATATACTACCACACCGAATTCAGCACCCCAGAAATCACAAAAATGTCAACCTTCGCCATAGCAGACTTCACCGCCCTACTATACGACCTAATGAAGAGAGGAAAAATCAAAATGAAAGTCGTCAGAGGACGAATGTACTTCATGGCAGGAGGAAACGGCATGGCTAAATGCCCCAAATGCGGACTAGAAATCCCTGAACCCAAAAAGACATGGAAGATGGCAGGACGCCCAGACAAAAAAGGCATGAAACTACAACTCAACATAGGTCTTTTTCAGTGTCCCAAACATGGAGCCTTCAGAATAGTTTTGGACAAACAAAAAATCCAAGCACACGTACCCGAAAAAAAGCGGAAAAAAGAAAAGAAAAAAGTATCAATCAAAAAACCAGTGAGTAGGAAAAAAGCCGCAAAAAAGAAGAAAAAGAAAAGAAAACCGAAAGCAAGTACTTGGTCGCTCCTTTAGACAACTTGAGACAAAGATCCATCTATTTCGTATAAAGAAATGTTGCAGAAGTATTATCAACAGTCTACATACAAGCTTATCTGCAGAGCAAGGAAGAAAAATGAGAAGTAAGACTATTCCAAGCCTTCTGTTGTTCATAATAGCGATAAGTCTATTCGCTTTTGTGCAGGCTCAGCCACAAACCCAGCAAAAAGGCGCTTCACTCTTTCGTGGGAAACCACCAAAACCACCGAAGCCAGGACCAGCTAAGAAAGGAATCGCGACTGGAGTTGTTTCGAATCCTCCTCAGGCAAGTGACAGGTGGGCAGTTATTATAGGGATTTCAGACTATAAGGGCGATGCCTACGATCTTGGTTATTGTGACGACGACGCTTGGGATTTCTATAACGCTTTGGTTAATGAGTATGGCTGGAGTTCTAATCACATCACGATGTTGATTGACAGTCAGGCTACAAAGGCGAATATTCTCGGTGCAATCGATTGGATGAGAGCTAATGAAGGCTCGGGTGACGAAGTGGTTTTCTTTTACAGTGGACATGGCTCGACAAGTACTTGTAATGCAGACAATGACCCAGAGCGCAAAGACGAATGTATCATTCCATGGGAAATCGAGCAGTACTATTATATTGGGATGGCTCCCTTCAAGAAGAATTTTCTAGCTTCGAATCCACACGGATTTTCTTCTACTTCGACAGTTGTTACTCAGGTGGCATGACTGATCTTGCTGGTAACGGGCGGCTAATCTGTATGGCATGTAAAGAAACTCAAGTTTCATGGGAAATGAGTGTATACGAAAACGGGCAGTTCACTTACTATTTTGTTGATCAAGGTATGTTGGCTGGCAAAGCAGATGCCAACAATGATAACTCTGTTACATGTGAAGAAGCCTTCGACTATGCAAAAGCCAACTGTCAAAGCCAAATGCCCACTCCAAGCGATAACTTTGAGGACGACATGCTGCTATAGAGAGAAAACACAGCGACCACAATTTTCCCCTTTTCTAATCAGAGCTTATTGATTTTTGAGGGCCGGGGCCGGGATTTGAACCCGGGCGCTAGGCTCCACAGGCCTATAGGCTACCAGGCTACCTCACCCCGGCCACTGATATACGGACTTTTACCCAACCCTGCCAACTGTTTATGCTGGGGGATTATTTGGGTTTTCGGAATAGCTTGCCGCCATCGTTGTATTCGCCTGTGACATATTCAAAGCCTGCCTCTATGAGTTGAGTGGCTTCGCCAACATTGTGCGCTATACGAACGTTGAAGTTATCGTCATTGTCTTTGAATAGGCTTTTGTCCAGTTGGACGTAGAGGAGGGTGCTATCGCTTTTCTTATGGCCTAGGAAACTCATGACGTGTAAGAGATCTTTTGTGCGGTGGTATTCCACGGTGGCTTTCCAGTGGCGGAAAGTGTGGAAGGTTATTCGTAGGAGTCTAGGGTTTTTAAGTTTTGACGCTAGCCTTCGTCTGGCTCTGATGAACGTGGTCTTTACTGAATTTATGGGTCCATCGCCGAATACTCTAAGGCTCTTGCGCGGTAGTGATTGAATCATGCTTATGAGTTGTGGGCTACCGTTCCATATTCTTGGAAGACTATTTTTCTCGGGTTGGTTTAGGGTTATTGTCCGTCTCTCGAAATCGATTTCTGTCCAAAGCAATCTTTTAGCTTCGCCTGATCGCATGGCAGTCTCCTTTAGCAGCTGGAGGAAGGTTGACACTTTTCTTGAGGTGCCGGATATTAAGCAGTCGAGTTCTTCCTCGGTGGGGATAAAAGGTATTTTTCTGACAACCAGACAGCGCGGCTTTTCCCAAGTCAGCCTATTGACCTTCAAGAATAGCGTGTAGGCATTTATGACGTTTCGTCTTCTGTTCTGACTCCACTTCTCTTCTTTGGCTAATGCCTCCTTCACTGATTCTGGATTTAGCAAGTTTGCGTTTCTTTTGAGAAGTGCTCGTAAGCAGGAACCGTATCCTCGGATGGTATCTTTGGCATAGTTCTGCTTTTCCATCCACCATGCATACTCTACAAGTTTTCCTTTAATGTCTGCTGTTTGCGACGTGCCCTCCCGCTGGGCCTTCTTTTGGTGGGACTTCACTATGGCCAAGTTTTTCGTTCCACCTTGCCTGCGGACGCATACTCGGCACGGCCCCACCCCCTTGGATGTTCAATTTAAACCCAGACAGAGCAATGTTCCGGATCTTTACTCCGTATGAGAGGTTACTTTTGGCCAAATTTGGCGAAAAGCCTAACATCAGTTCTTCCCCACTTTCTTGTAGACCCCGGGTGGGCTTGGCGAGTTGTGCGAGGACAGTGATGCGGTTCTCCCTGCTGCAAAGGGCATTCCAAACCAAAATGTAAATTAGACAAGCCGGGCCAAATGGAATTGGAAAAATATGGGATTTTGCTTTAGCACACTTGTCAGCGCGCGCATGCGATTCGAGCGCTTCAAAGTGGTCGCTGGTTTTCTCTTCCAGCTCTTCTCCGAAGTCTTAGACGCCAAATAGCGATTGAAGCTCCTGCCGCAATCACTGCTATGCTTATCCCCATGATACCAAGGATGCCGCCCATGCGGTCTAATAGACCTGGATGAACAACTTCCATAGTTATCCGGTAGTTCTGATATGCACCGTCGTCGTCCCATACAGTAAGTGTGATGTTGTATGTTTTTATCGCTGATTCGAACATGAATGGGGACGCTTCTGGGCCTTCAAATGTAACTGTCGGGTTTCTCTCAGTACTTGTTCTGGGGTTGGCTCCTTCTCCAAAAATCCATGAAAAGGTGAAAGTGTCACTGCCCGGATCATCGACTGACGTTTCGAAACGAACCGCTTTTTCTTCAGCTACCCTGTAAGAAGGCGGTGCACCTGTGCCGAAGGGCAAGCCAGTGTGGACGTTTACGGTTGGAGCGATGTTCATAACTGTTATTCCCCGACTGCAAATCGAGCTATGGTACTCTCCGTCTGAAGCTTGAGCCCTTACTTCGCCTCGAAAATCATCGCTGTATGTATGTGAGATCGTGGATGCCGTGGTCCAGTCTGCGTCCCAGATGTCGTCGCCATCGAAATCCCATCGATAAGATAGCGACGTTGATTCCACATCTCTAAACCCATAGTCTGCAACGTTGAACACGTATGTTGTTCCCTCGTTAATTGTTATGTCTCTAGGCGAATAGTCAGCTCGTGGGGGTTTGTTCATGAGTCCTCCTACGCGTAGCGATGGGTCGCCGAAAAGAATGAACTTAATAGGTTGGTGATAGCCTGCGACTTTGAACCAGTCGCCGTTGGCTTTAATGGTTGTTTCTCCTCGCCCTATTTGTCCCAGAGTACGACCTGAGACAGTTTTGGTAGCGTCGCAGTACTGTGTGACCATGTTGGTCCACATGTCGCCAAGAGTTACAACCAGATGATGCCCATTGAAGGCGTATGGTTCGTGGTAACCTTGGAAGAAGAACTCGTCCAAGTATT
>Ga0209635_10000888_pt1 | contig 21723 bp, 19 predicted proteins | sample DeeMarSWOR230_32_FD_187463 | JGI IMG/M metagenome (GOLD analysis project Ga0209635, IMG submission 187463) | Marine sediment microbial communities from White Oak River estuary, North Carolina - WOR-2-30_32 (SPAdes) (version 2) | ecosystem: Environmental > Aquatic > Marine > Intertidal zone >...
ATAAGTTGAAGTTTGCGTTTTATTGGGCTGCTAGCTGTGGCGGCTGCGAAATAGCTGTCTTAGACATTAACGAAAAAATCTTAGACGTGGTTGCTAACGCAGACATCGTTTTCTGGCCAGTAGCAATGGACATAAAATACAAAGACGTCGAAGCCATGCCAGACAAAAGCATAGACGTCTGCTTCTTCAACGGAGCAATTAGAACCAGCGAACAGGAATACTTGGCTAAGCTTCTGAGACAGAAAGCTAAGATCCTTGTAGCTTTTGGCTCATGTGCCTGCGACGGATGCGTAGTAGGTCTCGCAAATCTTTGGGACAAAAAAACAGTGTTTGAACGAGCATATTCGGAGACGCCTTCGACAAAAAATCCTGAATTAGTGATGCCGAAAACTTCCGTTAAAATTCAAGAAGGCGAGCTGGAACTGCCTGAATTCTACGACACGGTAAAAACACTCGACCAGACAGTAGACGTCGACTACTATCTCTCAGGATGCCCCCCACCAGTTCCTCTAATAATTCAAGCTGTTGAAGCCATATTCAAGAATGAGTTGCCTCCAAAAGGATCTGTTTTGATGCCAACCAAATCCATTTGTGATGAATGCCAAAGAGAGAAAAAAGACAGAAAGCTTTTGGAAATTAAGAGAATTTACGAAATAGAAGACGACTTCAAAACATGTTTTTGGGATCAAGGAGTAATATGTATGGGGCCTGCTACACGAGCAGGCTGCGGCGCCCAGTGCCCAAACGTAAACATACCTTGCACTGGTTGTGATGGGCCCGGTCCACGAGTGATTGACCAAGGTGCTGCTGCCATCAGTGCACTTGCATCCATTGCCACTAACCCAGAAGTCGTCGATCAAGCTGTAGATCCGATAGGAACTTTCTACAAGTATTCATTGGCTCGTTCCATTTTACGAAGAAAGGTGATGAAAAAATGAAAGAAATAGTCATAGACCCAATAACCAGACTAGAAGGACACGGAAAAATCACCATATTCCTCAACGACGAGGGAAACGTAGAAAACGCCTACTTTCAAGTCCCTGAACTAAGAGGGTTTGAACGGTTCTGTGAAGGACGCAGAGCTGAAGATCTACCTATAATAACCACGAGGATCTGCGGAGTCTGCCCAGTTGCACACCACATGGCGTCTGCTAAAGCATTAGATGCAGCGTTTAATGTGGAACCAACAGAAACTGCTAAAAAGTTGAGAGAGCTTGAGTACTGCGGCTACTACATCTACGATCACATTCTGCACTTTTATTTCTTGGGCGCACCAGACTTCGTCGTAGGACCAAACGCACCACCGGCAAAAAGAAACATTCTAGGCGTAATAGAAAAAGTTGGCTTAGATATTGCCAAAGAAGTAATTAAACACAGGGCTTACGGACAAAAAATAACAGGCATACTCGGAGGCAGACCAACTCATCCCGTGAGCGCGTGTATACCAGGTGGCATTTCAAAAGCATTATCTGAAGAAGATAGACAAGAAATAGAAAAAATGGTTAGAAGCTGTGTCGAGTTCGCAAAATTCTCTCTGAAAATCTTCGATGATGTCGTCCTCAAAAACGTTGACTACGTAAACTTGATCACAAGTGATCCATACAACTTAAAGACCCATTATATGGGGTTGGTTGATAGGGATAACAGGGTTAATTTTTACGATGGAGATGTTCGGGTAGTTGACCCAGCAGGAAGAGAGTTCGTGAAATTTACGCCCCCAGAATACCTAGATATTATAGAGGAACACGTAGAACCATGGACATACGTCAAACTTCCCTACCTCAAAAAAATCGGATGGAAAGGATTTACAACTGGCCCCGAAAGTGGAATATACCGAGTTGGACCTCTGGGAAGACTGAACGCCGCAGAAGGCATGGCAACACCCATAGCCCAAAGTGAATACGAGAGAATGTACAAAACTCTCGGTGGAAAACCCGTCCACGCCACCTTGGCCTTCCACTGGGCTAGGCTAATAGAACTTATGTATGCAACCGAACGGGCCTTAGAATTAATCACAGATAAAGGCATAACAAGCAAGGATATCAAGAACAAACCTGGAAAGCCTGGTGAGGGTGTAGGCATTGTTGAAGCCGCAAGAGGTACATTAATCCACCACTATCAACTGGATGAAAAAGCCTTAGCTAAAAAAGTCAACTTGGTTGTGGCTACGACTCACAATGTACCAGGTATTTGTATGTCTATTAAAAATGCTGCGAAAGGTCTTATACATAATGGCAAGGTAGACCAGGGTATACTTAACATGGTGGAAATGGCTTTCAGAGCTTACGACCCATGCTTGGCTTGTGCGACGCATTTTGCTATTGGTGAAATGCCCTTGGAAGTCAAGATCTATGACAGTGAAAAGCAGTTGTTAAAAACGATAAGAAGGTGAGGTGTTAAAAAAATGAGCGAAGTTAAAGTTGGAGTATTCCTATCTGACCCTGGAAGGCAACTTTCCGAAATCTTGGATTTTAGCGCTCTAGCCAATTATTTAAAAAATGTTTCAGGGGTAGTCTTTGTTGCTAGAGGCAGTGAGTTTTGGCGGGGAAAGGGATTAAAAACCATTGTAGATGCTATTGAAAGCGGAAAGATAAACCGAGTCGTAGTTGCAGAGACGCTTCCTAAGTTAAGTGAAGTGAAGATCGCTCAAGCAATGGAGGACGCTGGCCTCAATTCCTATTTAATGGAATTTATCGACCTCAAAGATCACTGTGTATGGCCTCATCGAGAAACTCCTTCAGAAGCCACAGAAAAAGCCAAAGCAATGCTTCTGGGAGCTATCGAACGGGCCAAGCTTCTAGAACCCTTGGAGAAACTTGAGTTTTCCACCCTCAAATCCGCCTTAGTCATAGGTGGAGGTATTGCTGGCATGCAGACAGCTGTGGACTTGGCGGATTTGGGATTCGAGGTTAACATAGTTGAAAAAGAGCCGTTTCTCGGGGGCTTAGCCGCTCGTGCTGGGCGCTTCTTCCCAACAGACGACTGCGCCATTTGCATACAGTCTCCAGCTTCAGACGTTAAAACTATCACCCACACTTCACGAAAATGCGTATACCGCTCTGGCTTCACCGAGATTCCCAACCTAAACATACTGACCAACTCGAAAGTCACTGCTGTCGAAGGGCCTCCTGGAAACTATAAAGTAACGATAGAGAAGAAACCAAGATACGTTAACGACAAATGTGTTCAATGTGATAAGTGTACCACCGTTTGCCCCGTGGAAGTGCCAGACGAACATAACGCAAAGCTGAAAACTCGTAAAGCCATCTACATGAACATTCCGAACGTTCATCCACCTATCTACGTTATAGATGAAAGCGTCTGCAAGTTTCATGAATGTGCAAAATGCGTTGAAATTTGTCCTACTAAGGCTGTTGAGCTAAACCAGAAAAGTAAGCAGATAACTCTAAATGTAGGAAGCATAGTAGTCGCCATCGGCTTCGAGGAGTTCGATTCCAGCGTTATAAAAGAGTATCACTACGGTGACTACTCCGACGTCATAACCAATCTTGAGCTCGCTAGGATGATTGATGGTTTTGGACCCACAGGCGGCGTGATTATTAGACCTTCAGATGGCAAGCCCGCTAAAAAGATCGTCTTTATGCAATGTGTTGGTTCGCGAGACAGGCGCTACAAACCTTACTGCTCAAATATATGTTGCATGATCTCCCTAAAACATGCCACATTGATCAAGTCAACCTATCCTGAAGCTGATGTCACTATATGCTACATAGATATAAGAACTACTGGAAGGGAACATGAGTACTACTATGAAAAAGCCAGAGAGATGGGAATCAAATTCGTTAAAGGTAGACCAACAGAGATCTCGCAGAATCCAGAAACTAATAAGCTAATTGTTGATGTTGAAGACGCTCTTCTACACAGATTCCTCGAAATAGATGCTGACCTGGTGGTGTTAGCCCCTGCTATGGTACCGGCCAAGGACACCAAAGAGCTTGCTGAAATTCTAGGCATAGAATTGGAAGAAGACGGTTTCTTCAAAGAATACAATGCCAAACTGAGACCGACTGAGACTAAATTAAAAGGAGTATATCTCTGCGGAGGAGCAACCTTCCCAAAGGACGCACCCACAACTTCTCTGCACGCTCACTCAGCAGCAATGAAAGCTGCAAAATTCTTAACCACGGGTAAGATAGTTAAAGATCAGAAAACCGCTGTAATCAATGAAGAGTATTGCGGTGACTGTGAATTCTGCCCAGTCACGTGTCCTTACGGCGCAATAAGTTTGGTGCCAACAACTGAAGATCACTTTGTTGCTAAAATATCCGACCTACTATGTGAAGGATGTGGTATCTGTGTGGGAACTTGTCCACTCAACGCCATAGAGCTTAGGCATTCAAGGCCAAATCAGATGCTAGCCCAAATGAAGGCACTTATGTCTGTAAACGGAACATCGAAACCCCTAGTCCTAGCTATATGCTGCTCAGAGTGTGGCCACACTTCTGTGGACTCTTCAGGTATGGCTATGATGCAATATCCAGCTAACGTTAGGGTCATGAAGGTTCCCTGCACAGGTATCTTGCAGATTCACCAATTTCTAGAAGCTTTCAAAGCAGGTGCTCATGGAGTAATGGTTGTGGGATGTAAAAGTAACGGCTGCCACTATGAGGTTGGTGTCCAAAAGGCTGAAAAAAAAGTGGAACTCGCCAAAGCGTTGCTTAAGGAATACGGCATAGAGCCTGAGAGGTTGGAGATGTTCAACATGGTGTTTATCGAAGGCGACAAATTTGCCGAAGCTGCACAAATGATGACTGAAAGGTTAGAAAAGCTAGGTTCGCTTCAACTAATGGAAAGTTCCTAAGAGAGAGGTACTTTAAAGTGGAGCACGAAGAAGGAGGAAAAACAATAAGCTCGGCATTCTCCGATGCAATTACGAGTCGCTTGGGCGGAGAAACCATAACTCTATGCTACCAGTGTGGAACCTGTGCCAGCAGTTGCCCAGTGGCTAAAATCACCCCGCGTTTCAATCCTAGAGAAGTCATAAGACTGTCACTCTTAGGAGCGAAGGAAGAGGTGCTCTCAAGCGACTCTATATGGCTCTGCTGTTCATGCTACAACTGTCAAGAGCGGTGTCCTCAAAAGATTGAGATAGCTGACGTGATTTACGCGCTGAGAAACATCGCTTTCGAGAAAGGCTATATTCCAGACATCTATTCACAATTTGCATCAGCTATCTCAAACGATGGCCGAATTGCTAAGGTTTCCCAATTCATGGAAAACAAAAGACCTACCCTCGGCTTACCGCCTCTTCAACCAACAGGCGTGGAAGCACTGAGAAAGATTCTCTCTGCTACTGGGTTTGGTAAGCTAAAACAAAAAGAGGAGTCGCCATGACAAGCTATGCCATTTTCTTGGGTTGCACTATACCTGCTCGTCAGCCAAACTACGAACTATCAGCAAGGAAATCTTTAGACAAACTTGGGATCGAGCTTGTTGACTTAGCTAACATGACATGTTGTGCTCCACCTCCAGTGCAATCTATAGACTTTGAAACCAGTCTAGCAATAGCTGCATACAACATTTGCCTAGCCGAAGAAGCCGAACTAGATTTAGTTACACTGTGTAGCGGCTGTTTTGAATCTCTCGCCATGACAAATGCCATGCTGAAGGCTGATGAAAAACTCAAGGCAAAGATAAACAAGATTTTGTCTCAGGCGGGAAAGCAGTTTCAGGGTAGCAAAAAAGTAAAACACTTTCTTCAAGTCTTGATGGACGATGTAGGGCTATATCGTCTAAAACAAAGTGTTACAAAACCCTTAAAAAATCTAAAAGTAGCGGCGTTCTATGGTTGCCACGCACTTAGACCAAGTGAACTTCTGAAACTTGATGACCCAGAACAACCGCGTATTCTTGAAAACTTGATTGAGGCATTGGGTGCGGAAAGTGTTGAATATCAAAATAAACTGAAGTGCTGCGGTGGGCTGCTAAGAGGTTATTCTGACGAGCTTGCCCTTGAACTTGCCCGAGAAAAACTTGCGAACACGTCAAAGGCAAGTGCAGACTGTATTGCAACGCTTTGCCCTTTCTGCTTTGTTGCATTGGACATAGGACAGGTGCAGGTGAGGGCAAAGTTCAATGAAAATTATGACATGCCAGTGCTTCATTACTCAGAACTCTTGGCTTTAGCGTTAGGGATAAATCCTGAGGAACTGGCGCTCCAAACCCACAAAATAAATACCGACAAAATTCTCACAAAAATACTCTAATAGCAAGCACACCAGCGCGCACGCAAATTTGACTGATCTAATGTTCCAGAGAAAGAAGTGTGCGCACCTATCTTTTTATGTTTTCAAGCGTTGTTTTGATTGCAATTTCGAGTGCTTTGGTTGTTGTGTCTAGTTTCATGCTTGGTATCTTTCCTCTCCCTGCCTTTTGTAGTTGTGCCGCTTGGGATGGTAAGCTGGGAACGTGTATGAACCCTGCGGGCATGTCCAATCTGTCGCTGTGTATTTTGTGCATCGTGTGAAAGAATATTTGGTTACATCCGAATGTGCCAGCTGTGTAAGATATTTCTGCTGGAACGTCGTTTTGCCGTAGTTTGTTGAGGATTTCTCGAATGGGTAACGTTGTAAAATATGCTTCTGGCGCGTTTGGTTCTAAAGTTTCATCTTTTGGGCGGGTTCCACAATTGTAGAGAGTATTAGACTCGGTTAAGTCTACGAAGTTTACGGCTACCTTTTCTAGTGAAATTAGAGGACGGTAGGATTGTCCTAGGTTTATTATGACCGCTGGTTTTTGAATGTCTATTATCTTTGTGATTGTGGGCTCGATTTCTTTGTACGCTAAGGGTATTCGAAAGGATTTTACTTTAAAAGAGCCGATTTCTTTGTTGCCAAATGTTTTTGCAGCTTCCCATGAAGGGTTTACTTGAAAATCTGCAAAAGGCTCAAATCCTGTTAAAACGACTATTTTGCTCATTATCGCGGTCCTCTATACCACTCTTAACATTAAAAGAGTTACCTTCTATTCATTAGATATTCGTGGATGGCTCGAGCAGCCTTTTTTCCAGCTCCCATAGCACTGATTACAGTAGCTTCACCTGTGACAATGTCGCCTCCAGCATAGACACCTTCAAGATTTGTCTTTCCAGTTGTCTCATCAACAACTATTGTACCCCACTTTGTGGTTTTCAATCCTTCAGTTGTCCGTTGAATAATAGGGTTGGGGGTCCTTCCAACGGCGATTATTACTGTGTCTACGTCCATAAGGAATTCCGAGTCTTCAACAGGAACAGGGCTTCTTCGACCAGACTCGTCGGGTTCTCCAAGTTGCATTTTAATGCATTCCATCTGTTTTACCCAGCCTTTTTCGTCACCGAAAAATCTTGTGGGGTTTGTAAGAAGCTTAAAAATTATGCCTTCTTCTTCAGCGTTTTCTATCTCTTCAGCTCTAGCAGGCATCTCTTTTCTCGATCTCCGATATACGATGTAAACCTTTTCGGCACCCAGTCTTAAAGCAGAACGTGCGGAGTCCATGGCTACGTTGCCAGCGCCAACAACTGCCACTTTTTTGCCAATTCTAATAGGTGTGTCATATTCTGGAAAGCCGTACGATTTCATTAAGTTTACACGGATTAAAAACTCGTTTGCTGAATATATTCCACCTAAGTTTTCGCCTGGAAGCCTCAAGAATCGTGGAAGCCCTGCTCCCGTACCTATGAAAACTGCGTCAAACCTTTTTTTCAGAAGCTCAGGAATCGTAAATAGTCTACCGATCAGAGCATTAGGTTTGATTGTCGCGCCCAGCTTTCCAACGTAGTCCGCTTCTGCTGCCACTATTTTTTTGGGTAGCCTAAACTCGGGTATTCCATAAACAAGCACACCACCAGGCTTATGAAGAGCCTCAAAAATGACAACTTCGTGTCCAAGTTTAGCGAGGTCTGCGGCAACAGTAAGCCCTGCAGGTCCAGCGCCAATAACTGCTATTTTTTTGCCAATAGGTGGTTGCTTTTGCGGAGTTTTTACGCCTTTTTTCATTTCGTAATCTGCTACAAATCTTTCCAGTCTTCCTATGCTAACGGGTTCACCAGCTTTACCCATTACGCATTGCTGCTGACATTGTTCTTCTTGAGGGCAAACACGACCACAAATGGCGGGAAGGCTGTTTTTTTCCTTAACTTTCTTTATAGCCTTTTCGAACTTGTGTTCCTTGATAAGCTTAATGAAAGCTGGGATTTCAATTTCAACTGGGCATCCTCCTACACATTGGGGTTTTGGACACTGCAAACATCTTTCCGCTTCAGCCACCGCCTGCTCTTCAGTATAGCCCAGGGCAACTTCGTTGAAATTGTGTTTTCGCACTTCTGGTTTTTGTTTGGGCATTGACACGCTTTCTTTTCTGATTTTAGGCTTTGGCTTAGGCTCTGCCACGACAGCCACCTCCCATTTTTTCCCAAAATAGTGAGGAAATCCTTTCTTCCGGCAAAAACAGGCGTTGTCGCTTAACAAGTTCTTCAAAATCAACTTTGTGCCCGTTAAATTCTGGACCGTCTATACATGCAAATTTTGTTTCACCACCTACTGTTACTCGGCAGACGCCGCACATTCCCATGCCGTCAACCATTATGGGAGTTAAAGTCACTACCGTGGGAATATTGAATTGTTTAGTGATTTCTGACACGGTTTTCATCGTAACAACGGGTCCCATGACTACTGCACGTTGGAATCTTCCAGTTTTCAGAAGGTCTTTGAGAAAATCTAGCCCTTTGAACCCTTTTGAGCCATCATCTGTGGCAACGTAAAGCTTGTCACTAGCCTCTTTCATTTCTTTTTCAAAAATGAGCAAATCTTCTATTCTTGCTCCAATTACTGTTGTAACTTCGTTTCCTGCCTTGCGAAAAGCTCTAACTTGAAGATATAAAGGAGCAACCATTACGCCGCCGCCAACACACAAGACACGCCCAAACTTCTTAATTTCAGAAGGGTTACCTAACGGACCAAGGATGTTAGATATGCTGTCACCTTTGCCAAAGCATCCTAGTTGCTTCGTTGTCTTGCCGACTTCGTTAAAGACAAAAGCCACTGTTCCTTCATGAACGTCATAACCCGCAATAGTGAGCGGAATCCTTTCACCTTTCTCGCCTACTACTAGAATTATGAATTGTCCAGGCTTGGCTTTAGACGCTATGTCTGGGGCGTAAACCTTGAACAACTTGATTTTTGGCGCCAATTCTTGTTTTGTAACTATTTTATGCATTAAATTTCACCCAGTCTTTACCGCTAGAGAGGGTTCTAAAGTAAGGGGAGGGAGAGAGCTTATTTTTTTGATGAACATTTTCAGATTTTTATCAAAGTCGCCGACTTTTCTTGGTGACGCTGTGTAAAGCTCAAATCTCTCTTGAAGGTTTAATTCTTTCAGCACACGCTGTAGTACGGTGGCGTTTCGCTCAGCCACTTCATAGCCCTCTTCAAGCTTGCAATCAGTGTCAGAGCACACAACTGCTAAGACTCCGTCAAATCCCGAGTACAAAGCCTCAACAACATGGTATGGGTCTAATCCTTTGAAGCATGGAATCTCCATCAAAGCAACTTTGTTGTCAAATAGGCGGATTTCAGGATGGTCTAGCGCAGAAAATTCTGACCATTGGCAGCAGAAAACTAGGACAAAGGGTGAAACGCCTTTGGATTTTAGTTCTTTGTCTGCTGCTCCGTAACGTTGAATGCGGCGTGACACGGTTTCGTATTCGAAACCCTCAAGTTGGATGGCTAGGTGGGGGCAAACTAGGGCACATGCACCGCAGCCTACACATTTTTCCAAGATAATTTTGGGGGTTGCTAGTGGCTCCACATCTATAGCTTCGTAAGGACATATGAAGACGCATTTGTCGCATCCCACGCATTTTGTGGTGTCGTAGACTGCTTTTCTAGCATATGTCATTATCTTTAATGTTTCATGTTTGAACCCTAACTCTTTCAAAACCCGCTTTGTCATCAACAACCGCCGATTGTTAATTTTACTACCTTCTTTAAACCGACAAAAATCCTCTTCACACCTTATAGCAATAATTTTGGAAATCCCTGAAACCAGCGTTTTTAGTATAAACTCCGGTGGAATCCTGCCTACACATGGCACTCTTAAAGGTATATAGTTGCCTCTCTCTTCATTTTTTAGAATCTCGCCCACTTCACATGTCGGCGGACTGTTACCCCTACACATCAACACAAGTGTATCAGCCTTTTTCTCAGCAACTGCCTTTTCCACCTTTTTCAAAAGCGTTCCGTAATCATAGTAAACTATTTCTATGGCATTGACAGGGCAAGCGCTGTAGCAAATTCCACAAAACTGACACTTTTCTATGTCTATCTTCACTTCGCCTGTCACAGCATCAACAGAAATGGCGTCATAAGGACAGATAGAAGAACAGATTGAACATCGGCCACAATAGTTATCATCCAACTTTATTCCAACAACGTCCACTTCGCTCATGCAAACCACTTTTTGGCCACTAAACGTCATTAAAGAAGAGCATAATCCGTGAATCGAACTAATAAATCAATTGTTGAAACACAATTTTAGAAAACTTTATGTTTCAAGAAGGACAAACCAAACTTTCTATGGGGGATATCTTTGGTTAAGCAAAGCTTAAACTCAATTCTTGAAGCTGCTGTTAAAGTTGAAGAACAATCCTACGCACTTTATATAATGGCTCAGGAAAAAGTCAGTTATCCATCTTCTAAAGAGCTCCTTAAAGAGCTGGCAAAGGAAGAGTTGAAGCACAAAGAGAAACTTCTGGCAATAATAGGCAACCAGCAAAAAATTTCAGAACTGGGCACGCACGCAAAAAAGATTCAAGACTTAAAGATAGTTGACGTATTGAAAGATACTGCCTTGTCCAAAGATGCAGATTATCAAAGGATCTTGGTTTATGCGGCAAAACAAGAAAAAGCGACTTATGAATACTATAGTTCATTAGCTCTGGGATTTGAAGACACGGAAATTGGCGATTTATTTTCCAAGTTGGCGCAAGAAGAATTAGCCCATAAAAATAGGCTTGAAAGAGAATACGACGAATACGTGTTGAAGGAAAACTGAAAAAGGGTAGAAACAACGCTAACCACAAACTTTTTTTACAAGTTAGCTGCTAGAAACTAAATTAGTGACGTTTTTATGCATTGCTTTCTGTGGGAAAAGAGGCTCGTAGAACCTTGAGTCACCGGCGCACATGCGCAGACACACTTTGTGTTTAGGTGTTGACTCGGTTCTGATGAAGGAGGCTCTTCTTCCTACAGGGGGCGTTTTTCTAAAAGTACTAGCCTGTATAATAGTAAGGTCTTTTGACGTAGCCAAACGCTTCTGTTGCAGCAACTATGGCTTGACCAACTGCAGTTCCAATTTGCTTTACTGGTCCATTAGTCACGTCGCCTGCAGCAAAAACGCCTGAGATGTTTGTTCTCTGACGAGCATCAACAATTATGTAGCCACCCTTGTCAACATCAACATCTGCCTCTTTAACAAATTTGGTGTTAGGCACTTCGCCGACCTGAACAAAGACACCATCAATCTCTACGTCACTTATCTCTTCAGTTTTATTATTCCGCAAAATCACGCTTTTCACCATGTTGTCGCCTTTAATTTCTTTAACTTCTGAATTCCAAAAAAAATCTACATTCTGTCTTTTCAAGTTGTCAATGACTGCTTCTTCAGCTCTTAATTGATTTCTACGATGTGCCAACTTAACGTTTGCTGCGATGTTTGAGAGGTAAAGAGCTGACATTGCGGCTGAATTTCCACCTCCAACAACTATTACCTTTTTGCCTTTGAAGAAAGCGCCATCACATAACGCGCAATAGCTGACACCTCGTCCTTGGAACTTGTCCTCGCCAGGCACGTTGAGCAGCCGATAGTGAGTCCCCGCTGCAATGATTAGTGTAGATGCAGAGTAATTGGCTTTATCTGTTTTCACAAACTTCTTTTCGCCTTTAAAGTCGAGTGATATTACTTTTTCTAGTTCGTTTATCTGTGCCCCGAATTTTTTGCAATGTTTAACCATTTTTTCAACTATGGCTAGTCCGCTGATGTTTTCAAAACCTGGGTAGTTCTCTATCCATGGTGTAACCGCTGCTTCGCCGCCAGATGTTTTCTCTTCAAGTATAAGCGTCTTTAGTCCGCTTCTTCCAGCGTATATCCCTGCTGTTAATCCTGCTGGACCAGCACCTATGATAATTAGGTCCCAGTTTTCCATTTTTCTTCGATTTTACGCTACTTAACTGTGGCTAATAAATTGATTGCTGACGTTTTGCGTAGAAAAAGCTTTATTAGGATTCTTCAAGTGTTACCTACAAACCGTTAGTGAACGTTCAGGTTCGCAGGAATGTAACCTTTAAGGTTGAACCACAAACTGGAGAAAATATGGGATGACTTACAAGTATATTGCTAAGGCTTGGGAAAAACCAGAAGATTCTTTTGTGAAGGAACTGATGTGGCATAGGCTTATTGAGTGGCGGAAACAGCCTTCGATTGTTAGAGTTGAAAAACCTACGAGGCTAGATAGGGCGCGGAAGTTAGGGTACAAAGCTAAACAAGGCTTCGCGATGGCTAGGGTTAGAATAAGACGAGGAGGCTTGAACAGACCTAGACCCAGCTCCGGTAGAAAACCGAGACATATGGGCGTTACCAAATACAAACCTGCAAAAAGTTTCAAACTAATAGCTGAAGAGCGGGCGGCAAGAAAGTTTCCGAATTTGGAAGTTCTAAATTCTTACTGGGTTGGAGAAGACGGACGCTACAAATGGTTTGAAATTATTATGGTTGACCCGGTGCATCCAGCTATAAAAGCGGACAAGGATGTTAATTGGATTTGCGAAAAAGTGCATACGAGACGAGTTTTTCGAGGGTTAACCAGTGCGGGGAAGAAGGTAAGAGGGCTTTGACATAAGGGCAAAGAAGCAAAGTTAGGTAGAGTCGTTTACGACTACGAGAATTTTATTCTTCTCTCCAATTAGTTATGAGTGCTTCAACGATAATAAAGAACACGCTACGCCTAATATTACCGCTGTGTTAAACAGAGCACTTGACACGTTGCCATAGACCATTGAATCTCTCAACCCGCTATTCAAATAGGTGAAAGGAAGAACATTGACTATTTGCCGCAAGAAGTCGGGCATCATTTCCAGCGGAAAGAAGCTACCAGACAAGAACATCATCGGAACGTGATAGCATTCGCAGCAGCATCAGCAGAATCTGCTTCTTTCACGAAACGCGCAATTACCATTCCTATTCCAGGAAAAGCTATTGCGCCTGAAATGATCAAAATTACTGTAAAGATGTTTTGTATAACCTTCAAGTCGAACGCCAAAACTCCAACTGTTATGATAACTATTGTGGAAACTGCGCCCATCAACAATTCGTAAAGCACTACTCCAATAATCCATTCTAACTTTGAAAGAGGTGTTGTCGCTAGTTTTTTTAGTATTCCAAGTTCTTTGTTTCTTGTATTCCACGCTACAGCTCCAAAAATGCCTGAAGTCATTAGTGTCATTCCAATAATTCCTGGAGCAAAGAAGTCAATGTACTTGAACGTTTCAGACACTATGTTTTCAGACTTGATTGTTACAACTTCCAGGGGGTATTGATCAGTAACAAATGCATTGAATCCCTCCACAAATTGGTCAATCACGCTCATCACTGTTGCAGATGCCGTGTCGACTTTCGCTGGTACCGCGCGCGCATAAGGTCTCCGTATTTCTTCTCAAGCGATTCGCCTTCGATAGCAACTTCTTTGTGCAATTTTTCTCCGCTCTTCCGACAATAGGACAATCTTGCTTATTTCAGTCTTTTCAAGAAAACATTAAACCAAAAAATGCTTATAGTTTAATTTTTGGCTAGCAAGTCAATGGGCAATAAACAAGTGTTGATATAACACAGCCATGATTGTCTATCGGCACACGCAGAGCCTCGATTCTAAACTTGATTGCCCCGATTTTTATTCCTCTAATCTTTGCCATCTCTTTAATCTTCCACGCCAAAGTTTCCTTCAAAGCTTTACGATCCATATGTCCATGAGCCTCCGCCACTATACCGTACTCTTTCTTCTTTTCCCAAGCCCACGCAATCCCAGCACCTATAGTGGTTCCTTCATCCCCGTCCATGCGAGCAACAACAGCATGAACAATAGAGCCAGCAGGCAGCTTCCGCCATTTCCTCTCTTTACATTCAGGTGGCAATACGGAACTAACTGACACGAGGTTGCAGTGGGCAATTCCAGCGGTTTTTAAAGCAAGGTCAAACGCATTAAGTTCAGAAACTGAACTAGTTGCTTTGCCACTTGTCACGAAGAACTCCTTAGGAATCATCTTTTCTTTTTGCCTCGTAGACGATGAATGCAATTAAAACATAGTTTTATTAGCTTTACGGTAAATCTTCTAAGCAGGCTCTGCGAAGAATCTTATAGTTGAGGGATTGAAGAATGGCTTTGCAAAATCGCCTAATTGTTCAGAAAAAGAGTGGCAGAAAGCGTGAAGGAAGAGGTTTCAGCAGAGGAGAATTGAAAAAAGCAAGCATCAGTCTTAAGCAAGCTTTACGCGTAGGGTTGCCCGTTGATGTGAGAAGACGGACAATTTATGATGAAAATGTGAAACTGGTTAAACAGCAATTGAAAAAACGTGTTCCTAAGCCAAAGAAAAAAATCTCTTGAAGACAATAAAACAGGAGTTGCAGGAGTTGAAGCTTCCCATAGCATACGTAGATATCCGTTTTTCAGTTCACGCAACCGAAGATCCAGAAAAGGTAGAGAAGGCAGTGTTTAACTTGTTACCCGCAAATTGTATCGAAGAAGCGGCATTCAAAAAAGATGCTTTGAAGGGTCATTATGGCAACCCGATAATTCTTTTTGAAACACGTGTGAAAGATGAACAAATGATAAAGGCTTTTGTCGAAAAGCTTGCCACCCGCCTCGGCGAGTTAGATAAAGAAACAATTTCCAGAGAATCAAACCTGTTTGTGGAAAAAAGTAACTTATATCTTCGTTTTGACAAACAAGCTGCGTTTGAGGACAAGTTTCAGCTCCGCAAAGCTGATCCGATTTATATACGTATCCACTTCAGGAAGAGAAGCGTAATTGAAATCTGTCGAGAAATAGGGTTGATGTCGTGAAAAAATTTGCCGACCTCCACTTACAGCCAAATCTGGATAAAAGAGAACAAGTAGAGAGAATAATATGCAAAGCGTCAGACTTGGGCTACAGCCTAGTAGGAGTTTCTCTGCCCCAGAAAGTTAAACAAGACAAGATCTATTTTTTGCGGACAACTTGCAGAAACTATGGCGTTGATTTTGTTACAAGAGTTGACTTGACTCCGAAAACTTCAAGTGGGTTGTTGAAAAGTTTAAGACAGTTTAGGCGAAAATTCGAAGTAGTATCTGTGAGTTGTTTCTCAAAATCGGTTGCGAGGCAGGCGGCTAAGGACCATCGAGTTGATTTAGTTGTTTTTCCTTCCAGTAATCCGCGTGAACGATTTTTTGACTATGCTGAGGCGAAGTTAGCCTCTCAAGGTGTTGCTGTGTTGGAGATTGAAATGACGTTACTCCTGAGTTCTGCTGGTTTTTCTCGGGTTCGTCTTCTTTCTTGTTTGCGAAGAGAGGTGGCAGTTGCTGAGAAACTTGGTGTTCCTGTCGTAATTAGTAGCGGTGCGGTTGATTCTTTTCAGTTGCGTGGGCCTCACGATTTTGCAGGTCTTGCTACGCTGTTTGGGATGAGTGAGGTGTCTGCTTTGAATGCTGTTTCTGTTGCGCCTTTGGCTATTGTTGAGCGAAATAGAGAGAAGCTTGATTCTAGTTATGTGGCTAGAGGTATACGTGTGGTGCGGAGGGGAAGGGACTGCGGCAACTAAGAAGGCGTTATTTGGCTTTGAAGGCGGAGAGCGACCAGATTTTTAATGATAGGGATGTGATGGATGCGATTTGGGATATGGTGTATCGGCTTTTTGGGGAATTTGGTGCCAGTCAGACTGCTTTGTCTTTGGTGAAGTATGATGAGGGGGGAAGAGTTGTGGTTGTTAGGTGTTCGCATAAGGCGTTGGGCATTGTTAGGGCGGCTATTGCTGCTGTTACTGAAATTAACGGGAGATGTGCTGTGATTCGTGTCGTTGCGGTTTCTGGAACGTTGAAGGCACTTCAGAAGAAGTTGATTGGATAAATCATCTGGGGTGGCTGCCAATGAACAAGTTGGGGGGCGTCGGGGATGCGCTGCGGAAGTGGTTGAAGAATGCAGAGAGGATTGTTGTAGTTGGGATAGGCAATGAACTGCGTAGGGACGATTTTGTGGGTGTAGAGATCGTTAGAGGTTTAAGAGGTAAAGTTTCTAGAAATGTGATGCTTGTTGAAAGTGAGACGGTTCCAGAGAGCTTCATAGAAGCCATAACTGAGTTTGATCCCACTCACGTTTTACTCATCGACGCTGGACTACTTGGACTAGAGCCGGGTGATGCAAAGTTTGTGGAATCAAGCAAAGTCTTGGGACCATCAACTGTTGCAATTTCTACTCATGCTCTTCCCCTTAGAATATTTTGCGAGTATTTAGAGAAGACAGCGGGTGCTAAAATCGCCTTGATAATTATGCAGCCTAGAATTACTGATTTTGGTGAAGGTTTGAGCGTAGAAGTTGAAATGGCCGCTGAAAAATTAAAAAGAACCCTACTCAAATTCTTGAGTAGCCTTTAGACTCTTTACTTTTAAAGTACTTCAGAGTATTGTCGTTTAGAATTCAATCGGAGATTTTTTCCATAAACCATAAAGCTGAGGCAGAAGACATAATAAATGATGCTATATGAGTAGGAAATTTGTTTCCTTTATTCTCATTTCATCTTTATTAATTATAGTGCCCACTTCTAGATTTATTTCACACGGCGAAGCTCTCTACAATTTCGGTGAAATCAGTAACTCTGCTGCATATCTCTCTGTGCCGTTTCACTATCAGAGCAAAAGCTACTATTGTGGTCCGGCGTCTCTAGAAATGGTCTTTGATTATTATGGAGAAGATATTCCTCAAGAAGAAATTGCTGATGTAGCAAGAACCGATCCCTCTGGAACCTACACAGACGAGTTGAGAAGGGCAGCTCATTTTAGCAATCTAAGCACCTCTCTTGGCAATGAAATACCTGACAATATCACTGGGTATTCTGCTCGTGAATTTGGTTATGCTGCTTTTAAACGACAGGAATTGACCATTGAAGACTTGAAGGCGTTGATAGACAAGGGAGATCCCACAATTGTCTTAATGTGGTGGTCCTCTCTGAAGCAATATGGCCATTATCGGATTGTAATAGGATACAACACTACACACGTAATAACGCATGATCCATGGAACAAAGGCTGGGGCGGGGAATACGGAGGGGCTAATACCTCGATGACCTATGAAACATTCCTAGATTTGTGGGATGCTTTTGATTATTGGGGACTTTGGATACGTCCTTGGAGCATAGAACTGCGAATGCCCAGCTTTGTAAAGAATGGAGACTATTTCGAAATAGTGGTCAACATAACCTACCTTTGTTCTACACCCTTTGACACAATAGAGTACGCATCCTCTAACTGCAACGCAACTATTGAATTGCAGGAAGGCTTGGAATTAGCTTCAGAAGAAACAATACAGCACCCCCTAGGAAATATTTTGGCTGGAGATTCTGTTCAAACATCCTGGTCAATCCATGCAAATGAAACTGGTGCCTACAATATTTCAGTAACAGCTACAGGAATCATAGAGGGAAGTTATCCTTACAGCTATTTGGACGCAATTGGAGGAGTGTGTATTCACTCGTTTTCCGTAGTTAATCAAACTTGTAAAGTTCATAACGTTGATACAGGATTGAGCTTCACAACAATTCAAGGGGCAATAAATGACCTAGAAACAGATGATGAAGACACAATACTTGTTGACTCAAGCGTCTTCTACGAGCACGTTGTAATAAACAAATCAGTAACTCTAATTGGGGAGGCTTCTACTTCAACAATCATTGATGGTGATCGAACTGGAGGAGTTATCACTATAGTTGCTGACAATGTGAATATCACTGGTTTTACTATAAAGAACAGTGGTGAGTTTCAGGAAGGGCTAAGTACCTACGGCGTCTTAGTTGAGTCTAACAACAATGACCTCGCAAGAAATATAATCATAGATAACAGCTATGGAATCGTGTTGAGTACTTCCAACAACAATACCCTACGAGAAAACAACATAACTAATAACATTTTAAATTTCGGCATCGGATGGAACCCTACATTAGGCTTCTTCCATTTCCTACATAACATAGACGAAAGCAATACGGTCAACGGATCTCCGATATATTATTGGATAAATCAACATAACAAACAAATCCCAACGGATGCTGGATCTGTCTATGCAATAAATTCTACCAACATAATAGTAAAGGACATCGCCATCTCTCATGACATCGTATGCTTTGCTGGCACCAACAACTCCAGAATAGAAAACGTAAGTTCTGACTCCGGCGTAATCTGTTTGACCTCAAGTCAAAACAACACAGTGTTCAATAATTCGATGAAGAACAGCCAGCTAAGCTTAATCTATTCCATTAACAACATAGTTGCAAGCAATACTATATCTGACGCAGAACTAGGAATCTATCTCTTCGGTCCATCTTACAACAACACCATCTACCACAACAACTTAATCAATAACACCAAAAACGCGTATATCCACACATGCAATCATAATTCACCAAAAAACTTCTGGGACAACGGCTTTGAAGGCAACTATTGGAGCAACTACACTGGAATTGCCTCAGAACACGATGGAATAGGCGACACACCACACATCTTGGATGGAAGCAACCAGGACAACCATCCTCTAATGGGCATGTTTTCCAGCTTCACTGACCTAGAGCATGAGGTAAACGTTATCTCCAACTCCACCATAGAAGACCTCCAATGCTTTGATTCAAACAGCACAATCGTGATTCATGTTTCCAACACGACAACCGACCAAACTTTCGGCTTCTGCAGAATCTGCATCCCTCACGCTTTAATGAACGAAACCTACCAAATAGTAATTAACGGCACAGAACCCCACTACGTCAACTACAACCTCGCCGACAACGGAACACACAGATGGATATACTTCAGCTACCAACACTCAACACTCGAAATAGTCATAATCCCAGAACTCCCACCCATCCTAATACTGCCACTGCTAATCATCACAACACTACTAACAATCGTAACCTACAAAAGAAAACACCCAAAAACAACCCACACAAAACATAAAAACCCAAAAAAACCACCCCTATTAGGCTCCAAATAGGAAGGTCTACCTACCGCGCAGAGAAAAAGCACACTCCAACCGCTCCGCTAAAAATTTATTAAAACAGCCACCAGACAACTAACCTAAGGAAATAAACCAGATGACAAAAAAGAAAAAAAGCTGGACCGAAAAACTCCACGATAACAAAGACTTCCCCAGAGTAGAAAAAATAACCAAAAAAATGAGCAAACACTGGAACGCCACAGGAACAGTAGTAATCCCCAAGCCTACAGAAGTTGACAAACTAATGCGCAAAGTCCCTCGAGGCAAAGTCACCACCATAAACCACATCAGAAAAACCCTTGCCAAAAAACACGACGCCACCATTTGCTGCCCCATAACCACCGGCATATTCGCCAACATCGCCGCCCACGCCGCCCAAGAACAAAAACAACAAGGCAAACAAGACATCACACCCTATTGGCGCACCCTCAAAACCGGCGGCATCATAAATCCAAAATACCCCGGCGGAGCAGAAAGCCAAAAAACATTGCTGGAAAAAGAGGGAAACAAAGTAATTCAAAAAGGCAAAAACCATGTCGTCGTAGACTACGAGAAATCATTAGCAGAAATCTAAGCAGCCATACTCTAAACGCCCACAAATCGTATTTCAGTACATCCTTGAACCTTTACACCTTCACCCTTCAGTGGTAGTATGCTAATTTTTCCTATTTTGCAAGTTCCCATAATATCCTCAGAACCCTCCTTCAATGTTTCAGCGCTTTCTCTGGTTCCCGCATACACAGTCAACTCTTTAATCAAAGCGTTCAGCGGCATCCTCCTTCTCGCTTTCTCCCGTCTAATCTCACCTATCACCGCCACTAACAAGTCGCCTTTCTCTATAACCTCCTCCTCGATTTCCTCCTCTTTCACCTCTGGCCATAGCGATAGATGAATGCTTTTATGCTTCATGTCTTCGGCAAACATTGTTTGATAGATTTCTTCAGTAATATGAGGAGCAATTGGAGCAAACAGTTGAAGAAGACGATAAAGAGCCGTGTAAAGCGTATATTGGGCGGCTTTTCGTTTTTTTTCACCATACACTTCGCCTTTATAAAGCCTATGTTTTGCCGCTTCTATGAAGTTGTCACAGAGATCACGCCAAGCAAAACTTCTAATTTCTTCCATAGCCATGTTGAATTGACACTTTTCCAAAGCCTTAGTAATACTCAATGTTGCTCGTTTCATTCTCGCCAGAAGCCACATGTCTAAGAGAGTCAGCTTTGAAACCTTCAGAGGTCTGTAGTCTTTCAACAGAAGACCAGCGAAACGGGAGGCATTCCAGAGTTTTATGAGAAAACGCCAACCATATTCTACGTCTGGCCAACGGAAAGGAATATCTGAACCTGTAGTACCGCCACCTGCTGCCCATTGCCTACTTGTGTCTGCACCATATTTCTCGAACACTTCCGGAGTGGCAATGTAGTTGCCAAGACTTTTACTCATTTTACGCCCATCACTACCGAGAACCATACCATTAATGAGACAGGCTTTGTAAGGAGTCTCATTGAATAGAGCAAGATGTCGCACCATAAGGTAGTAAGCCCACGTACGTATGATATCTGTACCTGAGGCATGGAGGTCTGCTGGAAAAAGTCTACGCCATTCCTTTTCAGACTTGTCTGGCCAACCAGCATGTACGGCGCAGCTTATCGAAGAATCCATCCAAGTGTCGAAGACATCTCTTTCAGGAACAAATTTGTCATATTCACATTTTGGACATTTTTTTATTTTTGGATTTTCTTGTTTTGGATCTATAGGAGGCCAAGTTTTCTCTGCCACGATTATTTCGCCACATTTTTTGCAGTACCATATGGGAATTGGGGTGCCAAAGACCCGTTGGCGACTGATGACCCAGTCCCAATCTAGGGATTTTGCCCAGTCGATGAGACGAGTTTTCATGTAGTTTGGATACCATTTAAGGGTGTTTGCAACTTTCTCCAGATGTTCTGTTAGTTGACGGGTTTTCATGAACCATTGTTTTGTTTCCAAGATTTCAATGGGTGTGTCACAGCGATCGCAAAGACCTATTTCTTGTTGAGTAGGTTCGGTCTTCACTAGCAGACCTTGTTTTTCGAGGTCTTCAACTATAGCTTTCTTTGCTTCTTGAATTGTCAAGCCTTCATATTTACCCGTGTTGGGGTTCATCTTTCCGTCTTTGGTTAGGGTTACGATTCGGGGAAGCTTGTGTTTGGCGACTGTTTTCACGTCTGCTTTGTCACCATAGGTGCATATCATAACTACACCTGTGCCGAATTTTGGGTCTACCATGTTGTCTTTGATTATTTTGACGGTGCGGTTTGTGGTTGGAACGTGGATATTTCTGTCTATGTATTGTTTGTAGCGTTTGTCTTTTGGGTTGACAGCAACAGTGACACAGGCTGGTATAAGTTCGGGGCGTGTCGTGGCAATTGTCAAGTATTTGTTTTTTTCTAGCAGAAATTTGATAA
>Ga0209635_10000891_pt1 | contig 21656 bp, 18 predicted proteins | sample DeeMarSWOR230_32_FD_187463 | JGI IMG/M metagenome (GOLD analysis project Ga0209635, IMG submission 187463) | Marine sediment microbial communities from White Oak River estuary, North Carolina - WOR-2-30_32 (SPAdes) (version 2) | ecosystem: Environmental > Aquatic > Marine > Intertidal zone >...
TTAATAATTAGCCCTTTATAGTGTTTTAATTGAGTAAAGAAATTCCGATTTGGCGAGTAAAATATTTTCCAAACACATTAGAACAAATATGTGGAAGGGAGAAATTAAAAGGAAGGTTAAACAGTTTTATTAAATCAAACAACTTTCCTCACCTATTACTAGCTGGTCCAGAGGGTATTGGAAAAACCACTATAGCTACATTATTTTCAAAAGCATTTTTAGGTGATTTATTTAATCCAAATTTCAGGATAGTATACGCAGACGTACCTCTGACAAGCGAAGAAAGAAAACAAGCTCGGACTGAAGCATATGTTTCAAAAAGCAAAATAGGGAGCTTAGCAGGAAGGACAATTACTACTCCCGCATTTTTACAATTGAAAATTAAACCATTTATCCAATTAAAAGTATTTGGAGGTGCTTCGTTTAAAATCTTAATTATAAAAAATTTTGAAGCGTTGGGTTCAAATCAGCAAGGATTTCGACGTTTAATGGAGAGTTATGGGACTAATTGTCGTATGATTTTAATCACAACTAACATTTCAAGTATTATAGACCCTATTATCAGTCGCTGCCAACTTTTAATAATTTCTGCAGCCGATTATACCTCGTTTAAAAATCTAATTCTTGATATTGCTAATAAGGAATCATTAATCGTTAAGAATAAAACGATTGAATTGCTTTATAGAATAACCGAGGGTAAAATTTCTAATGCTATTGATTTATTGCAACTAAGCAGCATAAATAGTAAAAATGTTGATCTAAATAAACTATATGATAATTTAATTAGCTCACAAAACGAATTAATTAGAAGTTTATTATTATTATCCTTTAAGGGCGATTTTTCAAAAGCAAGAGAATTATCTCGTAATATTCAAGCTAATTACAGATATACAGCTCATGAAATTTTTAAATTATTACTCAATGAGTTATTAAAGCTACCACTTAGTACGTTTAGCAAGTGTAAGTTAATTGATTTAATTGCAAACGCAGATTTTAGAGCAATTGATGGTTTAGATTCAGATATTCAAGTCTCTAATCTAATCGCTAAAATTTGTTATTTTTCAGAATTTATATAGGTGATTTAGTGCCAAGTAAGCATAAAGAAAATATTCCTTGGGTAGAAAAATACCGTCCTCAATCTATTAATGATATGGCTTTACCAACAGCTAAGATTAAAGGGCATAAAGTAAAACTAAATGAAGATTTAAAAAATTTCATCGAGTATTTCTTCAAAGAAATAGAACAAATTAATATTAAGAATAGGAAAATTAGACAATTTAATCGAACTCATCTGGAAAAAGAGCAAAAAGAGGAAATAAAAATTGCCCCAGAAAAAGCAGCAATCCTTCTTGAGGGACCTCCAGGAGTCGGTAAAACTTCTATAGTGTATGCTTTGGCCAATGATTTAAATATGCAGGTCATCGAAACTAATGCCTCTGATACTAGGACAAAAGCTAACTTAGAAGCTAAGCTAAAAGAAACTGTAAAAACTAGAGGAATAATGGATTATATTATGGAAAGTAAACGTAAATTAATACTTATTGATGAGGTTGATGGTATTTATGGTGTTTCTGATAGAGGAGCATTACCTACTATTATAAGCTTAATTGAAAGCACTCAGTTTCCAATAATTTTATGTTCAAATGAATATAAACAGAATTTACAACCAATATATAATAAAATTAAAAAGTATGAGATTAATCCTCTTCCAGATCAAGAAATTTTAAGAGTTGTGAAAAGAATACTTAAAGAAGAAAAGATTTCTGATTTAAGTGAGGAGGATTTAAATTTAATTATTGAAAAAAATAATGGAGATCTTAGAGGAAGCATTAATGATATACAAGCATTAAGCCAAGGGGTTATGGATAAAGAATATAAAGATTTGATATTGAAATTACACAGAGATAGTTATGAAGAAATTTTTATATTAATAAGAGATTTATTTCAAAAAGTAAGAACCCTTAAGGAAGCTCGCAGTTTAACTGATAAATCAGATGTTGATTATAACTTTCTTTATAAATGGGTGAATGAAAATTTACCCAATTTTATTAATCTTAAAAATGAAATTACCAATGCATATGATAATTTATCAATTGCAGATGAAATTTTTGGGAGAATAAGGAGAAATCAATATTGGTCACTTTTACCTTATTTCTATGATCTTTTTGCTGGGGGCGTTGCCTTATCCACGTCTGATAAATCTTCCAAGTCCGGATTTCGAAGGGTCTCTTTCCCTCGATATAGTTCTTCTGGGTTTTTTACAGTAACAGCCACCGAAAAATTATTCACTGAAAAAATACAAGAAAAATATAATATTTCTGAGAGGGAAATAATTCAGGATTTTCTCCCATTTTTAAGGAACCTCTGTAGAAGTTCAAGAAGACAGTTAAAAGAGATAGCAGAATGGTTAGAATTAGACGCAAAAGAGAAAAAATTATTAAAATAAAAAAGAGTAATTTTTGAGTTGAATTATCTCTCCATTAATGAGTAGATGCAAATTTATATTTTTTTGCTGAATTAATTATAAAGAATAAAAATTTGAACATATTCAGTTAAATATATGCCCTTATTATAGATAATATAAAAATATTCAATAGATTTTTAATTTAAGATCTTTTTGAGAGTATATTTAAAAAGATTTAACTACCCAAATTTTTTTAAATATTGTATTTGTAACTTCAATTAATACAAATCAATTTTCTTAAGATTAAAATGCAAGTTAAAATAAAAGAACCCGAAGAAAAAGAGGCTAAGAGATCGTATAGGACTCAAACTACTTTGCAAATTACCGGAGCCGCCTTATTTGGTGCTCTTTCAATTGTTGTTGGAGCATTAATAACTCCAACTTTGACTGATTTACTAAGAGTTCCAGGTTGGCAGATTGCAATCATTGATTTAATATCTTTAATATGGGTTACATGTTTCTTTTTATTTGGGGAAAAAGCAGGATTATTATGTTGTGTAATTGGTGCATTAGGATTAATGCCATTTGATACTACAGCACCTATAGGGCCTTTAATGAAACTAGCAGCTACTGTTTCTTTAATAATTGTCCCAATTTTGTTTTTAAAATTGTATAGAAAGGAAGAAGGAATAAGAAAAAGTCAAAAATTGAAAAATCCCCGAAATATTATTATTTATGGATTATTAGGTACAGCACTTCGAATTATTATTATGCTCTTATTAAACATTTTAATAGGTTTGACAATTTATTCAATGTTTCTTGATACTATCACACTTGAGTTTATGGGCTTACCAGGAATTACTGGTATAACGGCAATTATTATTGGAGCTCCGATAATTAATGCTTGGCAAAGTGGCTTAGATTTAATTATTCCTTATATAATTGTATTTGGGACTAAACTTGATCAAAAGTACGAAATTTGGTAATTTATTCCTTAAATTCTCTATTTTTTTCTTTTATCATATTATTAAATCAATTTTTTATTTCGATTATATTTAAAAAATATTAGAACTCATGATTTTGGGGTAGGTGAGAAATCATTTTTAAAAAAAGAGAACCCAAATTTAAAGGAAGATAGAAAATTTATTAATAATATCTTTAAACCTAAGAATGATTAATAATGGTTGTATCAAAAGAAATTCAAGATTTTTTATTAAATGATGCATTAGAAAGATTTTTAAGATATGTTAAGGTTTGGACAACCTCAGATGAGAGCTCTACTTCTTTGCCATCGACTGATAATCAATTTGAGTTAGGAAAGATATTAGTAGAAGAATTAAACCAACTTGGGTTAGAGGATGTTATTCAAGATGATTTAGGATTTGTTTATGCTTATCTTCCACCAAATCAAGGTTTTGAACACGTTAATCCTATAGGTTTTTTAGCACACCTAGATACATCCTCTGCAGTCAGTGGTAAAGATGTAAAACCTGTTATACATAGAAATTATAATGGAAGTGAAATTAAGTTTGCTACTGATAAGGAGTTACTCTTAACTACTAATGATTCACCTCAATTAAGCGAATATATTGGTCTAGATATAATTACAACACAAGGAGATACTCTGTTGGGAGCTGATGATAAAGCTGGAATTGCTGAAATTATAGCCGCTTGTTGTGCTTGGAAAAAATTTCCAGAATTAAAGCATGGCCCAATAATTATATGTTTTACTCCTGACGAAGAAATTGGTAAAGGTATTGAAAATATCGATGAGAAAAAATTACCTAAAACTTGTTATACAATAGACGGAGCAGAAATGGGAGAATTGGAATTTGAATGTTTTGATGCATGGCTTGCCACTATTAAATTTAAAGGTTTAAGTGTTCATCCGGGATATGCTAAAAATTTGATGATTAATACAATCCAAATTGCTAGTAGATTTTTTAGTGAACTTCCTGAATCTGAATCACCTGAGCATACAGAAAATAGAGAAGGTTATTTTTATTTATCAAATTTGCAAGGAAAAACCGAGGAATCAAATGCCAGGTTATTAATTAGAGATTTTGACCCAAAAAATAACCAGAGACGAGCTGATTATCTAAAAAATTTAAAAAAAATTTATGAAATACGTTATCCTGGTTTAGTTGTTGAATTAGACTTTCTTCATCAATATGAAAATATGTTAAAGTTTATAGAAAAGAAGCCAATTATTGTTGATTTAGCTAAAAAAGCAATTGAAAAAGCAGGGTTAAAAGTAAAATCACAACCAATTAGAGGAGGAACAGATGGAGCTCAATTGAGTGCAAAAGGAATTATTACACCAAATATTTTTACAGGAGGATTATTAGCTCACTCTAGAAAAGAATATATACCCACTTTAGCTTTACAAAAAGCGGCTGAGGTTATACTTTATTTAGCTGAATTATGGACTGAAGTTTAATGAAAATAAAAAAGTTAATTTTATTATTTTTCTTTCTTAATAATTTTAGAGAAATCTGTAAGGGCAAATATTATAATACAGATAAGTAATAGAATTGAGAGATATATAAACGCCCATGTAAAAGAAAAAATATCATATATTAAACCAAAGATTAAAGATTCTGCTAAAGATATAAGACCTACTGAGAGATAATAATATCCATAAGCACGACCCCTTTTTTTCTTCCCTGATAAATCTGCAATATAAGCTCTTGAAATGGGATCTACAGAAGCTAAATAATAACCATATACAATAAAAATAATAAATATCAATATTATTGAAAAGAAAGAAATATCAATAGGAAAAGCCAAAAGAATACAGGAGATTAATAATACCGACAAACCAATTATAATAATTGGTTTACGACCAATTTTATCAGAAAAAGTTCCGGTTATTGGAGAAAAGAAAGCATAAACAACATTGCTAATTAAGTATAAGATAGGAATAAAAAAAACTCCTGGGATGTAATTTAAAGCTCTGGTTTGGAGGAATGCGATATCTAAACTAGCAAATTCAATAACTCCCAAAATAATAATTAATTTGATAAAATTTTTATCAATTTTTTCATCTTTAGGTTTTTCTTCCTTAAAACCTAAAATTTTATCAATTTCATTAGGATCAACATCTTTCACGGTTAATATCAAAATAATTGCTAAAATTCCAGGTAAGATTGAAAAGAATATAATATCGGAGTATGACCATGTCAAAAATAAAAAAAGAAAAGCCAAAAGTGAGCCAACTACAGCACCTAATGTGTCCATGGCCCTATGGAGTCCAAAAGTTTTACCTTTATCTACAGCATAATAAGATATAAGTGTGTCTCTTGAAGAAGTTCTAATACCTTTCCCAAAGCGATCTGCTGCTTTTAGCCCTAAAACAAATTCCCATGATGGACTCAGTCCTATAAAAGGTTTAGATAAATTTGATAAGGTATAACCAGCAATAACAAATGGTTTCCTTTTATTTACCTTATCACTCAACCAACCTGTAACTCCTTTTAAAATATTAGAAATAGCAGTGGTAATGCCAGAAATTAAACCAATAATTACAGCTGTTCCACCAAGTTCCAACAAGATAAATAGAGGTAGAATGCTTTGGATCATTTCACTTGAAACATCTGTGAAAAAAGAAACCAATCCCATTATAAAAACTTGAACTGAGACTCCTAGAATTAGCTTTTGTGAACGATGAGAATTATTTCCTTGTGCCATTTTTAGTAACTTTTTTTATTAGAATGAATATATTAAAAATAAGTGATAAAAAAAAATTATGATTCCAATGTCTGAAAAAAATACTTTAAAGATAATTGATGGAACGCTTAAAAGTGTAGAAGCTAATTTTAAAAAATTTATTGATGTTTTGGAAACCGCTAAGAATGAATTAATTATTTTAGAACAAGATAAAACTCAATTAAGTCAGGATAAAAATCTTTTAGAGCGTGAAAAACGCCAACTTGAAGAAGCAACAAGATTGCTAGAAACTGAAAAACAAGCACTTGAGCGAGAAAAGGCAGAATTAGAACTAGCAAAGCAAAAGTTAGAAGCGGAAAAGGCAGAAAAAGAACAAAAAATAGGGGAATTAACTGGAGAACAGTTACGATTGTTAGATGAATATAAGAATTTAAAAATTGAGTTAAAAAAATTTATGAAAATTGCTCAAGATCAAGAAGAATCTGAATATAATTTTGAAAGAATTAAAGCTTTATTATCCATTACTATGTTACTAATACAGGAAATATGGCAGGGCCAGCCTCATTATAGAATTCTATTAACACTCCATGGCGATAAAGAAGAAATGACACGTGAAGAAATAAAAAATACTACTGGGATTTCTGGGGCAATGGTTCTGAGGGCTGTTCATGAATTAGCAAATATTGATGTATTACAGTACGATGAGGAAAAATCTCTTGTTAAATTGAAAAGAAGACTATTTGCAAAAAAAGCTCTAGAAAAAAAATCAGAACAATAAAAAATTTATTTCTTTTATTTAAGAATTTATTATTTTACTATTACCATCTCGTGTAAGGTATTTCCCTGTTCTTTGTAATGCATACCATTATGAGTCATCTTGATCTCAAAGTTTGAATTGAATCTGAAATATCCTGGGTTTAGTTTTAATATATTTTTTGCTAAAAACCGTAATATAGGGTTAAATTCAGAAAGTAAATGATCAGCATCAATAATTTTATTAACATTGAGATTAACCTCATTTTGTTCAGAAAGTTTGAATTTTAAATTTTGTGGATATTTATTTCTTGCTTTTTCATTATATTGAAAATTTTCTTCTATCAATTCATATTCACCTGTGCTTAGAATGATATCCTCATTTTTTGCGAGCATAAAAACCTTAACAGTATAATCATCCATTTTCTTATTACATTTAATATGTGCATATATGATAGTAAAATTTTCTGAATAAATTCGGCCCCAATGCCAATAATCAACAACTTTAATAAGATTAAAATTAATCCAGTTGTGGTCGTGGTACCCAATCCCTTTCGCTGATATTGTCTTATTATGTATTTTAATTATTCCTTCAACTCTTGCTCTTGGTAAAGGCACAACCCATCCAAATTCACCTAATTTACCAAATCGAGTATATCCATTACCAGGCATCCATCCAGGGACTTGAGCAATGTATTTTAAATGCAAACCAAATTCGCCTTCATCTAAAAATATTTCATAAGCAGGGAATTTCTCATTTGAATAATCAACTTTTATATAGTTATTTCCAATTTTCACATCTGCAATCTCACGAGACACTTTCAGATCAGAACGATTATAATCGTATACATTTTGTATTTTTTCCCCATTAGGTTTATAGATTGTAATTTCTACCCCAGTTTTCCCTGTACGTTCATGTTTTGCTCGAAAGAACCCAACCACAATATATCCTCCTTCAAGCCGAGCATCAAAATACCACCATTCTGTATTTCCTCTTTTTTTCATATCAATATGCAAAGCATCAAATTCGGGTTTAAAAACCTTTATATTCTCGTCTTTTCTTCCTGGTCCAGACCATGCTTCAAGTACTTTAGGCTTATTATTTTTCTTTTTCCCCAATTTTTATTCACCTTTAATTATTATTTAATTAAAAAAATCTTATCTTTTTATAATTTCAAAAATTTTTAATAGAGAGAGTAATTTCAAAATCCCCTTCATTTTCACTTTTCCTAATAACCAGTTACTTACTATTTTTAATAAGGAAATTCTATCCATTGCTAACGCGAGAAATATTTGTGAGTCCATAGAGATAAAACCATCCCATCCAATAATTTTCTTCTTCAAATTAGATTTGGGTTTATTTGGAATACTTTCAACCTTTAGACGCCCCTCATTGATAGTTACTAGTGCGGCATGATTTAAATTAGAAGCATTGATTAGATATTTTTTCTTAAAATTTTTGAACTTTTTTTGGAATTCTTGATTCTCATTTAGAGGTTCCATTATATTCTTTATAAGTCCTGCAAATCCTCTTGCTTTTGGATTAATTAATTCATTTTTATTCATTTATTTCACTTACTTTATACTTTTAATTGTTATTTAGCAGAAATATAAAATCCTGAATCAGCAATTCCATTCGGATCAAACGCTTCCTTTATTTTTCTTAACCATTTATGATAATTCATCATATGTGGACCAAACTTATCATGCATCCTATCACCTTCTACGAAAAATGGAGCTCCAAGATGTTTTATTAAATCAAATTGATAGTTTTCATTCATATTTTCAGCCATTCCATTAACACTCTTCTCATTAGTTTGATCAAACAATGTAGGAGATTCAACATGGAAATAATGTCCTGATTCATAGGAAGTTATCCATACACCCTCTCCAAAATCATTTGCAATTACTCCTTTCTTTATATATTTCTTTTTTAAAGGAATGCTCATTTTAGTAGTATTTAAACACACCGTTGCTGTGTCGCATTGACCCTTCGAGGATTGAAAGCCTCCTGTTGCGATAAATCCGTGAAGACCCAAATTTGAACGTAATGCTTCTGCATAAAATAAGGAATTGGGAGTATATTTAGTTCCAATTATATTTTCTAATTTAAATTCTGCCATTATCTTATTCATTACTTTTTGCTTATATTCAAATTCACGTCTAGTTCTTGCTGCTATAACTATTACCAAGGGTGCGTGGGTACTAGCGATTGGGATTTTATCCATTAATGATTCAATACTGTTAGAAAATATTGCTCCTAAACCATAACCTGATAAATGACTACAAATGAATGAAATTTCCTCCCTTTCAACCGCTAAAAAGACTTTTTTAAGATAATTATAGTTTTTACAATCCATAACATATAATTTCATAAAATCAGGAATATCAAATTCATAATTTGGAGAAATTCCTTTTAATTTAAATTTGGTACTGCATGGATACGGAAAGAGTTTAAAAGCAACCTTTGTAAACACACCTATACCTGATTTTGCTCCCGCCCAACCACGCATAATTCCTCGCAAACTTGGTCCCGGGCCGTCTCCACTAAACCAATCGGGATTGTTTTTTAGGCCAGTAGACCCTAACCTTAAGATTTCTCCATCAGGTAATACCCATTCAACACCTAAAACATTTCGAGCACTATGTCCTGTGTGAGGAGAGGTAAATCCTGGTCCATTCATGCTAGTAGCGCTAGCTAAGGGTGAAACTTGAGGTCCTGCTCCCGGCATATGAACTGTTAAATCATATTTCATGGTTTCTGCTTGTAATTGTGCACCACTTACATACGGCTCAACAACAGCGTAAAGATTTTTATCATCAATTTTTACAATCTTATTCATCCTTCGCAAATCAAGAATAATGCAATTTTCTGATGATGGTTGATTCCATGGACCGAGTCCAGTAGATTGAGCTTTAAATTGAATATCATATTTATTACAGAGTTTAACAATTTGTTGAACTTCTTCTACATTAGAAGGTAATATTATGGCTTTTGGAATAGGAGAAAAAGGAATAGGCTCTTTTTCTTCCATACAATTTACTAATTCCATACACCAATTATATGCATATGCATTTGTCATTACTTCACCGTCATCTATGTTTTCTGGACCAACTGTCTTTTGAAATTCTTCTAATATTTGTTTTTTTAACATGATTATGCTACCTCTGCTAATGCTTGTTTCAATTTTTCAGGTTCTAAACCCAAGCTCATTAATAATAATTCACTAATATCATAATATTTTAATTTTGAACCGCTCTCACTTATTCCATCTTGTAAATTTGTAGAGCAAAATGGACAAGCTGATACTATAACATCAGCTCCAGTATCTTCCGCCTCTTCTATTCTTATTTTTGCGGTATTAAGTGCCATTTCAGGAAATGCGGATTTTACGCCTGCTCCAGCTCCACAACAGTAAGCATATTCTCTAATTCTTTCCATTTCTATAAATTTTAATCCAGGAATTTTTTTTAGGATGTTTCTAGGAGGATCGTAGATACCAGCTTTACCAGTACGTTTGGGTTTAGGAGGTATATTAATAGATATTAAAGGTATTAATTTAACCTCTTCTCCATCCCATTGTTCATATCTCTCTGCATTCCTTCCTAAATGGCAGGGATCATGATAAGTTGCTGTTATTGGTATTTCTTTAGTTAACTTTAATTCACCAGCTTCAAGTAACTCATTAAAGAATTCTACAGTATGACACACTTTAAAATTATAATCTCGATATAAGGGATAATCTACCTTAAAAGTATCGTAACATCCTGCACAGCTGAATACAACTGTTTCTATTCCTTTTGATTCAATGATATCGACATTCTTATTTAAAAACTCTTGAAAAGTATGGATTTCACCGGTTCTTAATATTGGACTGCCGCAGCAATATTCTTCGTCTTGTAAAATACGAAATGCTACTCCTGCTGCGTTCATTATTCTAGCTGCAGCTATTGCCATTTCTTTTCTCCTATATGATGATGTACATCCAATGTAATAGAGCAATTTGGCATTAGGATCAATTTTAATATCATTAGGGAGCCAATCCATTCTATTTTCGTGCGGTTCGCTATATGGATTGTTAACATTTTTCACTGCCTCAGTATAGGCTTTCTGTTTTGGCATTGGACCACAACCTGCTTCAACTAATTTCTCCCTTAGTCTCATTATTATTTCAAGTGGTTCTAATGTATTAAGAAATTTACATGCAATAGCACAATTACCACATTCAGTACATTTATAGACGATATCACGTAATTCCTCAGAGGGTTTAATTCTGCCCATTTCTAATGCTAGAGCTAAAATAATCTTTCCACCTCCACTATAAGGATGAAAATTATAAAGATCAATAGCAGGGCAAGCTGTTGCATACTTTTGGCTCTTAATTTGGACTTGAGGAATCCATTTACAAATAGAACAGCGCAAACAACGTTTTATCATTTTTTGATATTCTTCTTCATCCATCTTTATCCTATTGCTTTTCTTTTTTTTGATATACTGTAGAATTAATCATCAAAACAGAGAACCCCGGGATTTAGAACATTATTTGGATCAAAAATACGTTTTACTTTTTTTAAAGCTATAGATGTTTGTTCAATATGTCTTGTATACATTTCTTTTGCCCAATAGCCATATGGGCGATTAAAGAATGCTCCAGAATCCATTAAATTAATAATAATTTCTGAGATTTTCCTTTTAATTTTATCTACTTTAATATTATCGTTTGGATCATAAAAAAAATCAAATTCACAGTGGAATGAAGTCCCTTGATTAATAGGTTGAATATATATACCCAAATCTTCAGAATATTTGGATTGTACCATCAAGATATAATTAGAGATATTCTCAAAATTGCTAAGAAAGAAAATATCTTGATAATAACCTTTATATCTCGTTCTCCATGGTTCTGAAGTGGATTCATTTACGCACTTTAAAAATATATCAGAATTAATTAGATCAGATTTCTCTAAATGCACATAATTAGATTCTCTTAAAAGATCTTTAATATCTCCTTCAAGATAGTCCAATTTATCTTTGGCTAAATCTCCTCTCCCAGATATTATAAAAATCATATTCCATTTTAAGAGAGATTTGGCTAAATTTTCTATTTCTCCATCTATTTTTCTAACCAAACTAGCTAAATTTAAATTATTTAAAATAAAAGTATCATCGCATAATCTATACTTTACAAGTTGTTGTTGAAAATCTAATAATTCTTCAATATTGTTCGAATGATAATGGTATACTTTTTGCATTGTAGGAATTAATTCTAATTTCAAAGTAGCCCATGTGACAACCCCAAAACTACCTTGTGCTCCTTGTATAACCCTAAAAGGACTAAATTGTGTAGGTCCCATAGGATTCAATTGAGCTTGACCAATTTTTTGTTGTTGAGAGATTGTACCTGGCCCTGCAGCTGTTCCCGTTCTAAACAAATCTCCCGTGCCAAAAATAACTTCTGTACACAACAATGGATCTGAGCTATCCCAATGATAACGAGGGATAACGATAGGTTCCCTTTCAAGTGCACTTGTAAGTACTGATTTTGTTCCAGTAGGATGGAGCGGTAATAATAATCTCAAACCTTTTTGCTTAAGTTTAGGGATTAAATCTTTAAAAGTAACACCTGGTTCAATCATAACAACGCGATTTTCCTTATTAATGGAAATTATTTTATTCATCTTAGATAAATCGATAATAACACAATTATCTTTCCTAGGAACTGTATCTCCATGTTGCCTAAGTTTAGAGCTTGAACTTACAGGAATGATAGAAAAATTCATTTGATTCGCTAATTTTAAAATTTTTAATATTTCTTGCGTTTTAGATGGCCAAGTAACAAATTTTGGCACTTTTCCCATAAAAAAACTCATATCTGTAGAATATTCCTTTAAAATCTCTGGATTATTTGTGACATTTTTAGAACCGCAAATTTTTACTAATTGCTGAGATAGAATATTCTCGCTGATCTTCATAATATTCCCTTTAAAGTGCAATAACTAACAACAATTTTTTAATCAATAATCATGTTTTGATTACTATAATTAAGTGAATTTTATATATAGATTAAATCTAATTCTTTTTATACTAAAAAATTGTGGGTGGAAAATGATTGAAAACTTATGACTTAATTATTGTTGGTGCTGGACCTGGTGGATCTATGGCAGCTAAAACTGCTGCTGAAAATGGGCTTAAAACAATATTTTTTGAAAGAGGTAGAAAGCCTGGTGAAAAGAATTCTTCAGGTTGTGGATTAGGACCACGCATGTGGAAGGATTTCCCATCAATGATGAAATATTTAACTCCAGAAAAATGTCCTTCTCTGAGAGCAGGAGCAGCGGCTAGAAATTATTTCATTAATGAAAAAGGCATAGTAGTTGGCTATGTTATGACGCGCCCAACTGAATCAGTATCTTATGAACCGGCTAAAAGCTGGATTACAATGAATTGTTATAGAAGCGATTTTGACCCATGGATTGCTAAATTTGCTACTGATGCAGGCGCTGAGTTAAAAAATTCAACCCTAATTGTGAATCTCTTAAAAGAAGATGGAAAAATTTGTGGGGTGGTTGATGAACACGGAGAAAAATATAAAGCACCTATTGTAATTGGAGCTGATGGTGCTGTTTCAATGGTTGCGAAACAGAGCGGTTTACGGACAAAATGGGCTCAGGATCAAATTACAGTTACTCCTCAATATGATTTTTTTGCGCCCCCCAATAAAATTGATGATATTATGGGAGATGAAGCACTTGCGGTTTGGTGGTCTGCAATATTCCCAGCATCGTATCAAGTTTTCTTTCATGATGGTTTTCATCAAGGTTTAGGAAATTGGTTGAATAAATGGGATAAGAATCCGTTATTTTATCTAAATCGTGTTATAAACCTGAAATATTATCAAAGATTATTAAAAATTCTAGATGCTAAACCAAGAGAACTCCAATCGCATCTTCTTCCTTGGTTAAAATATCCATACAACACACACACCGATGGAGTTATTTTAATTGGAGATGCTGGCGGCTTTCCTTGCCCCCTCGAAGCTGAAGGAATTTATCCTGCAATGGTGACAGGAAAAATTGCAGCAGAAGTTGCTACTGAAGCAATTACATCAGAAGATATTTCAAAAAGTGCCCTCTCCAAATTTGATGAAATGTGGAAAAAAACAAGTGTTGGGGAAGAATTTGAAGCGGGAGAGGAATTATATAATATCTGGAAAGCAATGCCCTTCAGTCCTAAAGAGACAATGAGTTGGTTTGTACCGATGTTCATGGAAGTAATGGGAGGGATTTATGATTGGTCCCAGCCACATGCGAAGCGGGTTCGCCAAATTGCTGCCCATATTAAATCATATATGCCAAAAGCTTTACCATTCATTATGAAATATGTATTTCCTCTAGTGGCAAAAATATTTGAGAATGATCTTGATAGAATAATGGACCCCCAGAAGTTGATGTCTGTAATTCCAAAAATTATGGATTTGATCCCGAAAAAGAAAAAGCAAAGGAGGGAAAAAGTATGAAGATTGAAATTGATGGATTAACGAAACATATTCTGGGAACTGGGGATTTTATTTCAATCGATATTAGTAAATGTAATAATTGCGGTGGATGTATTCTTGTTTGTTTGGTAAACTTATGGAGTAGAAAAGATAATAGGATATATATTTCTGAGGATTATAAAGAGAAATGTTTAGAGTGCGCTGCATGTTATCAAGTTTGCGATGCTGGTGCTATAAGTTTCCAGTATCCAGCTGGTGGTACAGGAGTGATTTATGAAAAAGGCTAATTTCAGCTTATATATTTTGCTTGTCCTGAAGAGCCTAAGACTTCTTTATTCTTTCTTATTATCATTTCAATTAATTCTTGACGCGCAGTTCCAAGATACAGTCTTGGATCAAAATGATCTACGTGTTCTTTAAAATATTTTCTTATCATAGCTGTAAAAAGTATGCGGCTATCTGTAGCTACATTAATTTTACATACACCATGTTGTGTCGCTTTTCTTAATTGAGTTTCTGGCACTCCAAAACTCTTTTTTAAGGATCCTCCATAATTATTAACTATGTCAACATATTTTTTTGGAACTGAGGATGCTCCATGAAGTACTATTGGAAATTTTCCTAATCTCTTTCTTATCTCTTGGAGAATATCGAATCTTAGTTCTGGTATATCTTCTGCTCTTTCTACCTTAAATTTATAGGCCCCATGAGATGTTCCTATAGCTATTGCCAAGGAATCACATCCCGTTCTATTTACAAAATCTTCCACTTGTTCGGGGTCGGTATATTGTTGAATTTCTACTTCTTTACTTTTATCTTCTCTGCCTATAATCCCTAATTCTGCTTCTACATTAACATTTCTTTGATGAGCATAATTTGCTACTCTTTTTGTTATCATAACGTTCTTCTGATATTCTAAATGACTCCCATCAAACATTACACTAGAAAAACCAATATCAACACAAGATTTACATGATTCATAGTAACTCCCATGATCTAAATGTAGTGCAATAGGAATATCATACCCTAAATTCTTTGACATTGCAACGCATCCTTCTCCCATATATCGAATCATTGTTTTATTTGCGTACTTTAAAGAAGTTTGGGTAATCTGAATAATGACGGGTGATTTTGAATCTCCACAACCAATAATAATTCCTTGTAATTGTTCAAGATTACTAGCATTATATCCAGGTATAGCGAATTTCTTTTTTAAGGCTACTTCAAACATTTTTTTTGTATTTGAAAGCCCCATTTCTTCAAATGAAACCATAATTATCACTTTTTATATTGTTAAAACTAATTATATTATATCAGTATAAAAAAGCTTAAAAATTGAAGAGTTAAATTTGCATTAAATATATTTTTAAAATGATAATAAAACCACATCGAATTGATATCCATCATCATATTGTCCCTCCTGAATATTTAAATTCATTAGCTAATATTGGCATTACTACTGTCACTAATTTACCTTTCCCTAAATGGGATCCAGAACATAGCCTTGAGTTAATGGATCGCCAAGGTATTGCAATAGCGATAACCTCCATATCTTCGCCAGGAATATATTTTGGAAATCTTGAATTTACAAGAAATCTAGCACGTCTTTGTAATGAATATTCAGCCGATTTAATAGAAGAGTATCCAGAGCGTTTTGGGGGTTTTGCCACTTTACCTCTTCCTGATTTCAAGGCTTCAATCCATGAGCTGGAGTATGCCTTGGATAAATTAAAATTAGACGGTGTTGTAATGCTCACAAATTTTAATGGCAAATATATTGGAGATCCTGAATTTGATGATCTCTTTCTAGAACTGAATCGGAGGAATACAGTAGTGTTCATTCATCCAGATATTCCGCCTAAAGAAAAATTACCTGATCTTAATTTGCCATCCTCAGTTTTAGAATTTGTTTTTGATACAACACGAGCAATTGCAAATCTTATGCATAAAGGTATTTTTAAAAAGTTTCCTAATATTAGATTTATTTTTGCCCATGCAGGAGGAACAGCGCCATATATCGCATGGAGAATTACATTTGGAAATAAAAGATTGATGAAACAATTCAAAGAACTCTATTATGGTACAGCATTAACTGCAACAAGGAATGTTTTTCAATCTATCATCGAATTAGTAGATCCTTCTCATATACTCTTTGGTAGTGATTTTCCTTTTGTGCATGAAATAAGGATAAAAGAAATGATTCAAGGAATTAAAAACTATAGTGAATTTAACGAACAAAGACGCTTAGCTATTGAACAAGAAAATGCATTATTACTTTTCCCTAGGCTTAAATCTTATCTCTAGAAATTATACTAAAAATTATCTTGAGATTTTGATAAAAACTCTCAATTAAAAAAAAGAAGTTTGTAAATTTTACAGAGAAATATTAAGTTTTTGTCTTAATTCTTTATATCTTGAACGAAGGGTTACCTCAGTCACCCCAATTGAATCTGCGATTTGTTTCTGGGTATAACTTTTATTCTTTATTTTACATGCTAGATAAATAGCTCCACCAACTATCCCCTTCGGATCTTTTCCACTACTAGAAAAATTGGAAATGAAAGTTTTCACTATTTTTGTGGCTAAATTTTCAACTTCTGGCGATAATCCTAATTCAGCAATATATCTTGGAATTAGAGCACTTGGCTTAGTATTTGGGGCTTTTAAATTTAATTCTCGAATTAAAACTCTATAACATCGTCTAACATCTTTATCTTTCTCAGCAGTTTCCTCTAAGATTTCATGTAGAGTTCTAGACAATCTATATTTTCTAATTGCATAATATAAACAAGCTGCAATCATTGAGTTTATTGATCTACCTCGAAGTAAATTCTGCTTGAATACCTCTCTATAAAGGCGCATTGCTTCTTCCTTTACATGATTTGGTATATTCAAATTAGTACTAATTCTTTTGAGTTCTGTGGTGGCAATTAGTATGTTACGCTTTTTCCAAGAAATTCTTGTATCCCATTTTGCTGCTCTTTTTAAATCAGGATTATCTATTTTATTTTTATCTATTGTTGTAGTTAATCCAATATCTGGTACAAGACTTGAAATGGGCGCGCCAGTTCTTTCCCTTTTGGATTTTTCTTCATTACTATAAGCTCTTCTCCCACTATGAGAAAAATCAACATTTCTTTCTTGCATAACTAGCCCGCATTGATTACAAACAACATCTCCAGTTTCCTGGAGCGAAATAATATTGCCCCCACATTCTGGGCATAAATTGATGGTTTTATTCAAATTATAAACAGCATTCATTACAACATCACTTTAATTATTTTATAAAAAAAATAAAAAACAACAACAAAAATTAAATTTATAATGATAAATCCCTCGAAATTTTACCTATTTTTTCAAAAACAAAAGTTCCATGTTTATTTAAATCGACTTTAATAAGATCTTCGTCAATTATCTCACCTTCTAAAATCTTGAGTGATAATGGATTTTGAATAAGATTTTGAATTGCTCTTTTTAGAGGTCTTGCACCATAATCAGGATCAAAACCTTTTTTAGCGAGCATCTCTTTTGCTGCATCTGATAATTCTATTTGAATCTTATGTTCTAAAAGAATTTTATTTAGATTCATGATTTGTATATCTACAATAAACTTAATTTGTTCCTCTTTTAAGAAGTTAAATATGACGATTTCATCAACTCGATTCAAGAATTCTGGTCTGAAGTAACTCTTTAGAGTATTTAATATCATCTCTTTATTCTGATCTTTATCTTCCTTCCTTAACTCGAGGATATATTGACTACCGATATTACTTGTCATTATAATTATTGTATTCTTAAAATCAACAGTCCTTCCATGACCATCCGTCAATCTTCCATCATCCATAATTTGTAGAAGAATGTTAAAAACTTCTTGATGTGCTTTTTCAATTTCATCAAACAAAATTACGGAGTATGGTCTCCTTCTTACTGCTTCTGTTAAATATCCTCCTTCATCATATCCCACATAACCAGGAGGAGCCCCTATTAATCTAGCTACGCTATGTTTTTCCATAAATTCTGACATATCAATTCTTACCATGGCATTTTCATCATCAAATAAAAATTCGGCTAATGCTTTTGCGGTCTCGGTCTTTCCTACTCCAGTAGGACCCATAAAAATAAATGTCCCAATTGGTCTATTTGGGTCTTGAATCCCAGCTCTTGCTCTTCTAATAGCATTTGAAATTATGTTCAACGCTTCATCTTGACCAATTACTCTTTCTTTTAAACGATCCTCCATTTTTAATAATTTGTCACGCTCACCTTCTAACATTCTTGAAACAGGAATTCCTGTCCATTGAGAAACGATTTTTGCGATATCTTGCTCATCAACTTCTTGCTTTAACATTATTTTATTTTCTTGAATCTCATTTAACTTAGAATTGGATTGCTCTAAATCTTTTTTTAGTTGGTTTAAAACTCCATAGGTTAATTCCGCAGCTTTTTCAAGATCCCCTCCTTTTTCAGCTCTTTCAGCCTCAATCTTAGTTTCTTCCATTTTCTTTTTAATTTCATTGATTTTTGATATGAAATTTTTTTCATTATTCCATTGAATCTTTAGCTTATCACTTTCTTCTCGAAGATTATGTAGTTCCTCATCCAATTTCTTCATCTTTTCTTTTATTGATTTGTCGCTCTCTTTTTTTAAAGCTTCTTTTTGAATTTCTAATTGAATTATCTTTCGCTCTATTTCATCTATCTCCGTTGGCATACTATCAATCTCAATTCGCAATCTTGATGCGGCCTCATCCATTAAGTCAATAGCTTTATCTGGTAAAAAACGATCAGCAATATACCTATGTGATAACATAACAGCTGCTATAATTGCTGAATCAGTTATTCTTACTCCATGATGGATTTCATATTTCTCTTTTAATCCCCTTAAAATAGCTATTGAATCTTCTACATTAGGTTCTTCTACAAACACAGTCTGAAATCTTCGTGTTAATGCGGCATCTTTCTCTATATACTTCCTATATTCATCTATAGTAGTTGCTCCTATTGCCCGTAATTCTCCTCTTGCTAATGCCGGTTTTAACATGTTTGATGCATCAATAGCCCCTTGAGCAGCACCTGCTCCGATTAAAGTATGCAATTCATCAATAAATAATATATATTTTCCTGCTCCCTTTTCTACTTCTTTAATAAATGCTTTTAACCGATCTTCAAATTCTCCGCGATACTTAGCGCCCGCAACCATCGCTGCTAAATCCATCGCAATTATATCTTTATTCTTTAAAGATTCTGGAATATCATTATTAGCAATGCGTTGGGCTAATCCTTCTACAATTGCAGTTTTTCCTACACCAGCTTCTCCTATTAAAACGGGATTATTTTTGGTTCTTCTTGAAAGTATATGCATTACTCTTCTTATTTCATCATCTCTTCCAATAACAGGATCAATTTTCCCTCTTTTCGCTAAATCCGTGAGATTGCGACTATATTTTTCAATTGCTTGATATTTCCCTTCTGGATCTTGATCATTAATAGTTTGGCTTCCTCGAATAGAAGTTAATGCTTGTAAAATCCTATCGTTAGTTATTCCAAATTTTTTTAAAACGGAGTAAATAGGTAAAGCTTGGTCTTTAGACATAGCTAATATTAAATGTTCTGTACTTAGGTATTGATCTTTCATAGATTCAGCTTCTTTCCATGCATTATCAAATAATTTTCCAGAATTTCGTGATAAAACTACATCAGTTGCTCCTGATCCAGTTACCTTCGGTAATTTCTCTAAATCTTCATTCAAATCGTGTAATAATTGGGAGTTATTTATCCCTAATTTTTGCAATAATGGGGTAGTAATACCATCTTGTTGCTCTATTAAGGAGATTAATAAATGAATTGGTTCAATTTGCTGATTATTATTAGTTTGAGCTAATGATCTTGCAGCCATAACAGCCTCTTGAACTTTTATCGTAAATTTATCAAATTTCATCATTTTTTTTCCCACCTCTTTATAATCCGACTGCTTTTAATTGTTCAATTAATTGTTTTTGGGTTTTACTTAATCTTTCAGGAATCTTAATTTTTATTCTAATTAATAAATTTCCTCTTTCATTTGAATTAATTTTGAAAAATCCTTGATTTTTTAATCTTAATGTAGATGAATCGCTTGTTCCAGGAGGTATTGTTACATTTAATGTTTTTTCAATACCAGGAACTTGAGTTTTTCCTCCCAAACTTGCAACTGAGAAAGAAATTTCACGTTCTATATAAAGATCATCACCTCTTATTTCAAAAAGAGGATGTTCCTTTATATGAACTGCAATATACAAATCTCCAGGAGAGCCTCCATTTTCTCCAGGCATTCCCTTTCCCTTTAATCTTAATTTTTGGTCGTCCCTAATACCTTTAGGTATATTGACTGTTAAGGTCTTCATTTGACCAGATTTTGGATCTTTATATTGAATCTTCTTTTTTCCTCCATAAAAAGCATCCATAAACTCAATCTCCATATCATATCGTAAGTCATCTCCTTCTCGTGGATAATTATATGACGGTGAACGAGCTCTTGTACTACCAGTACCTCTTTTCGAAAATACATCAAAAATATCTCCTAAATCATTGAAAAAATCAAATCCTCCAAACCCGCCTCTTGAAGATTTATTATTTCCAAAAACTTCACTAAAATCAAATCCTCCTGGATTACCAGAGGTTGAATAATAATAAGTTGTGTTTCCATCTGGATTTCTATATGTTCTTCCTCCCCCAGGAAATCCCTGTCCAGATTGTTGATATGTTGAAGGGTCTCCATCTACTACGCCAAATTTATCATACATTTCTCTCTTTTTATCATCACTTAAAATACCATAAGCCTCGTTTACTTCTTTAAAAGTTTCACCTGATTTTGGTTCATCTGGATTTACATCTGGGTGATATTTCCGAGCCATCTTTCGAAATGCTCTTTTTATTTCTTCTTTTGTAGCATTTTTTGGGACGTCTAAAATTTTATAATAATCTTTAGCCATTTTTAACCCCTTTATTTAATAATTATCATAATAATCGTGAATTAATATAAAATAAAAAAATAAAATTAAAAAAAATGGAATTATTCATAATCTGCATCTACAACGTTTTCTTGACCAGTAGCACGTCTAAATTGCTCTTCTTCAATTTCATCTTGGGTCTTTCCTTGATATCCATATGCGGCTCCTGGTGGAACATCACCCATTCCTCCAGGTGGTGCCCCTTGATATGCTCCTTGTCCTTGTTGTTGCCCATACATTCGAGATGAGACTTCATGTAATGAATTTTGTAAAGCTTCTGAAGCTTTATTAATTCTACTTACATCATCAGATTCCATAGCGCTTCTCAAATCAGAGATCTTATTG
>Ga0209635_10000893_pt1 | contig 21636 bp, 26 predicted proteins | sample DeeMarSWOR230_32_FD_187463 | JGI IMG/M metagenome (GOLD analysis project Ga0209635, IMG submission 187463) | Marine sediment microbial communities from White Oak River estuary, North Carolina - WOR-2-30_32 (SPAdes) (version 2) | ecosystem: Environmental > Aquatic > Marine > Intertidal zone >...
CTCTCTCGCACTTAGCGACGTAAGAATACCAGAAAACAATCTGGTAGGCAAACTGAACAAAGGTTTTTATTACGCCCTTGAACTTTTTGACGGAACAAGAATCACGGTGGCTGCTCAAGCCGTTGGCATGGCTCAAGGATCCTTTGAACGTGCATTTCAATATGCCAAAACCAGAAGACAGTTCGATTCGCCCATAATCAAGTTTCAAGGAGTTTCCTTTAAGTTAGCCGACATGGCAATTAAGATTGAAGCTGCAAGAATGCTAACTTATAAATCAGCATGGTTGTACGATGAAGGAAAGCCTGTCTCAATGGCAACTTCTATGGCGAAGGACTTCGCCGGCAGAGTTGCAATGGAAGTTACAGATGAAGCAATTCAAATCCATGGTGGATATGGGTATCTAGCGGATTATCATGTTGAACGTTTTCATCGTTGTGCAAAAATAACCGAAATATACGAGGGAACCTCAGAGATTCAAAAACAGACAATAATAAACCAATTAATGAAAATAATGTAACAGCACCTTATCTCTAGTACAGCTGCCTTCCTTTCCAAACCAGTCGAAAGAATCATGCTGATTCGTTAATTTTCTTTCCTGTTTTACTAATCCATTCATCGATTGAGATTGCAAATTGTTTTTCAACATCATTTCTGTGTATGCTATTGTACGTACAGAAGGATTTTATTTCGCCGTCTGGGGTAGCATAGTGAATTGCACATTTTTGAACTCTATCTATGTCAAGGTTCCAGACGTCTTGAAAATGCATTATTCCTATCATAACGAGTCTACGCATAAGTTGTCCCAGAGCCTCGTAGCTTCCTTTAGTTATCACATTCTTGAGCAAACCTCTAACAAGCTCAGACTTCACCATAGGTAAAAGCTTCAATAGCTTCATCTTTGCCCTTATTTTCTTTCCCTTAATCCCTGAATAGTGTATGTCCCAGAAGATTTCGGAAAATTTGTCAATATCTACATATTTAGTTATAGGCTTATAGGTGCCATCTCTATCAACGACTAAAAATGTTGCTGCTCCGCACATAGGATGCATTGTGAACTCCGGATAAGCTCGGTTCTTTATTGTCTCCATTCCCTTAGACACTGGAAGAGGCCAGTTGACAGGTCTCCAGTCCCATCTTATCACGGCTCCTTTTGTCTGCTCCTCTATTAGTTTTATGGCGTCTGGTATGGTGATACGGAGTTTCCTCAATTTGTCTTTTTTTGCTCTTCCAGCCATCGAAATCGGCTGAATGTTAATGCATCTGACAACATCATGATTTTCTACAGCGTACTGAACTATATCCCCTAAATGGTTATCATTCACGCCTTTCGCTAACGTAACCACTAGAACTATCGAGTTCAAACCTATCTCTCTTGCGTTTTCAATGACCTTTTCTTTTATTGGGACAAGATTAGGTCTTGCCCTAAGTTTCTTGTAGATTTCCTCTCTCAAGCCGTCAAATTGAAGATAAAGTGTGCCCATTCCAGCGTTTCGAAGTTTCCTGAAGTATTCTATGTCTTCTGCAAGGCGTAAGCCATTTGTGTTAACTTCTATGTGGGTTATTCCTGCCTTCTTAGCTTCTTTGATTAGATCTGGTAGATCGTTTCTTAAGGTTGGTTCTCCACCGCTGAATTGTAAGGCATTACAAGCCCAGGGTTTATTGCCTCTGAATAATGCGATCATGTTAACAATTTGCTCGTAGGACGGTTCATAAACGTAATTCGTTGCTCCAGCATAAGCAAAACAGATTGGACATGCCATGTTGCATCTGTTTGTAACATCTATTATGCCTAAGACTGTAGCTGTCCTATGCTGAGGGCATAATCCGCAGTCAAATGGGCATCCTTTCACTATCTTCGTGTGTGGATTCTCTAAACCAGTGCCCGTGTATCTAGCGTTATACCAGTTCTCGTAGAACCACTTAAAAAGTTCAGCATCTCCCCAATAGATATCCTCGAATTTCCCATGTTCAGGGCAAGTTTTCTCCAAATAGATTATGCCGTCTTCTTCATAAATTCTCATCGACACTTTTCTGAGACATTCGGGGCATATGCTAGCAGAATAAGACTCAAACCTCTTAGATTCTTCTTCAAGTTTCAACATTTTAATGGTCTTCCTAAGATTCGAATAACTGTAAGCACAGAAGCCATTAATATTTCTAGTCATCTGGAAAAGGTGACCCTGAGGTTAGAAGTGTTTCAGTAATCACTTTAGATTGAAAATCTCGCTGCCAGTGTGCGCCTGGGTGTATATGGTTACTAGTGAAGGAACATGGAATATTTGAAGAGGCATTTCTGCATAATTGAGTTTGTTGTCTGTAATGTTTTCTATGGAATGAATTGTTAAAGAAACTATTGCATGCGCGTAAGTTTTAAACATAAAATCACCCTTAATCGTATTATGATCTCTCTGTGGGAAGAGTTTCGAATGAACGGAAAAACCAAGAAAACTTATACAGGTAAATGCGTTGATTGTGGCATGTCTCTGGAGTTGTATGAGATTGATTTTAAGAAAAGGCAACGGATTATGCAGTGTACTCGTTGTGGTTTATACCATTTTTACAAGAAGAGCTTCTTTGGCAAGTGGAAGCTTGTGAAGGCTTGCCGTGTTTCTGATTTGTGGAGAAAATCAAAGTGATTGAGATAACCGATGCGCCATTCACTTTGTTATGCAATTATGTTATTGGTTGTTTTGGTGGATTGGCCTTTGATGCCCCATTGGTTTTGGCTCTCCTTTATGTGCGAATCTGAGGACTATTTTTGTTGATGGAAAACCATATAAACAACCATATCGCTGTTCATTTGCACAGTTGGAGAGGCTATGAAGTGCCAAAATGGGGATACTCTATAACGGAAGATGAATTAGATCTTGAAAGAACCGTTAAGGCAAGCGGAAGAGAGGTTAGGGTATCCCATAAATCAGCTCGAGAAATATGTAAAGCAATTAATGGTATGATGCTCACTCACGCAAAACGTTATCTTATAGATGTAATAGCTAAAAAGAAGGCTGTTCCCTTCACAAGATTCAAAAAGGAGGTTGGGCACCGCCACGGACTGGAAAAGGCTTTTGCAGGCAGGTATCCGGTGAAAGCAGCTAGGCATTTTGTGAAAATACTTGAAGGAGCTGAAGCTAATGCTGAACATAAAGGCTTGGACACTGAAAGAATGCGCATTATCCATGCATCTGCATACCCTGGCATGAAGATCAAGCGGTATATGCCGAGAGCCTTTGGAAGTAGCACGCCAAAAATCCAGACTTTATGTCATATTGAAGTAGCTTTGGAAGAACAAACAGAAACAGGGGAGAAGGAATAATGTCTGTAATCAGCCATTTTATATCTGATTCCATTAAGAAGACGGAAATAGATGAGTTTCTGCAGAAGAGACTTGAAAGGGCAGGTTATGGCGGAGTAGATATATCTAAGACCCCGTTGGGAATGCATATAGTGATTTACGCGATGCGTCCTGGTTTGGTGATAGGTCGAGGTGGGAGAACAATAAGAGAACTTGCAGAGATTCTGGAAGAGAAATTTAACGTTTCAAATCCACAAATCTCTGTCTCTGAAATGGAAATTCCAGAATTAAACGCCTATGTCGTTGCCTCACGAATAGCCTCAGCCCTACAGAGAGGCGTGCATTATAGGCGCTCTGGGTATTGGGCGCTTAACCGAGTTATGGAAGCTGGAGCCCTTGGAGTGGAGATAATCATAAGTGGAAAACTGAGGAGTCGGAGGGCAAGATATGAAAAATTCAAATCTGGATACCTCCCAAAATGTGGACATCCAGCATTGAAATATATGAGGAAAGCGGAAGTTCATGTTCCATCAAAACCTGGTGCGATTGGTGTCAAAGTTAGGATAATGCCTCCAGATGCAGAGTTCCCAGACAAAACCCAAGTAGTTGAAAATCTTCCAGAAGAAGAGATAGAAGAAGAGCAATCTGGTGAAGAAGTCCAAGAAGAGCCTAAAGAAGTAACTGAGGAGGAGGTAGCTGAGTAAATGCCAATAATGAGGGTTAAGGAAATCCGTGACATGTCTTCTGAAGAGAGAATGAAAAGACTCGATGAGATGCAAACAGATATTCTGAGACTAAAAACGATGATAAAAGCAGGTGGAACAATAGAAAATCCATCTAGGATAAGGGAGATACGTAAGACAATTGCACGAATATTGACAATTGAACACGAAGAAAAACTTGTAAAAGAAAGGACTAAAGGGAAGAAATGAAATGAAGGTGACGGCGAACATAATACGTTGCGAATTCATCGGAACCAAAGTCAGAGTAGCAAATAGCAATCATTCAGAATATGTGGGAATCTCCGGCAAGATCATAGATGAAACACGGAACACATTTACAATTCTAAAGAAGGGAAAAAGAAAAATAGTCATGAAGGATTCAACTGTTTTTCACTTTAAGTTTCCTGACGGAACAGTTATTGAAATCGATGGTAAACTTCTTACCGGACGACCAGAAAACCGTCTTAAAAAACGTATTAGGAGGCTATGGTGATATCTCTAACTTTCAGAAAGCCTAGGAAGAAATGTACTGATAGAAACTGTCCCTTCCACGGCAACCTCTCAATGAGGGGGCGTGTTTCGGAAGGTGATGTTGTCACTGCAAAAATGGATAAAACAGTGATAGTTAGACGTGATTATCTTCATTATATTCCAAAATTTCTCAGATATGAGAGACGACACAGCCGTATCCCATGCCACAACCCACCCTGCATAAACGCAAGAGAAGGAAACCGTGTTAGAATAGTCGAATGCCGTCCTATAAGCAAAACAGTGTCATTTGTCATCGTTGAAAAACTGGAGGAGGAGTGAAATGGCTGCAAGGGCGAGGATGAGGGCATTAATTGCGAAAGGAATGATTGGGGGAAGGCCCAAAACTTCACGAGGACTACCAGCTGGTGCAGTGATGAAATGTGTGGACAACACTGGAGCTAAAGAACTAAGATTAGTTCAAGTTATGGGTTATAAAGGACGGCTACGACGCATCCCATCAGCTGCTGTAGGCGACAGAATAACTGTTTCAGTTAGACGAGGAACACCAGATATGAGAAAGAAGATTTTCCCAGCTGTAGTTGTAAGGCAAAGAAAACCATATCGAAGGGCCGACGGTATCTGGGTTCAATTTGAAAGTAACGCAGCGGTAATAATAACCCCTGATGGAGAAATGAAAGGTTCAGAGATTCGTGGAGCGGTGGCAAAGGAGGCTGCCGAAAGATGGCCAAGAATAGCGAGTGCAGCAAGCATAATAATATAGGAGGAAAAACATGCAAATAACAAAACCAAAGAGACAGAGAAAAATGCTTTTCCAAGCGCCAGACCATATACGCCGCAAACATTTTGCAGCACGTCTTTCACCAGAACTGAGGGGCTCACACGACGTGAAAACCATACCAATTAGAAGAGGAGATGCAGTTCGCATAATGCGAGGGGATCATAAAGGATTCGAAGGAAAGATCACTCGCGTAGATAGAAAAAAATATAGAATTTATGTTGAAGGCCTAAGACGGGAAAAGGTTGACGGAACCACAATATTTGTTCCCATTCACCCTTCCAAAGTTATGATAACTAACTTGAATCTAGAAGACAAATGGCGAAAGCAGATTTTGGAAAGAAAAAAAGAAGCGTACAAAATAAAAGAGAAAACTCCAGCAAAGATTCATTCAGAAGTTGATGAAACAAAAGAACTTGAAGAAAAGAAGACCATAGCAAGGAAGCAAAAAAGAAGGAAAAAGACAGCAGAGAAAAAGCCTAAAGAACCGAAAAAAATGAAGAAAAAGAGAATCACCGAAACTAAGAAAGAAGAGAAGCTTAAAGCGAAGAGAACAAGGGTTAGGCGTAAGGTAACTAAGAAAACAAAAGGAGGAACATAATTTGGGTGGAAAAGGAGGATCAACAGGGTTAAAACGTAAACCTGCACCTAGGTTCTGGCCAATCCATAGAAAAGAGTTTATGTGGGTTGTAAAGCCTTCTCCTGGACCACATTCTCTTGAAAATTGTTTACCATTAACCATAATCTTACGCGACATACTCGGATTTGCCAAAACAAGGAAAGAGGCTAAAACCATAGTTTCACAGGGAAAGGTGTATGTGGATGGCAAAGTCAGGCGAGAAGATAACTTTCCCGTAGGTCTAATGGATGTTGTTTCTATTCCAGATATCAATAAATTCTTCCGAATAGTAACCTCCAGCAAGGGCTTAATCCTTTGTTCAATCAGCAAGGAAGAATCAGACTTCAAACTGTGTAGAATAGAAGATAAAAAAATTGTAAAAAACAAGAATATGCAACTCAATTTACATGATGGTTCAAATATATTGATTAAGATTAATGACCCCGAGAATCCACGAGAGGACACGTACAGGACTTTGGACACTGTGAAAGTAAGCTTGCCAGAAAGAGAAGTTCTTGATGAAGTAAGAATGAAGGAAAACAATTTTGCCATAATAACAAGTGGAAAAAACATTGGGAAATACGGTAAGATAATTGAAATAGAAGAAACAGAGGGAAAGAAGCGTAGGAACTTCCTAGTGACTATTGAAGATGAAAGGGAAAACCGTTGCAAAACAATTTTGAATTTCGTTTTTGCAATAGGTGAAACAAAGTCGCTCATATCTCTACCGGAGGCAGTACAAGTTGTCTGAGAATGAGATATTGAAGCGATGGGAAGAAAAACCTATGCTTAAACCAAAAATCGAGAAGGTTGTTGTCAACATCAGTGTTGGAAAGTCAGGAGAACCTCTAGAAAAAGCTGTAAAAGTCCTAAGAGATTTGACAGGTCAAAATCCATGCAAGAGAAAGGCTAAGCAAACCATTAGAGAATTTGGAATAAGAAAGGGAGAATCCATAGCATGTGTTGTAACGCTTAGAAAGCAGAAGGCAACAGATTTCCTGCAAAAAGTTTTGCCTGTTGTCGAAAATAAACTCTTGAATGATTGTTTCGACATTTATGGCAACTTCTCCTTCGGTATTAAAGAGCATATCGAAATTCCAGGGGTGAAATACACACCTGAAATTGGCATATTCGGCATGGATGTATGTGTATCCCTCAGCCGTCCTGGATATCGGATTAAGAAAAGGCGGAAAAAAAAGGGGAAAATCGGTTCAAAACATCTCTTGACACCTGAAGAAGCTATAGTGTTCGTTAAGGATTCTTTGGGAGCTGAAATATTATAGTTGTTGGAAAGATGAGTATGAGCAAAAATATGTCTGAAAAGGAGAGAAGATTTGGAAAGGGAGTAAGACGATGTATTAGATGTGGGTCTTGCGGTTCTGTCATTCGACGTTATAAGCTGGATTTATGTCGGCAGTGTTTCAGAGAAGTGGCTGAGAAACTCGGCTTCAAAAAGTATGAGTAATGAGGAAAATAGGATGGACACTTTGGCAAATGGTTTGACAACAATTGTGAATAATGAAATGCGTAACAAACGCGAATGCTTAGTTAGTCCAGCCTCTAAATTGCTTGGCAGGGTTTTAAGAGTTATGCAGTTAAATGGTTACATCGGAGAATTCGAATTCATTGATGACGGGCGCTCTGGGAAGTTCAAAGTTCAGCTTTTAGGAAGAATAAACAAATGCGGAGCTATTAGACCACGCTTCCCAGTAAGAGTCGATGAATTTGAAGAATGGGAAAAAAGGTTCTTACCATCAAGGGAAGTCGGTGTACTCGTTGTATCAACTCCAAAAGCAGTACTTTCTCACAAAGAGGCGAAAGAAAAACATATCGGAGGTAGACTGCTAGCGTTCGCTTATTAGAAAGGGTGCCTTAAATGCGAGCCATAGAAACCTCCAAAACCATTCAAATCCCAGACGATGTGAAGATGTTAATAGAAGGACGAAGAGTCACAGTCGACGGACTGAAGGGAACATTAACCCGTGATTTTTCTCACACTCCGATTTCAATAGAGCTTGAAGGAAAAACAGTTCGTATCTGGGCTGAGTGGCCAAGGAAGAAGGAGGCTGCCCTTACAGGCACAGTATACTCGCATATCCGAAACATGATTACTGGAGTGAGGAAAGGTTTCACATATAAACTGAAGATAGTTTTTTCTCACTTTCCAATATCCGTCAAGGTTAAGAACCAAACCATTTTGATTGAGAACTTCACAGGTGAACGAAGTCCAAGAAAAGTCAAGATGGCAGGTGACGTCAGAATTAACGTTCAAAGCGAAGATGTGATTATTCAAGGCATAAATCTCGAAGATGTAAGCCAAACAGCAGCAAACATCGAACAGGCTACCAAGGTGAAAAGAAAGGACCCCCGTATCTTTTTAGATGGCATATACGTTTACGAAAAAGGCGAGGGAATGGAAGAATGAAGAAGACGGAACAAAACAAAGCTGTCCTAGAAGAGGCTTTAAAACTTAGGAACCGCGTAAAGAAGAAAAAACCTAAATTTGTTAGGCAGGAAAGCTGGCGGTACAAACGCCTAGACGAGAGTTGGCGTAGACCCAAAGGAATAGACAACAAGATGCGAAGGAAAATCAAGGGTTGGCCACCCACAGTAAGCATCGGATATAGAGGCCCAAAAATCGCAAGCGGTCTTCATCCATCAGGACATAGAGAAGTTTTAATACATAATGTTAACGAACTTAAAAAAGTCAACCCAAATACTCAAGCCATAAGGATTGCGCACACAGTAGGTAAAAGAAAGAGAGCTGATATCCTCGTCGAAGTAAGAAAGACAAAAGTAAAAATTCTAAATTTCAAAGAACCTAAAGAGTCAATTAGAGAAGAAAAAGAGACAGAAGAAGAGAAACCTGAGGAAAAGGAAGAAGCGAAGGAAATAACAGAAAAAGAAAAAACAAAGCGTAGAAAAAAGAAGAGTAGAAAAGTGAAAGAGGGACAAAGAAGTAATGGCAAGCCTTAAGAGTCAGCGGCGTCTAGCAGCCCAAATACTGAAAGTTGGGCAAAATTGTGTGTGGATAGATCCTGCAAGGATATATGATGTTGAAATCGCCATAACCAGAGAGGAAATTCGAAAACTAATTCATGAAGGAGCAATAACACGGCTTCCTGAAAAAGGTGTAAGCCGGGCAAGGGCACGAATTTCTCATAAGAAGACAAAGAAGGGAAGAGGACATGGGCAAGGTAGTAGAAGTGGTTCATCCCACTCAAAAATTACAAAGAAAGAAACTTGGATGAGTAAAATTCGAGCCTTGAGAAGGAGGCTTCGTGAGTTAAAAACTGACAAAATAATCACTTCACACACATATCGAAAGTTATACAAGATGGCGAGTAGCGGAAGATTCAAGTCCATTGCTGGCATGGAACGATACTTGAAGATACATGACCTTTGGAGGAAACGATGATGGCGAAGGGACCACGCTATTGTGTTCCATTTAGAAGAAGAAAGGAGGGAAAGACAGATTACAAAGCAAGAAAAGCCCTATTGTTTTCAGCAAAACCACGTTTGGTGGTTCGCGATTCTCTTAGAAACATAATTGTCCAGGTAATGGTTGCCGAAGTCTATGGAGATGAAGTCATAGCTTCGGCACACAGCAGACAACTAATTAAGAAGTATGGATGGAAGGCTCCGAAAGGAAACATTCCCGCAGCTTACCTCACCGGTCTTCTATGCGGATTGAAAGCTAAATCAAAAGGAGTAAAGGAAGCAATCTTAGACATAGGATTAAATTCCCCTACAAAAGGTGCAAGGGTTTTTGCAGTTTTGAACGGTGTTCTAGACGCTGGAGTAGATGTACCCCACACCGGAGAGAAGCTTCCAGATAAGGACAGAATAGAAGGTCAACATATTGTGGAATATGCAGAGATTTTAGCCTCCAACCCTGAAGAATATCAAAACTGTTTTTCGAAGTACTTGGAGCAGAAACTCCCCCCCAAAAACCTTCTAAAACATTTTGCGAAAATCAAAAAAGACATAAACGCATCATTCAATGGAGGCAAAAAAACTTGACATATCCTAGTCGAGCATCAAAAAACCTTGAAGAGTGGGTCCCCAAAACACGTCTGGGAAAGATGATATTAGAGGGCAGAATTACATCTATAGAAGAGATTTTTATGGAAGGCTTACAGATACGCGAACCACAAATTGTTGATGCTTTACTTCCAGACCTCCAAGAAGAAGTCATTGACATAAATCTGGTTCAAAAACAGACAGATGCCGGTGAAATATCAAGATTTAAGGCAATAGTTGCAGTTGGAAATAGAGACGGTTACATTGGCCTAGGATTTGGAAAAACAAAGCAGGTGCGGGCAGCTATAGAAAAGGCTGCGGTAAATGCTCGTCTAAACATAGTTCCAGTTAGAAGAGGGTGTGGAAGCTGGGAATGTGGCTGTGGAAAATTTCATTCAGTGCCATTCAAGATTGAAGGAAAATGTGGTGGTGTACGAATTGTTATTCTCCCTGGACCGAGAGGTTTAGGTATTGTAGCAAGTGAAGTAGCAAAGGTCATTCTCGCCCTTGCAGGCATAAAAGACTGCTGGACAAGGAGTTATGGATCAACGAGAACTATTCCTTCTTTTGCTTACGCAATCTTCGACACCTTGAAGAAAACCTACAGCCTCACAACCCCAACGGATTGGGTGAGGTAAGTGGCTGAAGAAGAGAAAGAACGCAAATGCATAGTGGCTGTGAGAATCCGTGGGACAATTAGGGCCTCACGACAAGTCAGAGAGACTCTTCAAATGCTTAACTTGACAAGAAATAATTACGCGGTTCTAATAGACAACCGTCCCTCATTCCTTGGAATGTTGAAAACGGCGCAGAACTTCATCACTTGGGGTGAAGCCTCAAATGAAATCGTGGAAATGTTAATTAAGCAAAGAGGAAGGCTTGCCGGTGACAAAAAGCTGTCAGATGAGTATGCACAGAAATTTGGTCACAAATCTTTGGAAAGGTTAGCTCAAGAAATTTTCAGCTGTCATATTGAATATTGGAAATTGCCAAATGTGCGATCAGTCTTTAGGTTGCATCCGCCAACCAAAGGCTTCAAAGGAAAAGTCAAGAAGGGCTACGGCATGGGTGGAGAGCTAGGGTATCGTGGAGAAAAAATAGAGAAACTGATAAAGCGGATGATGTGAATCGCACCTTAAACACTTTTGTATGCGATACGTTTTATAATTACCTCTTTAATGGCATGTTATCCGAGGCTAAAGCAATCTTGAGCGCGAAGTGGCGGAGATATAGACACTATTCAAAACGATTCCACATCTCCAGAGGTCATAATAGAGTTGGAGATAGAAAAACTCCCAACCCATTCAGAATTAAGAATATGAGGATTAGACGAGGAAAATACCCTTACAAGCATAATAATCTGAGTATTTGTAATAAACGAAGGAAATGGAAGGAACCTGAACCTCTGATTGATGTTTTTGAAGATAAAGACAAAATAGTAGTTGTCACCGAGTTTGCAGGGTTTAAACGTGAAAATCTAGAAATCCATATAACCGATCAACAGTTGACCTTGTCTGCTGAGGCTTCAGGTCGGAGATATTACAGGAATCTAATTCTTCCCAGAAAGGTGGCTGCAGACACCTTGCACACATCATACAAGAACGGTGTGCTTGAAATACAGTTGAAAAAGATGTTTGAAGAAAAAGTCATGGACAAGGTAGCTGGTTGAAAATGCCGCGGAGGCTTCAAAAAACTAGAAAGAAACACGGTTCGAAGACTCAAGGCTTTGGCGGAGTTGAGCAGTATAGAGGAGGGCTAGGAGAAGGGTGTGGGCAAGTAAGATTCCATAAACATAAATGGACGTACGTAACAAAACACAAATCCGGTTGCTCTAGCAAAAACGTGTGTGCCGAAGGCCCCAGAGGAAAAATGAATGTTATGGATGTTGATGTACTGAACGAAATGACTGACCAACTATCAACAAAAAAGGAAAAAGACAAGTTCTTCAATGCCCTAGAAAACCTTGACTACACAATGCCTGTCTGTGCAGGCAATCCTACAAAGTCATTGGTTGCAAAGACGCCCTTTTGTTCAAAGCTTGCAGACGAAAAAAAAATAGAAGTTGGTGGACAGACATTGATAGAAAATGAAAAGTTGGAGAGTGGCAGATAATCCATGGCTGGCAGATTCCTAACTTTATTTAAACCAATTGCTAGGATCATTCCGGAAATCAAAGGCTCCGGAACGTAGAGTAGGATTCAATGAAAAACTATTCTGGACGGCAATGGTACTCATTATCTACTTGATAATGACTGAAATCCCACTATATGGCATTGAAACAACAGCGATGGGAGAACTCGCTGCTCTCCGAATAATTTTTGCTTCCAATCGTGGAAGCCTCATGGAACTTGGCATAGGTCCGATAGTTACAGCAGGACTAATACTGCAGCTCTTAGCTGGTTCTGCCATGATAGACTGCGACATGTCACGCCCTGAAGACAGAGGCTTATTCACAACAGCCAGCAAAGTCTTCTCCATAGTACTCACAGGAGTTCAAGCATCTGCTTACATAATTGGCGGAATGTATGGTTCTATGCCAGGCACAACAGCAATAACGGTTTTCCTACAGCTTCTAGCAGCTGGAGTAATTGTCCTACTGTTAGATGAACTTATACAAAAAGGCTGGGGATTCGGTAGTGGAATAAGCCTATTCATCATGGCTGGTGTTGCCCAACAAATCTTCTGGCAATGTTTTTCTCCGAGCACTGGTTTATTCGTTGGAAGTCTCTCGCGAGCTTTGGATCTATTAGCTGATAACATGCCAATAACACCATGGATATTTGGGGAGGGTGCATACCCATCACTGATAGGATTTATTGCCACAATTGTTGCTTTCTTAGTGATAATGTATGTGGAAGGAGTGAGAGTTGAATTGCCGTTATCTTATGCTGGTTACCGGGGTTTCCGAAGTCGATATCCCATAAAACTCTTGTATGTATCTAACCTTCCAGTGATTTTCGCGTCAGCTCTTTTCGCAAACGTATATTTCTTTTCACAAATCTTCTGGAGTATGAATGGTCAGCCTAGCCCTGGACAAAACTTCTGGCTTGACCTGCTGGGAAAGTTTGAATGGATCACGCCTGAAGGAGGAGGACAGCAAAGTCTTCAACCTGTGGGAGGTTTCGTATATTACGTGCTTTCACCGCGCAGTTTTACAAATTTCCTGGAAGACCCACTGAAGGCTTTCATCTATCTTGGTATTTTGATTGCTTTTTGCGTTGTTTTTTCGCTCACATGGCTTGAAGTTGGTGGTTTAGACCCGTCAACAGTAGCTCAACAACTTGTAAGTGCAGGTATGCAGATTCCAGGGTATAGACGATCTGGAAAAGCGATTGAAACCATTCTTAAACGTTACATTCCTGCAGTTACAATTCTTGGCGGAGTAGTTGTAGGGTTGATTGCTGGTATCTCCGATTTCTTTGGAGTTTTTGGTTCAGGAATGGGTATACTGCTTTCTGTCGGAATAATCTATCAATATTATGAGATACTAATGAGGGAAAGAGCGGCTGAGATGTTTCCAGCTTTCAGAAAGATATTCGGAGGCTAAGAACTTCAAAAAGAGTTATATTTGCTATAACAAAACAAGAATCATCAGAGGTTAGAAAAAATGCTCCCACAATCTTTATTGGAAACCCCCCTAAGCACGATTTTCATATTTTCACTTGCAGCCACAATCTCCTTTCTGACTTCGCTAGCGAACCGTCTTCTTACAGATCCGAAAAAATCAAAGGCTTGGAGGAAAGAGGTTTCAGAGTGGAATGCTGAACTGCGCAAAGCCCAACGGAGTGGAGATAAAAAGCGCGTAGAGAAACTCATGAAGAAACAACAGCAAATCTTGCAGATTCAATCCAAAATGATGTGGCAATCAATAAAGGTAATGCTGCTGTTTATTGTTCCACTCTTTCTTATGTGGCAGTTCCTGGGACAAGACTATCAGAACAGTCCAATCGCTTTTTTCCCAGGGATAAGTGACAATATAGGAGTAATTACCATTCCATTAATAGGGATGCATTTTTCCTCTCTCATGTGGTGGTATCTCTTATGCTCTTTTCTTTTTGGAACAGTGTTCTCTCACTTGTTTGGATTGGTAAGTGTGGAGTGATCAGGAATGCCCAGACCTAGTAAACGTACAAGAAGCGAAAAACGTGTCAACAAAACCTTACCGGGTGGCAGAAAAACAATTCATTATAGGCGAGGAGTTAGCTCTTCACCACATTGCTGCCTTTGTGGTCGACCAATAGGTGGAATCTCGTGTCTTTCCCCATCAGAAACACGCAAACTAAACCGAACTAACAAAAAAGTTTCACGTCCTTATGGAGGACAATTATGCCCAAAATGCCTCAGAAGCACCATAAAACAAGCTGCAAGAACCCTTTGAGTAGGTTGAAACCCTCTAGGACCATGGCTGAAGAACCTGTAGTGATCTGTATCTGTGGAATGGCGGGAAGCGGAAAAAGCACACTGACTAAAAGACTGGCTGAAAAATATGGGTTCAAATATTATTCAGGTGGAGACGGGTTAAAAGCTTTAGCCATAGAAGAAGGCTACAAGCCTCTTAAGCGAGGATGGTGGGAAAGCAAAGAAGGAATGCGTTTCTTAGAAAAGAGAAGCAAAGACCCAAAATTTGACAAGATTGTTGACAATAAACTTCTAAAACTAGCACAGCGAGGAAACGTAATCTTGGATAGCCGAACTATGCCATGGCTTCTGAAGAAAGGCTTCAAAATATGGTTAGAAGCCTTCCCCGAAAAAAGAGCGGAGAGAATAGCAAGGAGAGACAGTATAAGCATTAGAGAAGCCTTAAAGGCACTAAAGAACAAAGAGGAAAAGACGAAGACCATCTATCAGAAGCTCTACGGTTTCAACCTAGGCGAGGATTTCAATCCATTCCACCTGACATTGGATACAAACAACCTGAACGAAGACGAGGTTTTTCATATTCTCTGCACCGTAATAGACAATATCATTCTAAAATGTCCCAAAAAAAAGATGAGCGCGCACTAGCAGAAACAGTTGAGAAGGCACTTAAGCTCATAGAGGTAGGCTTCTAATTTATCTGCACTTAGTTTGTATGCACTTATAATGATATCGTGCTGCTCAGAAAGCGAAAATAGTCGTAGAGGACAACCGAAAAATCTGTCCTAAATGGGAAAAACCTGTCCCTAAGAGTTATTTATAGGTTGCACAGAGTTCTTGTTTCGGGTGCAGGTTTGAAGTTTAAATGTAGAGATGTTATATCTATTAAAGATTTTACGCGTGAAGAAATTGATTACATTTTGAATCTTTCTGAAGCTATGGAGCCTATAGCCCTGAAAGGTTCAGACATGCTTAAAGGAAAAATTCTTGCGACACTGTTTTTTGAACCAAGTACTCGCACTCGTTTAAGTTTCGAGGCAGCCATGCACAAACTGGGTGGTTCTGCAATAGGTTTTGCAGAGGCTGAGATTGCGTCTGTTAAAAAAGGTGAGAATCTTGCGGACACCATTCGTGTTGTGGAGAATTATGCTGATGTGATAGCATTGAGGCATCCGCTTGAGGGTGCGGCTAGACTGGCTGCAGAATTTGCAAGAGTACCGATTATTAATGGTGGTAGTGGAGCAGAAGAACATCCAACACAAGCCCTCCTAGACTTGTATACAATAGTAAAGGAGAAGGATAGAATTGATGGATTGAAAATAGCTCTCGTAGGCGACCTAAGATATGGGCGAACAGTTCACTCGCTTGCCTATGCCCTTTCCTTGTATAATATTGAATTATACCTAGTTTCTCCGGAATCTCTGAAAATGCGTCGAGAAGTACTTGAAACAATAAAACAGAAAATACCTGTGACTATAGGTAAGAGCATTGAAAAGATAGTTTCGCAAGTAGATGTTTTGTATGTTACGAGAATACAGAAAGAGCGCTTTCCAGATCTAGCGGAATACGCAAAAGTCAAAGGTTCCCATAAGGTTGACCTCGAAACTTTAAAGAATGCCAAAGAAGACCTAGCAATTTTGCATCCGCTACCAAGAGTGGGTGAAATAGCTGCTGAAGTGGATGATACACCACATGCACGCTACTTCCAGCAAGTTTGGAACGGTATGGTCGTCAGGATGGCGCTTCTAGCTTTAATATTAGGTGGCATGAAATAGCGGTTTTCATCTAACAAAATTAGAAGGCTACTGATTTACCATGTTTACTTAATGGTGTTAAGGTGCTTGTTGACCCGCATGAAGGACATTTATGTAGTATTCCGAACCAACTTCTTTTACAGTTCTTGCAGTAGATCAGATTACGTTTGTATGTAAAAAATTCTATTCCATGTTTCTTAACAATCCTTTCAGTCCAAGACATAAGCTCATCTGGTTTATGGTTGTCTGTTCCAAGTTCTATTACTGTCAAGTTTCCACCAGCGTGTAATCCATGTAGTCTCTTTTCAATTTTCAAAGGCTTCAGATAGTTTTCCGCGTTTTGAAGGCTTAATCTGCTGATAGTTGAGTAAAAAGGTTTTTCTCTTGTTCCTGAGAATTGAACCTTTGCAATGCCATACCTTTCAATATCCAGCTTCACCAATCTCTTAGATCCTTCAAGATCCGGCAAAATGGCTGGCAACACACGCTTTCTGCGTCTCTTCCCGACGTTATGTGTGAAATCCAAGATGCTTTGAGTTATTTTCTCAGCAAACATCAAAACTTCTTCATTTTCATAGATGCTCTTCCCACAAAATGCCTCAGCAGCCTCCTTCAACCCTGCAAAAGTTACTAGGCGAGAAGAAAACTTCAACCTGAAATAATGATCTCCATCCACACTTTGCATCATAAACGGCATTAAACCTCTGCCACGCTGCTTGATTGCTCTATACTTGATTTCTAAAGCACGCACTGCCATTTCAAGCCTCTCACTTAGAATGTCAAAAATCTGTGTTTCATCTTTTTCACATTCGTATATAATCCGTGGAAGATTCACTATTACCTTTCCTATGTTTCCTGTGCGTAAAGTATCAATTTCCCAATCTTTTTTGAAGTCTGCTTTGAGTCTATAACCTGAAGCTGAGAAAACACTGTGTTTTCGTTTTTCTCCTAGTAGATTAGCGAAGTATGGAGTTCCCTTCTTCGTAGCAAGGTTGTGGGCTTGCAAAAGAATTTCTTTCGCTTTTCTGTCATTAAATGTTTCTGAGCGTATCTTCACAACAATTGTTGGATTAAATAGTGGCTTGTGTAGGCTTTCTTCAGCAAATATTTCGAGGATAAGTGATGCCAAGAGTTGACTTTCTTCTCTGAAGTCTCCATAGTTGCCCATGATTTTGCCGGAAGGCTCGATGACTTTCTTCTCAGCTACAAAATCTGGTGTCACAAGTTCTAAACCTAAGGAGGCCTCCATGTGCTGGCTTATGTTACATATGAAAGAACGTAAAGTTTCTTTTACTTCAGTAGTCTCCATGTCTTTTATGAAAGGTGCGAGGAAGATGTTGAAGTATTCAAATGTTTGTATACTGCTGATTTCTTTGGCAGAGTGAAATAGAATGTTAGAAATCATGGATAATACATGTTGAAAGCTTTTTGGCTGTGAATAAGAAGGCTGAAAAACATTGGTTTTTTCTGGGTTCAATCCTTTTTTAAAGAAAAATCTTAAATCATGTATTATTTCGGTTGGTTTCAGAATCCAGCTGCTTAAATTTTCAATATGTAAAGAACCGGACAGATGTGCATCCGCAATGTCTCTGGGCAGTATGTTTAAAAGTGTATATTCTTTCAAAACAACTTTTCCAGCCTCTACACGTATAGATGTTGATCCTTGAGAAGTTCTGCTTTTCACCTCTACAAGGGATGCGACGTCATGAACTGGGAGCCCTAAACGAGTAAGCTTGTGGCGATATTCTTCTAATCCTTTCTCGATTAAGATTGCGTTTACAACCTCCCTTATAAGAGGAGCTGTAAGATACTTTGTTTTGGATTTAAGTAACCGCTTCTCAACCCTTTTAGCTACTGTTTGAGCCAAATCTACGGGCATGCTAGCTTCTTCTATAAGGGAGTCTACAATCTTGTTTGTATCAAAATCCTCCAATGAAAAACGGGAGGTGCGGACAAGAATTCTTCTCCTTTTACCTGATTTTCTTTCAATTTCCCCTGCAACATTGACCACCATCCTACCTAGTTCAGTTAGGCGATATTTCTTTGCTTCAACATCTGCTTCAATCAAGTCTATCTTAAGCAAAAACTTGAGATGATATGCAAACCTTCCAGCATCCCTACTCGGGTTCATCTTCAAAGCATTCATCAATTCTGTGTATGAGAGAGAACCTATATCAAAAAGCAAGTTCAAAATATTCAGTCTTATCGGTGACGATACTGCCTTCAACACTTTCACTGCATGTAACCGTCGGGAAGGAGACAACTTCTACAACTCCAGAGTAGAAAATATGACAACAACAGTTTAAAAGGTTGGGGAATACCTTTATTTCTAGCTTCAGAAAAATTGAGTGAACGTTTAAGGGGCTGTCGGCTAGCTTGGTCTAGGCTTGGAGACTTGGGCTCTCTAGACCCCGGTTCAAATCCGGGCAGCCCCACCAAAGCTTTGGACATCAGGCTAATACAAAACAGATGCAAAACCTGTTATACATAATTACAACACTAGGATTTGTGAGAATGTCTGAGCAACTGGATGATGCATATCTCCCAAAAATAGAGGATATTTAGACAGACGGTGCAGGTCTACTGTCCAAAACTACTGGTATCTCTAACATCTTTAATGTTTGATTTTCTTTTCTTACCACGCGCAAAGTTACAGTTTCCCCAGGTAATGTATGTTCTTCAAGGTAACTGGCTAGATCATCACTGTTTTTGATGCGTGTGTAATTCATACCGTTTTTTTTCATGGCAATTATCGTGTCGTCAATCTCTAATCCACTTTCCTTAGCGGGGCCAGTGTCTAAGAAATCAACTATTCTCCATCCGTATGTTACATTAATGCTCATCTCTTGAGCGGTTTCGTAATCCATGTTCTTTCCTGCGATGCCTAGGTACGAATATCCTTCATAAGTACCGTCCCTTACCAGCGATGCAATTTCCTTAAGTATTGTATTTGATGGAACCGCGAAGCCTAAGCCTTGTGAGTCTTCAATTATGGCTGTTGTTATTCCTACAACCTTACCATAATAGTTCAATAACGGACCACCAGAGTTTCCAGGATTTATGGGTGCACTTGTTTGTATGATATTAGCTATTCCAAAACCTCCTGTGTACTTCTCCTCACTTATTGTTCTTCCAAGAGCACTCACGATACCAGTAGTCATTGAGCCAATTAAGCCATACGGATTTCCTATGGCTATCACAAGGTCTCCTACTCTTAACGTTGAGGATACAACGGCTTCTAAGGGTTTGAATTCATGTTCAGGCGCGTCAACTAAGAGTACAGCTAGATCCGCATATGGATCTGTTCCATTCTCTATAGCTGCATATCCATTTCCGTTTGAAAATGTCACGCTTACGCTTGTTGTGTCATGAACAACATGGTAATTGGTTATCACAACCATTGTCCCTGAGAAGTCATATACAAATCCGGAGCCTTGAACAGTTCCTTCATTTGTTGTTCCAATAACTAAAACAACCGAATCCTTCACTCTCTCATATAATTCTGCTAGAACAGTGGTGTTCTGGTAGATTGTGATGCTCTGGTTAGTGATATTCTGAAAACCATACAGTTTAGAGATTTGGTTTTTGAGATTCGAAACTTCATGGTTTAAAATGTTAATCTCGCGGAAGGTTATGTAACATGTTACTATTCCTCCAGCTATTAATCCAGTTACAAATATCAGTATGAGAAAGACTGAGGAAAATTTTACGTATCGCTCTTCAAACTCGCCCATATTCTTCACCTTTCAGACAAAAATCGAACATTTTCTTAAATAAAAGTTCCGCAAAACCATATTCAGTGTCCTTCCTCTAATAATTTTGTAGATGCTAATACTGCCAGAAATGGTGTTATGGTGATTGCAACTAAGAAAGGGCAGTAACGGGAAGAGTCATAAAGGACACCGCCGATGTAGGGTGCTATGAAGGAGCTGAACATGCTTACTGTTTGAGGGATGGAAATCCAACGAGCTCTAATAGATTCTGGGGCTAATGGGCTGACAATGGCGTCCATCAGAGGCCAATTTAAGTATGAGCCTCCAGCTATGAAAAAGGTTATCAGTAAAATAGAGAAGTCGCGTGATGCCATAAGGAGTATTAGTGAAAAACAGCATAGAATCATAAGGGTGGCAAGTGCATACGATTTTTTCCATCTATCTCCAAGTCTGCCTAGAAGGATTCCTAAGACTGCTGAACCGAAGAAGGAAATTGAGCCTAGGATGCCTATCTCAAGATCACCGTAGCCATATTCTTCCCCTAAAAATTGTGGTACAAAGGGACGAAATAACATCAAGGTAAACATGATCAAAGCAAAGAAAATCGATATAACCAACAGTTTTCTGGTTCTTAAAAGCTTGAAAAAGGAACTACTCTTTTCTTCTCGATATTGACGTTTTACATGTTGGCTGTTAACAAAAACAAGGGCGAAACCAGCCAATCCATAAAGGATGGAGGCTGAATAGAAGACGAGTTGCATGCCTACAGTCTCAGCTAGATATCCCCCAAAAGCTGGGGAGAAGATATAACCGAGGGACCAAGCAACTGAAAGCGCCGTAAAGGTTGAAGTCAACCTGCTTTTATCTGCAGACGTTGCTACATAGGCTGTCCTTGTCGGTCCGCCAAGCCAAAAACCCCATAAGACTATCCCTGGAAGCATTTGAATCCAATTCTCAGCACAAGAGAAAATGAATGGTGCAGGCAACCAAGCACTCCATCCAACAATCATAATCTTCTTACGATCATATCTGTCTGCAAGAATCCCACCGACAAGAAGAGTGAGAGCTGCAACCAGGCTCATGACAGCGTAAAGTATTCCAACTTCTTCAGAACTAGCCCCAAGACTCTTAGTCATATAATAGGGTAAAAGATAAGCGTAAAGGCCATCACCAAAAGAACCCGTAAGATTTGAAATGAAAATGATTTTTAAGTCTCTGTTCAGCACTTCTGTAAGGAAACCCAACCTCCAAATTTTGTGATGTATAGTCAAAGTCACCTCAGAGATTTCTCTCGCAGTTTTAGCTACCGATGGTTATGAACCGAATGGACGGTGGTTTTTATTATTTTCTAGCATAGAAAAGATATCCACAGTCTTCCTATGGTTATTTCAATTTATTTACGTTGGAGTAGTGCCTGGAAATCTTTCTGTCAGTACTAACTCTTCAGTGAACCATTTTTTTGTTACGTACTTTTTAGGATTTGTTCTTAAGTGTCGTCTGATTCATTAATTAGCATTTAAGACAACGTAAATACATGCAGTTTCGACATACACCACCAAAACTGTTTTGATCTAAGAATCGTTGGATTCAACAACTGATCAGAGTTATTTTCTTCTATCAATTATGTCTAGAGCTTCAGGTCCTGTACCTATAAGTACTATCGGGATGCCTGTTTTTTCTTCTATCTCAGTTATAAACTGCTTCGCTGCTTCCGAGAGTCTAGCGTAATCTCTCACTCCTTTACATTTCGTGTACATGATATCTAGCTTTGTTAGGGCTAGCTGGGTCGCTCCGTTAATCATAACAGCCTTTTTGGCGTTTTCAAAGTTGAATGGAGCTGAACGTCGTTCACGGCCTGTCCCAGCAGCCATTTCAAACCATCCTCGGTCT
>Ga0209635_10000897_pt1 | contig 21583 bp, 16 predicted proteins | sample DeeMarSWOR230_32_FD_187463 | JGI IMG/M metagenome (GOLD analysis project Ga0209635, IMG submission 187463) | Marine sediment microbial communities from White Oak River estuary, North Carolina - WOR-2-30_32 (SPAdes) (version 2) | ecosystem: Environmental > Aquatic > Marine > Intertidal zone >...
TTCTGGAACACCGGTAATTCTTGATATCGGGTCTGCCTACACCAAAATAGGCTTTGCTGGTGAGCCAGGCCCGCGTTTTATCTTTCCCACAATTACTGGAACTGAGAAATATAAAGCTGTAATGGTGGATGTGAGTGCCAGAAACATATATGTGGGTAATGATGCGGCAAAAATGCGTGGAGTTTTAAAGATCAAACGCCCTATTGAAAGGGGAGCAATAATGGATTGGAATGATTTTTATGAAATTTTAAATTATTGCTTTTATTCACTTTTAAGAATTCCTGATTTTTCTCAGTATCCTGTTTTATATACGGAGCCCCCTTTTTTACAGAAAGAAACCAAAGAATATGTTGCACGAGTATTGTTTGAAACCCACAGAGTGAAAAGCCTTATAATGGTTCCTACGCCTATATTGTCTATGTTTGGTGTAGGATTAACTTCAGGTTTAATCATTGAAAGTGGAGATGGTATTACTTGGATTTGCCCAATCATTAATGGGCAAATTGTTGATCAATCCGTACAAAAGTTAACATTAGGAGGTACTGACGTTAATCAATATCTGAAAAACCTGCTAATGAGAGAAGGCATTCATATAGAATCTAGTGCAGTTGATGAAATTATAAAAGATATGAAGGAAAAGAATTGCTATTTTGTATTGGATCCAAAAAATCCTCCAAAAAAAGATGAAAGGTTTAGCATTGCTATGCCAGATGGGTCTACTATAAGTATTCCACATTATATTTTTCATGAAGCACCTGAAGTACTATTCCAACCTAATTTAGTGGGATATCCGATAAGTAATGTACCTCAAGCTATTATTACAAGTCTCCAAGGGATTGATAAATATTATTGGAGTGAGCTATTATCACATGTGGTTATTTCAGGTGGTAATTTGTCATACTCTGGTTTTGAAGAAAGGTTAAGAATAGAATTAACAAAACTACTTCCTCAATTAGGAAAAATACCTAAACCAAAAGAACAGAGCCCTAAGACTAAAGAAAAGACTAAACTGAAATCTATTGAAGGTTCGAAGAAGAAGCAAGATAATTGTCCTCATTGTGGCGTCCTTTTAGATTTATCTGATAAAAAGGAATTGTGTCCAAACTGTGGTGGTAGAATTGTGCTACCAGAGCTTTCTATTAATATAAATACATCTAGTAAAAAGGCTCCTGTCATTGATGGTAAACTCTTATGTCCTCATTGTGGAAAGGAAATAACTGATGTTGACTCTCTCTTTTGTCCATATTGTGGAAAAAACGTAGAATCACCCGATTTAGCAGAGATATCGAAAAATGTTATTGATGAACCACCTCCAGCTAAAGAATTTGCTGGTTTTTACGAGTCCTCAGAAGAAATTCTTAAATTCTTTGTTCCTGATAATCTTCAATACGCTATTTTTAGTGGAGCAACAATTTTAGGAACGCTTCCTTCGTTTCAAAGGTTATTTATTACCAACGAGCAATTTCTTTCTAATAGTGATCTTTTATACAAAGATATAAGCGAAATTTTTTAATTTGATTTAGAAAATTTTCCCAAAATTTCCCTGTTCATTTTTCCTAAAATTTTATCCAAAAATTCTGACTTGTCTCTTTTAATATAGTTAATTTTTAATTTCAAGTTAAATTAAAAAAATTAAAACTTATTTAAGACTATATTGAGGTTTTCTTAATTGAAAAATAAACAACGTAGCTTAACAATAATAACTTTAATGTTTACGGTATTTTTAATGTTTATTCCAGTAGTTTCAGCGAAAACAAGACAGAGCTACTTAGCAGATTTTCTTTTTCAAAACCAAATAGGAAATGAGAAATTTGGGAATTCATATAAGGATACCTCATATGCTTTAGAAATAATTAATTATTATGATTTGTATGAAATTCAGGGATTATTTGGGCCTGAAACTAAAGTAGATAAACCAACTTTTATTGAAAACTTAGAAACAAAAGTACAGGAAATGTTTGATGATGGAGAAATAGACTTATATGATTTATATTATTTATTAAGTTCATTAGATATCTTAAATGGATTAGACACATTAGATTCAAATTACAAAGATAAGGTACATGAATATATTAATCAGACGGAGCAAATTTCTGGAGGTTATGCTATAACTAATACATCTGCATCAGCAAATTTGGTTTCAACATATATTGTATACAATATATATACTTTATTAGATGAACCCATTTTCAATCAAACAACTCATTTAAATTGGATTTTATTGTGTAATAATACAGATGGTGGTTATGGAGGAAATCAAACATTACCTTCTACAATATTAACAACCTATTGTGCAGTATATTTAGTCAGTAAATTAACTACCGTAGATGATCTTGATAATAAAACTGCTACTTTAAATTACATATTTTCATTCTATTGTGATGATTCGCTTGATTCAGATAATTATGGAGGATTTCTGCCCGAATTATTCGCAAATAATGCGTTATTAAGTAGTACTTATTACTGTATTGAATCTATAGAATTAATCGATGATTCAATATTAAATCCCGCACCAACTATAGCCTGGGTATTATTTCGTCAAAATTTTCAAGACGGAGGTTTTGTAGATGATCCTAGCGAGCATGAAGAAGGACTCTCCTCTATACCTGCAACTTATCATGCATTTAAAATATTACATAACTTAAATGCTCTTGATAATTTAAATCAAGATGTCTTTATGGTAGAATTCAATTATATAATTTTAATTATAGTACTTTCGGTTATTGGTATAATAGCTGTAATAATTGTATTTATTTGGAGAAAAAGAAGATTATAACCCTTCCTCTATATTTAATAATCATCTAATAATATTTAATTAAATCTTTGATTAACAATTTTATATATTAACTTTTACATTCATAAAATTAATTTGCTTAATTAGATTAACCATGGAAAAAATCCTTGATGGAAAAAAATTAGCAGAAACACTTAATTCTGAGTTAAAGCAAGAAATTAACAATATTTTTGAAAAAACTGGAGTAAAACCAAAATTAGCGGCAATATTAGCAAATGAAGATCCTGGCTCAGAGATATATGTAAATATGAAGAGGAAGAAATGTGCTGAGGTTGGCATTGAATCAATCTTGATTAAATTAGAAAAAGACATTTCAGAAAATACATTATTGGAAGAGATAAATAAACTCAATAATGATAATACTGTTCATGGTATTCTTTTGCAATTACCTCTTCCAACTAAATTAAAAGAGAGTACAAATAAGTTTATAGAAAAAATTTCTCCCCTTAAAGATGTAGATGGTTTTAATCCTATTAATAAAGGTTTACTTTTTGATTATAACGAAGAATTAGCACCATGTACTCCCAAAGGAATAATTGCCCTGCTTGAATACTACAGCATAGAACTTAAGGGAAAAGACGTAGTTATCATTAATCGTTCCAATTTAGTCGGGAAGCCTCTTATTTTCATGCTTTTAAACCGAAATGCAACTATAACGGTTTGTCATACATCAACAAAAAATATAGATAAGCACTTAAAAAGGGCGGATATATTAGTAGTTGCTGTAGGGAAGCCTAAGTTTATAACAAAAGAACGAATTAAAGAAGGAGTTATTATTATTGATGTAGGACAAAGTAGAATTGAGGGGAAATTATCTGGAGATGTTGATTTTGACGGAGTTTTAGAAAAATGTGGCGCCATAACCCCGACACCTGGGGGAGTAGGACCACTTACAGTTGCATTTTTACTCCAAAATACTTTTATTGCATATAAAAAACAATTAAAAATTAAGTAATAAGTTCTGAAAACAATTTATATTAAGAATTTATAATAATAAAATACTATATTACATATTTTTAGATGAGTATTGTAAAAGTATTATATTTCTTTTGGAGTGAGAGAAAAGAATGGCTATTCTTGAAGTTGGAATAAATTTGGGAATACGAAATCTTATTGGGATTAAATATTATTCATCCTCAGATAATTTATTAGATCCAAGCCTCAGAGCAGGATTTCTTTCCGCATTAGAATCATTTACGAATGAAGTATTTGGAGATGACATTAATGTTGTTTCTTTAGCCTCATTTAAACTTGTATGTTATTGTGATTTAGTTGCTTTACCTAATGAACCTTCAAATAGCCAACCATTATTATCATATGCAATTATTGAAAAAGAAACAGATGCAGAAATAGTCAAAAAACTCTTGAGCCAATTAAATTCACACTTTTTAAATAGATATTCTCTAAACGATATTTTTTCAAAAAAAGATAAATATTTTAAAATGTTTGCTGATAGAATAAATGCAATTCTCGGAGATTTAAGATTAAAAACTGAAGATCGATTTAGATCGATTTTTTAAAAAGAAAAAATCAAAAGTAAAATCTAATTATTTTAATACTTGATAAACATAATTCTATGGTGTTTTAGGTTTATGAGCTCGAATATTGGACCAGAAGCAAAAGCGGCTTATCAAAAATATTTGGATGCTTCTACTTTGGAAGAAAAAATTAATCGCTTAGAAGAATTTATATCCCTTATTCCTAAACATAAAGCAACTGAGAATATAGTAGCTTTAAATAAATCTCGTCTCGCAAAGTTAAAAAGAGAGCAAGAAGATCAAAAAACTCGAAAAAAAGTTACAGCAAAATTAATTAGCCCCTTTTCAATTAAAAAGGAAGGAATTCAAGTTATTTTAATAAGCGATTATTACACACCTGGTGTGGGTAAAACATCATTATTAAATTTATTAACAGGAGCAGCAGAAGAAAAAATAGGAAAATTTACTCCCATACCAGAAATTGGCATTTATGAGTATAATAAAATTCGATTTCAAATTGTTGATATGCCTTCAATAATGAAAGGTGCGTCAACTGGAATGGGAAATGGTAAAGAAATTCTCTCACAATTACGATCCTGTGATTTAATATGTTTTTGTATAGATTTATCTCGAAATTACGAGAACCAGATGGACATACTATTAAATGAGTTAGATTATGCTAACATTCGAATCAATTTTTCACCTCCACCCATATCAATTGAAAAAACTGGGTCTAATAAAGTTCAAGTTTATTATCTTACAAGTGAAGCAAAAGACACCGAAAAATTTGAAGAATTAACGGAGAGAATAAAAGAACTGGTTAATGCAAGTGGTATGAGAAATGCTATTGTAAAAATTTATGGTGAAATAACCCTTACTGAAATAGTCGATGCATTGAATCCATCTGTTGTATATAAAAAGGCAATAATTATTGGAACTAAGGGGGATCTTCGTCAAACAGAGAAAAATTTTGAAAAATTGAAAAAATCCTATTCAAATATGTTCCCAATTATAATAGGGACGAGTGTAAAAAAAGCTGAAATGCCAGAGAACTTTGGAGAAATAATTTTAAAATTTTTAGGAAAAATTAAAATATATACTATGCATAAAGGAGTCATTGCCCAGAAACCACTGATAATAGATTCTGAACCTAATGTACCACTAATTAAGGATGTTGCTTTAAAAATTCATAAAAGCTTCTATGACCAATTTGATCATGCTATAGTTATTAGAGCATCAGATCGTCAAAAGCGTAAAAAAGTAGGTTTAGATTATGAAGTAAAAGATAATGATATTATTGAATTATTTACCAAATAGTTGATCTATTTTAGTTCTCTCTCTTAATCTAAAATGTTCTCATTTTCAATTTAGAGAATTAGATAGTCTCTATTCATAAATTTGAGTACTTTTTATACGACCAACAATTAGAGGTATTTTATCTAATTCTTGTTCATAATTAGAATCTAATTTTGGAATACCTTTCAAAATGTTTAAGATGGCTTCAAAAGAATAGATAAGATTCTCTAAATAGTCAATGATATCACCTTTAAATATTAAAATTTTATATTCTTCTTCAAAAAATTGACTAATTTCGTCAATTGAAAGTCTATCATCAATTCTTAAGGATAGTAATAGCCTTTCCAAATTTTTTCTCCCACATTCACAATAGGGGTTATCTTTACAATTGCAATTAAAAATGTCCCTAACCCATTTTGTAATATATTCAATAAATTCATTAGAAAATTTCTTCCTTTTCTTTACATATTCAGCGTCCATCAAAGATAAAACACTCGCACTAAAAAAATTATTACTAAAATATTTCATATTAATATTTTTAGACAAATCCGCTACAACCTTTTTTGATAAGTAAACATTTTTCAATGGTTTTAATTCAAGCACTATATCTATTATTTTTTCTGACTTTAGTTTTAAGGTATTAATAATTTCTAAGCTTTTATCAATTGTTAAAAATGATTTAGCAATTGCCTGTCCCAACTCGGATACGCTATATGCTGAATTATCATTTATTAAAACTAATTTTAAAGTTAATAATTTTTTAAGGAATAAGTCTAAATTATAATCCACATTAATTAGTTTTTGATTAAATTCATTAATCTGCTCTATATTTATACCCTCTCTGAACATTGAAATAAAGGCAAGTAATTCTGTTATTGATTTATCTTCATTTGGTTCCAATTCGAAATCCTTTATTTTTCCATTTAATAATTTAATTGCTATATCTTCTTCAGTAATTTTCATTTTAGGCATATAAATTTTATTAGGCTCAACCAATACATATGCTAAACCAATTTCATGTTTCCCCAATCTACCAGCTCGTCCTAACATTTGTTCAAATTCTGCAACTGTTAGAATTTTTATTCCCATTGCCAGAGACTCAAAGATAACTTGCTTTGCAGGAAAATCCACTCCTGCGGCTAATGCGGCAGTAGCTACTACAGCTGAAATTGTTTGGTTTTGAAACTCAATTTCGATTAATTTTCTTTCTTCACTTGTCAACCCAGAATGATAAGCTTGTACTTTAATTCCTTTTGTACGTAAATATGATGATAAAGATTCACATTTTTTACGTGAATTTGTAAAAATAATAGATTGACCTTTAAATCCATAGCTAGATTTATTAGAAAAAGCTGATTTAATTAATTTTACTATAAATTTTTGTTTTAAGGATTCGTTCAAACATAAAATTAAATGACGTTCAATAGGTACAGGTCTATTATTATAGTTAATCAAAATGCAATCTAACTTTTTAGCTAATATTTCAGGGGCACCAATAGTCGCACTTAAATATAAAAATTGAACATGTTTAAAATTAGACTTTAATCTAGCAATAAGACCATCCAATAAATAACCTCTTTCAGAGTCTATAAGAGTTTGAACTTCATCAATGATTATTGTTCCAATTGTCCCTAATTTATCTTTATTTCCACTACGCAAAAGATAATCAATAGCTTCATATGTAGCAATAATAATATCTGCATCGATCAAATCGTCTAATTCAAGATTTTCAAAATTATCTAATAATGATTCACCTATCTTTTTAATAACCTTTAAATTCAATTTTCTATATTTCTTTTCAAATTCTTCCGTTCTGACATTTGCTAAAGCAACAATAGGTACTAAATATAGCATTTTAAGTTTTTCTAGTAATACTTTCGTGATCCCTCCTATCTCTCCAATTAAGGTTTTTCCTGAAGATGTAGGCGCCATAACAATTTGATTATTATAGGACTCTAATAATCCGTTTTCAATTGAAATTGCTTGAATAGGTAATAAGGTTTGAATTCCTTGGTCTTTTAATAAATTTTGAAATTCATGAGGTATTAAAACCTCATCAATAGAATAATTTAAGTATTTTTTACTTAATTTAGGACTTTTTTCAATATCATATAGAGTGATATCTCTATTTCTTACTGGATTAAAATCTGCTTTAAAAGCGATTAATACTTTATCAATATTTTTAAACTTTAAGAGTAGATGATTGAAAAAGTTTTTTAGTTTTGGGTTGATCTTTTCAGTTGAAATCAAACCAGTAAGTTTAGCACGGTTTAGAACAATCTCTAAAGCACATTCAGAACAAATAATTTGGTTTTTGAGTGATTTTATTTGTTGATTCTTATTTAAAATATTAAAATTATTATTTCCCAAGCACACTCCACAAAAAGTCAAATCAATTATTCTTTCAGTATTTATATGAAAATTTTTTAACATTTTCTTAATATTTAAAAGATCTTGTGAATCACTATGACTTGGAAATGCAATAAATTCATTCTTATCTGAAAGTAGGAACTTTTTAAAGAGTTTTGGATCGATTGGCTCTTTAATGCCATCTTTTAATATTTTTACAAAAGATAATGGACGAAATTTATTCTTAAAATCTAATCCAAAAAGCATTATTCCCCTAAAAAAGGGTTTATTAACATAAGTAATTGTTTTAGATTTTCTATTAAAAGATTTCAAGTAAAAGAGATTTATATTAAACAAAAGTTCTTTTTTACTTTCATTATTTCTATCTAATACAATAAAAAATCTTCTTTTAATTATACTCAATAGAAGAATCACTAAAATCTATCTTAATAAGATAAAAAATGAAAAATATTAATTCAACTTTTCTCTAAATAAATTATTTAAACATTTTAAAAATGAAAGAAGGAAAAAGAATTAAGAATTAAAAACCAAATACTTGTTTTATTTTATCATAAATTTCCTTGATCTCTTTAAGTTTTGTCTCATCTCCTTGGTTTAGAAAGTGTTCAATCCATTGTTGTAACCCACCTTGCTGAATCCATTGCAGAAAATACTCAACTGCTTGGCGTTCGTCAGCAGACATTTTTCTCTCTTAGTTTTTTTTGTTTATAATTATAATTTATTTCTATATAAAATTATAAATTATTCTATTTTATATTTTTATAATTTTAATCTAATTAATTTAAAAGGATATTAAAAAAAAAAGAGTGAGAGCTTTATGCCAGATGTAAGAATTAAAACTCCAAATTTGGATGATATTTTCGAAAAGTGGAAACAAGAGGCTGTTAGAAAGGATCGGAAGCATATGGAAAAGCAATTTGGTACAAAAGGAGCTATCTTTTCCTTAGACGTTATATCTGCTGCGGAGTACGTTAAAGACACTATGAAAGAAGCAGCTATTTATTTTGCAGTTAAAAAAACTCTTGGACCCGCACCAATAGGTAAAGAAGAAAATGTATTATTACCATCAAAACTAGCTAGATTATATTTTTATTCTTTTAAGGGATCTGGAAAAGTTGATAAAGAAACTTGGAAGGGTGATGAATTAGTGCCAATTTATGAATCTATTCAACCAGTATCTTGTAAGCGTTGCGGAGGAAAAGGATATATAGAAGAAAAGTGTAAAACTTGTAATGGAAATGGTAAAATTGAAGAAAATATAATCGTTTATGTAGGAGAAGAGCAAAAAAAAGAAAAGAAACCTTTTTCTTATTCATGTAATGTTTGTTATGGAGCAGGAACTCGCCGTAATCCATGCAAAGAGTGTGGCGGTCATAAAAACCTATACAAATATGAAATTCTACCCGTTCCATTTAAGACAGTAGTTACAGGAGTCCCAGTACTTCATAGTAGTGCCCAAACTAGATACGAGAAGGAAATAGGAGAAGATCTTCACAAAATGCTTGAAGATGTCGAGGGAATTAAATTCAATGAATTTAAAGAGTTAGAGTCAAAAGCAGAAGCTTCTTTGGGTTATTGGAATAAAAATATAAAAAGGACTATTAATTCAGCGGGGAGTGATCATAAAAGCTATCAAAAAGACAAAAATGTGCAGATAACGACACAGATCTATCTGTTTCCACTAATTCAAATGTTTTGTGAAACTAAAAAAGGAAAAAAATTCGAGATCTATAGTTTAGGCTCAGCAAATAAATTTATAATCTATTCGAATTTCTAGTTTTTCCAAAATATTAAATATTTTTTTTAAAATTATTTAAATCTTAAAATGATCTTAATCCAAAAAAAACAATCACTTAAAAGTTCATTTGGCGTCTTTATGTAATAATATGATAAAATTAATATCATATCATAAGATTTAAAAACAACTTTTCAATATCTAGGTTTGAACTTATATAAGTTGAATCCTAGAAAAAAATAAAAAGTGAGAATTTTTTTGGAAAATAAAAGTAGTTTAAAGAAAAATAACTTTTTAGGTTATTTTTTACCAAATAATTCGTTAGTAATTTCAATAATTAGTATATTTGCTGCTTTAACCTGTGGATTAACATTTATTGTACCCTTTACTATCCCAGCTACACAAGGTTATATTAATCTTGGTGATATTGGTGTCATGATAACCGGAATTCTTTTTGGACCAATAATAGGTGGTATCTCAGGTGGAGTAGGTTCTATGATAACAGATATAGTTCTTGCCCCCTCCTATGCTTTCCCAACTTTAATAATTAAAGGTTTAGAAGGTTTTATTATCGGTTTAATTGCTAATCCAAGAAAGAATTACATAAAATTCAATTATAGAGACATTATGGCAGTTATATTGGGAGGGTTATTAATGGTTTATGGTTATTTCTTAACCGAGATTTTTCTATACGGATTCCCAAGTGCATTATTTGAATTTTTCTTTAATGTTACAATTCAATTCGGTTTAGCTTCCGTGGTTACAATAGTTTTCACAATTTTTGCAAGGAAAAACATTATAACCAATTTACCACAAGTCTTTGATAAGATATTTATTTCATAAACACTCTAATAAATAGGAACTAGAGCAATGTTATTAAAATATCTAAAGCATCCAAAACCTTTCTTCCAGTTTCAGTTATAAAATATAATACTTTTTTTCCTTCTTTTTTTCGATATATCAACCCTTTAAGTTCTAATCCTTGTAAATGTTGATAAATTGATGCTAAACTTATAGATGCCATTATTTCTTTGATTTCAGTTCCAGTAATCCCTCTAATACTTGAAAGAGAAATCTGTGATAAAATTTTTAATTTAGTGATTATAATAGAACCTTTTCCGGCTGTTTTTGCTTGAGAAGAGATTGCTTCAAGAATATAAGGAGCTTTTAACCCACTACCAGTAATTAGGCATATAATACTTTCATTAGGATGAAATAGATTTTCTTTATTTAGAACTTCTACAGCTCCTAATGTTAAAGTCGATGCTGGTTCAGCAAATATTCCTTCATTTCTAATTAGGTTATCAATCGAATTTAATATTAATTCTTCTTCAATAGCAACTACAGTTCCACCACTTTCTTTAATTAATTTAATTGCCAAATCCTTATAAACAGGCCTTTTTACAAAAATACCTAATGCAATAGATTTCGGAATCTCAAATTTTTTCTGTTTTTCTCGAGGCTTTCCAATGAAATCATTTACAATAGGGGCTGAGATTTCTGATTGTACACCAATTAACTTTGGAAATTTATTAATAATACCTGATTTTTCTAATTCATTAAATCCTTTCCATAAACTAACCAATAATTCACCACTACCCATTGGAATGATTATATAATCTGGAATCCCTTTTTGAATAAAAATTTCGAAAGCTATTGTTTTTTGTGCTTCGATTGTTAAAGGATTATATTCAGGAGTACATTGATAATATTCAATAAATCTATCATTTAAGGCATATTCAATCACATCATCAATAGTATTACCTTTTATTTCTATTTCTGAATCATATGCGATCATTTGTGCTTTTTTCCCAATATCGATTTGATTAGGGATTATATTTAAGCATTTCATTCCTTCTAATGAAGCATAGGCGGCTATAGATGCTCCCTGATTACCATTTGATGCACAAACTACTTTTTTATAATCCCAATTTCTTGCATGAGAAATTAGCAAAGCACCTACACGATCTTTAAATGAACTAGTAGGATTATGAGTCTCATCTTTAAAACTTAATTTATTTAAACCTAAATTATTTCCAATTTTTTCAGAATTCTTACAAGGGGTTCCTCCTTCTCCTAAGGTAACAATAAATTCTTTCGGGATTTTGGGTAAACTAAAATTAAAGTCCCAAAACTTAAAGACGTTGCTAATTTTAGAAAAATTTTGAATAAAGTTACTTAAATCTGTATTGATCCATAAAAAACCTTTACATTTTGGGCATTTATAGCCAATATAATCAAATTTAAATTCTTGATTACAACTAGTACATATTAAATTAAGTTGAGATGGGCCTCTTTTCATTCTAATATCTTTATTGAAACTCTTATTTTATTATGTTAATACGAATAATTATTTTTTCTTTAAAAAAATGTTATAATTACTATTTTTTTGTATCATTAGAGGCATAAGCAGCAATAATTTCCCCAAAAAATAAATAATGGCCTGATAAATCACCAGATTTATCGATATGTCTTACCTTACATTCATAACTTAAGATGCAATCCTTAATCGTTGGTACTTTGATTCGTTTTCCTGAGATAATACTTAATCCAGCTTTTTTAAATTTATCAACATCTCTTCCAGAATAATCCCCCGTTATTTCAATTGCTCTTAAAATCCTATTAGTAGGAATATTTACTGTAAATTCAGCAACACCTTTAGTTAATAATTCAAATGAATAGCGTGAAGGAGCAACACCAATAGTAATTATGGGAAGACCCCACATTTCGCCAATCATTTTATATAATAATGCCATCACATTTGGCTTATTATTTTTATCCATTGTTACCAAAAGTGCAGCCTTAGACATAAAATGCTCTATATAATCATATGGTTGAATTTCAAACCTATTTTCAGACATTAAATTCACATGAGTATGCTTTATTAATTACTTTTCAACTTTTAAGCTTTAAAAGGTTGATCATGGATAATCTTATCAATTGCTTCCAAACAGGCTTCTTCCCAATCGTTATTCGGATCTATATTTTTGCTACAATCTGGGCACCAATCATCAGAATATCCTTCGTCCCAATCATCATCTTCTAAATCGCCGTTTAAGGTGCTTCCACAATATAAGCAAACACCATCATCATATCTATCTAAAATTTCTGAAATTAGTATAACTTTTTTTTTGGAATTCATTTGATTTCACCTTATTAATTAAAGTTTTATATAATAATAAAAAAAAGGGAATTAAAGATTATTTCCTAGAAAATTATTTAATTATCTGTTTTGTATTTACTAAATATTTCTCAGCAGTTTGTACAATATTGTTAATTATATTTTTAACACTCTCTGTCGAATTTATAAGTCCAATACTTTGTCCCAATAATACAGCTCCATCTTCTATATCACCATTATATATCATCTCATAGCGTTTATTTTCTTCAACTAACTTCTCTGCTGTTAATGAACTTTCTAATGCTAATTTTTCTTCTTTACTAGATACTGGTTTATGAGCTAACGCATAATCGTTTTTCCATAGGCGAATTGGTCCTAATACACCAAGACAATACAAAGTATCACTTGCTTTCCCAGTGGGAATGACATTTTTATAGTTTTCATGAAATTCACTTTCTTTTGAAGCAATAAATCTAGACCCCATTGCAATTGCTCCTGCACCCATAGCTAAAGCTCCTGCTAAACCTTCCCCTGTAGCAAATCCCCCACAAGCAATTAATGGAGTATCTGGAAATCTTTGTTTAACTTGTTGTAAAAGAACTAAGGTACTTACTTTTTCGTAAGATTGATGTCCTCCTCCTTCCCAACCTGTAATAACCATACCATCTACTCCTGCGGAGACACATTTTTCTGCTAGCCATAAAGCAGGAGCCACATGAAAATGTTTAATATTTGAACCGCTTTCTTTTAGTTTCTCAAGTGATCTATTTTGAATCATCTTAGGAGTACCAGCACTAGTGAGGACATAAATACATTGTTCTCTTATTTTTTGATTTTCTCTAATAAATCTCGGAATTACTCTACAAAGAGTAGGAGCATCAACCTGTAATCTAGATGTTCTAATATTGAACCCGAAAGGTTTATCTGTATGTTCTACTACATATTCCATGTTTTTCTTCATTTCATCTATACTGCTTTTTCCAAAGAGATTTGTATGACTTAAAACACCTAATCCTCCCGCCTCGGAAACAGCAACCGTCAGTTCAGTTGTATAAAATGGACCCATAGGAGCTGCAATGATTGGATATTTAATCCCTAACATTTCTGTTATATTAGTTTCTAATACCACTTTTCTAACCCAATTTTCCCTTTTTAATTTATTTTTATTATATTATTAAACGTAGTAGAATTTAAAATTTTAATAGGTTTAAAAAGAGATTTCAACTTATTTTTTTAAAAATAAAATTTAGTATGTAATCTGATTATTTATAAAATAATTTTTTTATCATATCACTAATTGTGGTTTTAAGATTGTCTGTATGAAAATTATAAAAATATAGAAAAAAATATAATTTTTAATAATATCAGAGTTTTATTCTTATTAGCATCTCTCATGATTAATTTCATCGAGTTATTATGTATCCAGATATAATTTGTGTAGGGGAATTATTAGTTGAAATAATGCGAAAGGATATTGATGACCCTCATGGAAAGATTGGTTCTATATATAAAGGACCATATCCAAGTGGTGCTCCCGCTATTTTTATTGACTCGGCAGCTCGTATGTCTAAACCATTTAATTTTTCAACAGGGTATATTGGTGTTGTAGGCAATGATGAATTTGGGGAGTGTGTTATAAAAAAACTTCAAATGGATGGTGTTGATATTTCTCAGATACGAGTTATTAATGATGAAACAACGGGAATTGCTTTCAATCAATATAATTCAGATGGAGCTCGTAAATTTATTTTTGCTGTGGGAGCGGCAGGTAAAACATCATCAGATGATATTAGAAAGGATTACTTTTCAAACATAAGGGCTTTACATATCACGGGTAGTGCCCTTTCTATTAGTGAAACTTCTCGGGATGCTTGTTATAAGGCAATAAGAATGGCTAAAGAGACGAACCCGAATGTTACCATTTCATTTGATCCAAATTTGCGCCCTGAAATGCTTGATATAGGAATTATATTAAAAATAACTGAACCAGTATTAAACAACACTAACATTTTGTTACCTAGTGGGGAAGAAGCAGAAATGTTGGCAGGCATAAAGGGTGAAATTAAAGCATGTAAGTTATTATTAGAAAAAGGTCCTAAAATCGTAATTTTAAAACAAGGAAGTAAGGGATGTATAATATTTTCTGCGAAATATGAAGATGGTGTAAAAGTTCCAAGCTTTAATGTTAAAGAAATAGATCCAACTGGTGCAGGAGATTCATTTGGGGGTGCTTTTATTGTGGGATATTTGGCTGGATGGCAATTAATTAGAGCTGCAAAATTCGCTAATGCTGTAGGAGCTCTTAAAGTTCAATTTTTTGGACCTATGCCAGATACAACCTATAAAAATGTTGAAGTTTTTATGAAGAGTTAAAATTTTTAAGATGTAAGGAAAATACTTTCACTTTTGTGATCTGATTGTTTTTTATAGAATAAAACCTAAATCCAGGAGGCTTATACTTGAAGTGTGCAGATAATGGACCCAATGCATTACATTGAAATACAAAAGGTTTATTTACATCAAACCATATTTTCAAATCAGAGGCATCTTTAAATCTATCGAACTCTTTACGATAAGTTGAGGTATAAACTTCACAAGGAACTTCAATATAAATTGGAAAGAACCAAAATCCAAAATTAATTCTCTCAGTTTCTTGTGCTTCTTTTAATCGATATTCCTTTAATGTATGGGTATGACCACACAAGATAAGATCTACTTTTCTTCTGATTATTTTATCAGAACCAGTAACTATTCTAAGTAAAGTAGCCCAATTATACATAATTGTTTGATACTTTAAATTTAACATTTGATCTAATCGTCCTGTCATATTTATATTCTTTAAGTTATCTTCATGGAAATCAGACCAATCTAATTTTCTATTTTGTATTCCTAATTGCTTTTTATATTTTTTTCGTTTAGAATTGCTTAAATTTGGAGATATTGGAGGAGTATGCATAACAATGATGATCTTTTCATTATATGAAAGTTTAATATATGTCCTTAATAAATCAACTTGGTAATCTTTAATACCCTTAGTGCTTGGTCCACCTGTAAGTAAGTCATGGAGATCAGCAACTGAATCTTGTCCAGTATCAAGAAAAATAAATGTATAATTATCTCCAATTCTCAACCTATAATTAAGATTTGGATTAATATATCTAAAATAATCTATTAAATATTTATCTTTAGACTTAAGAGCTGTTAAATAATTGAAAAATTTGATGTCATAATATCCTTTAATATCAGAATGCGTCATACCAAATATTTTATGAATTTGGCTAAACCTCATGCCGTAATGTTCTTTACGGTAGTCATGATTTCCTATTGTCGTAAAAATTGGAACTAAAATTTCTTTTTTATTAATATATTCAGAGTCTTTTCCTAAGTATGGAGGTTTCTCTAAACCTCTGTTCAAACCTAATAGAATTTCAATAAAAACATGAAAGTTATTCTCATATAGATAATTACCCCTGGCTATATTAAGATAATCAATTAAGTCCCCAGTCATTAATACAAAATCTAATTCATTTTGTATAGCTTTTTCATTTACAAATTCAATAAAAAGTCTTAAACTGTAATTGAAATTATACTTAGCATATCTCAATTCTTCATATTTTTCTTCCTGAAAGTCTTCTCGAAATTCAAAATCTCTTGTTAAAACGAATGTATCAATCTTACTAATTTTCTTATTTCTTTTTTTATAATATTCCAATTTAGCTCTTGCTTTTTCTTTAAGAAAGTTTAAAATAAAATCATTTCTACGTGCAATATGGAAATCTGAAGCATGAATAAACTCGAAACTTTTCCATTCCTTATTAAATATAGCAATACTATGGTAATTTACCTTATTATCAATTCTATTAGGAATATCATGAACTATATCGAATAATAAGAAGTTTTTTTTAATTTCCTTTAGCAATTGCTCAATTTGTTTTACAATAGAAATTTCTAATTCAAATTTTACATTATATAACTCCTTTCTTTTTCCGAATACATTATCTAATTGTAAAACGCAATTGAAGATGTCCCAAATAATACAATTTTGTTCCTCCAAAATAGGTTGATCTCTAAAATCTAAATTTTCAATTTTAGAAATCTCAGTCAATTTAATAGGATATAAATCCCCTCTTCTTTGTTGAAAATTTCCCTCATCCTTTAGTATTGGCTGAATAAATATATTTAAATGAAAATATTCTAAAATTCTTTTGATAGAATGTGATGGTTTAGTGATTATTAAGGAATCAAATACGACATTTCGATTATACTCATTTGCTTTATTCTTAAAATCTCTTAAATTGAGTAAAATAGGTTGCCCTAAATTTGGCTTTATTATTATTGGAAAACTTCCTTCAGATAAATCTAACATTTCTAATATAAATATCTCAACTTTAAATGGATAAAATTAGCTTAATAATAATTAGTTGCTTTTTTCAAATAAAAGAATTTATTTATTATTTTTATTCATATTCGAAATCTAAATTTTAATAAAAACTTTTGAAAATCTCAATATTTTTAATTATTTACATATATAAAATTATCTATTCAATTCTTTCCTATGTTATAAAAAAATCTAATAAAGTCAAAGATTTAAATATATGAAAATTGTATATCTTATATATCTTAAATTGGATGTTTAAAATGAAAGATTATTTAATTAAACGTCTATTTGAACAAAACGAAATTCATTTTTCGTATTTAAATAAAAATTAAATTTTAAATTACAAATTCTACTTTTAATTTAATAAAGAGTATAAAATATAAAAGTCAAAATTCAGCAATATGACGGATGAACTAAGGGAAGAAGAGGAAAGTAAGTCGGAAAGCAAAGTGGAAAAAGATGATGATAGAGTAGATAAGGAATTTTTAAGCAAAGCAAAAGATTCAAGAGACTTAATAGATAAAAAGTTAAGGAGTTTTGAAAATAGCATTGAAGATATTTCTGATACCATTAAGAATGGTGAAACTGAAGAGGAGCTAAGGAAAAAAGAGGAAACTCAGATAGAAAAATTAAGTGAAGAAATTAAGAGCGAACAAGAAAAACTTGATCAAATTAAGAAAAAAATTGAAGATAAAGAAGATTATCTAACTGCTATTGAAGAAACAATAAAAGCATTAGAGGATCGATACAATCGGAAAAATGAAGAAATGCAAAACTTAGATGAGAGAATAGAGATTACTACCGAGAGTAAAGAAACATTAGAAGAGGAATATAAGGAACTAATAAAGAATAATGAGCAATTAATCAAAACCTATGAAGCTAGGCAGGTAGATTTAATAGTACTAACTGATAGTGTAAAAGAAAAAGTCACAACCCAGGACGATTTAAGATCAAAAATAGCTAAAATTAATCAAGAATTTCAAGAAAAAGAACAACTCTTAGAAAAACAGAGAGAAGAAGCAGAAGCTTTAGATAAGAAAATAAAAAGCCTAACAGCAGAAAATGAGACTTTAAAAGTTTCAATTGGAAAAAATAGGTTTGAATTAGACCATACTAATAAAGAAATTGAAGCTAAAGAGGAAGAAAAAAAACTACTATCCGAACAGTTAGAGAAAAAAGAAAAGAGAATAAAAGTCATAGAGCAACATATTGAAGATTATAAAGAAGGATTTCCTGAGATGGAAAAACAAAGACAAACATATGAAGAACTTTTAGCAAAATATAAAGTTCAATTAACTGAAAAACAACAACAATTAATTAATGTTGAATCAAGGATTCAAGGTCTGAACGATAATTTAGAGTCTTTTGATGAACAAATTTCTAAAAAAGAAACTTTAATTGAGGCTAATGAGAAAAGAATAGATGATTTGAAAAAAGATATTGATATTAGCAATAAGGAATATATTGAAAGAGAGGAGCGGTTAAATTCTCTTACAGAAAAATTAGAATATATGCAAACTGAACATGATAAACTTGTTAAATCAAAAGAAGTTATTGAAAACAGCACAAATGAATCTAAAGCATTACTTCAAAAATTAAAAATAGAATTGGAAAATCAAGAAGAAGAAATAAGAGATAAGGAAAGTAGAATTCATAGATTAGAGACTTTATCATTCATCTATAGACTTTCAAAATTCTTTGGCGGGATATTAATCGGTGTAGGGATCTTCTTTATTATTCTTGTGATAGGTGATATGTTTAATTTTATCAATTTTGGAGATGCTCAGATTATAAATTTTGGGGATTTCAGTTTGGGGGTTCTAGCTTTATTATTATTAATAAGCGCTATATTTTCAATTATTTCTGGGATATTTCACCTCGAGAAATCTTAAAATTAATAGTTTTTGATTAACTTCTAATTTTAAAAAATATTAATTGGCGATCAAAATTGACTGAATCTAAAATGGAAGAGATTTTACCTAAAAGAACCCTAAAGTTGTCTCAAGCAGTAATATATGGAATAGGTTGTGGAATAGGGGGATCAATATTTATTCTTTTAAGCGATGGAATTGCAAGCGCAGGACCTGGAATTTTAATAAGTTTGATTTTATGTGGAATTCTTATTTTTTTTACTGGTCTTAATTTTTCAGAATTATCAACAAGTTTACCAATTGCTGGAGGCGCTTATAATTTCACTAAAGAAGGTCTAGGTGGTTTTTTAGCATTTATTATTGGATTTTTTTTATGGATTGCTAATATTGCTGTTTGCTCATTTTCGGCACAAACTTTTGCTTTAGTAATTAATGTAGTTTTAATAGAAAATAATATAAGTATAGACGCTCTATATATAGGTCTTATAAGTATTTTACCCCTATTATTAACAAGTCTGGTAATATTTAGGACACAGAAAATTGCTATTAGAGCTTTATTAATATCTACTCTTATTCTAATTGGAATGTTAATTTTCTTCATATTTTCGGGTTTGATACTATCTCCTATCATCCCAACATCAAGTTTTAGCTCCGATTATTTATTTTCAGGTACTAGTTTCTTTGGAGTTATTTCAGCTTTCTCCTTATTATTCATTTTATTTACATCAATTACCTCTAACTTAGCATATTTGAATGCAGATTTGAAAAATCCTTCTAAAAATGTTCCAAAAACAAATATTTATGCAATTTTAATAACATTAGCCATATACTTGTCAATAACTATAGCGGTTCTACTAAATATAGAAGCAAGCTCAACAACAGGAACTCCTGTTTTATTACTTGTTCTTGAAAACATACTAGGGCCTTTTGGATTTTACTTTATGGCTGCCGCTGCCCTAATCTCCACAACTATAGCTATTAATGCCGCTCTGGGGTCAGCAGTAAGTGTTATAACTGCCTTAGCAAGGGATAGGTATATTCCAAAAAAAATTCGAGCAATAAAGAAAAGAACTGATATGCCCGCACTAGCTTTAACGATTACCGCCTTTTTGGCAATTATTTTCACAATTTTTGCGGGAATAGGATTAACAGCTGAGACTACAAATCTTATTTATTTTATTGGTTTAGCTTCAGTTAATTATGCTGCTGTAAAATTAAGGCATAAAAGAAAAGAATTAGATCGCCCATTTAAAGCCCCATTTTTTCCTTTTCTTCCAATTTTATTATTTATCTGCTTTTCAACCTTTGCAGTCTTATTTGGAATTATTATATCTATTGAGGCTCTCTTTTTAGCTATAATTATTTCTATTATTGGTGTGGCGTATTACTTATTGACAATTGCGGATAAACCCTCGATTTCGTTAACTTTAAGTGGAATTAAGTTTTTTGTAGTTATCGTGATTGGATTTGTTATTTGGATTATAAACAATTTCTCAAGTGTTAGTTCTATTACCCTCTCAACGAATAGGATATTGATAATAATTAGTTTTTTTACGATTGGAACCATTATTTTTGATCTATTCCCTCTTCGTCAAGTTATCTATTATTTTATTAGAAAAGTGGATAAAGCAAAAGTAGCAATCAGATTTGGGAATGCACAAATAATCGAATTAGGAAAAAAAAGATCAAAAATTATTCATATAGTAAATATTATAATAACATTATTACAACTTGTATCTATCATTTCTATCTTTTCTATTGTTTATCTATTACTGAATAATATAATAGTTATTGAAGAAATAAATCTTGGTACAACAATAATATCTAAAGAAGCTGGAAGATTTCTCTTTATTTCAATTTTAATGTTTTTTGGTATAGTCCTCTTTTTTAGTACAGTTATATTGTGGTATAGAAATAGAGAATTAAAACAACTTGGAATTTAAAATTACTCTTTCAATGAAGAGACCAAAAACTAAAAATCAAAAATTATAATTCTTTTTTAAATATATGGACTTTCCTAGGCTAAATTTACATATTCATTCGAAGTATTCAGATGGTAGAAATAGTATAAAGCAAATAGTAAGAGAATCAATAGAATATGGATTGAATTATATAGCTATAACGGATCATTTCACAAATTCATGGAAAGCAAGCGTTATACCTACTTTAAACTCTAAAGAAAAACTTACTAATTATATTCTAGAGATTAAAAAATGTCAAAACTATTTAAAAAGGAAAAACATTAATTTAAGATTATTTAAGGGTATAGAAATTGATATTAGTAGTTCAGAAAGTTATATTTTAAACCTTATAAATCCATATAAATTTGATATAATCCTTTTGGAATATCTCGAGAGCCCTGAAGGTATCGCTTTTATAAAAAATATTCTTAAATCTTGGAAAAAAAAATATCATCCAAATAAAAATTTCCCAATATTAGGTTTAGCTCATTTTGATCCATCATTTTTTATTTATAGTTATTTTGACGTCTTAATACCTTTCTTAAGAGAATATAATATTTACTTCGAATTTAATTCCAG
>Ga0209635_10000898_pt1 | contig 21556 bp, 11 predicted proteins | sample DeeMarSWOR230_32_FD_187463 | JGI IMG/M metagenome (GOLD analysis project Ga0209635, IMG submission 187463) | Marine sediment microbial communities from White Oak River estuary, North Carolina - WOR-2-30_32 (SPAdes) (version 2) | ecosystem: Environmental > Aquatic > Marine > Intertidal zone >...
AATTTCGGCTGGATCCACACGAACCGTGGTTTCAGGTGAGGCTAGTCCCCTGATTAGCAAAGCTGAGAAAACTAAGATTGACACAATACACAGTGTGAACACTTTCTTAATCATATAGTTTCAATCTCTCCTTTCACAATCTTAATTGTCATCACCTTCTATTTAAAGACTAAGGAACGTTCTTCTATTGCGGAAGTTGAACTGGCTCTTGGAGTGGCAGCCAAGCGTGTTGGAGGGTCTTCTGAAATTCGTACAATTACGGTTGCAAGCCCTTACTCAATGGTTTTTCCAAAGTCCTTTGCGACTGTGAATAGGTCACGGATGCTAATCACTCCATTGCCGTCTAGGTCAGCTATCGGATTCCAGTTTTCAGAGGGAGGATCTCCTGGATTAGGAAGGTCTGGACCGTGAGAGCCAAAGGCTTTAGCAACGATGAAGAGGTCACGGATATTAACGATGCCGTCGCCATTTATGTCCCCGGACAGAGCGCTTCCCAACGCTTCGAAGCTTGTGCTGTTAACAGCTTTTGCTCCATCAGACATTGAGTTCACGTAGACGGTGTAGTTGCCAAGCGTTGAATCACTGGGTAGCTTGAAAGCAAACGTGTAGGTTCCGTTGCTATCTGTCTGCAAGGTAATAAGCACTATGGAATTATGTTCAGGGTCTTGAACCTCAAGGGAAACTAACGCGTTCTGAACCAACGCGTTGTTCAGAACAAGTCGTCCACTGACATCAACCGTTTCTCGGACTCGATAAGAGTCCTTGTCAGTGTCAACGGTGATGAAGAACTGGTTGAGACCGAATGTTGTGCTGTTTGTTGCAGTTTCATTTTCATGCGCGGAGTTCACGTGAATAGTGTATGTGCCTAGTAGAGCTTCTGCTGAAAACTCAAAGGTCACATTGTAGAGGCCATTGGGATCTGTCTGTAAAGTCAGAGTGACAATAGAGCTGTAGTTTGGATCTTGCACCTCGAAGGAGACTAATCCATTCGGGACACCTGCATCGTCGAGCCTGAGGATTCCATAAGCAATGATTGACTCGCCTATATAATACGATGGCTTACTAGTCTCCACCGTTATAGACAAAGTTGGAGAAGCATGAACTGCAAAGACGACAAAAAAAGTGAAAGCCAAGAAGACTGGGGGCAACAGCCTTAAGCTGGTCAAAAGGACTTATCCCCTTATCTCGAACTCTGCTGTTCTGCTAGGGCAGTAGGGGACTCCTCCTGCATGTGGCCAGTTGGTGAAAACGCTGGCGTAAACTGTTGCGTTGCCTGTTGAAGCTGTTGTTGGAAGTTTGAAGCCTAGGGTGAAGTTGAATGATCCTGGAGGAATTGCACCTTGAATTGAAGCTAAGCCTATGGTGGCACTGTCAGCGTCAAAGACATTGACAGTTATCAGCACAGACTTTGGTTCTACGTCTGAGTTGTTCACACTCACCTTGAAATTCGCCATAGATCCTTTAGAGAATCCATCTGTCGGATATCCCGTTTGGTTGCATGGTGCCAGTGACATGATGTTGACTGTGACATGTTTAAGCCTCACTTCTCCGTCCACAAAAACGTTGTCAGTGACATTGGTCTCTCCCGTGAGTAAACTTGCTTCTGCTTTCATCGTGTAGTTGGTGTCTGGTGCCAAACCAATGGTATCCCAGTCGAACGTTATAATGGTCTGCGAGAGGGGCGACATGTCAGCAACTATTTTCGTTTCAATAACGTTGGTATCGTAGAAAGCAGTGAGGTTAAACGTCTCAGTGTAGTTTCCTTCATTCCTCACTGTGACAGCTATGTGAACTATTTGTCCCACGTAAGGCTCTGCAACAGACAGTGTAACGCCAGTTATAGAAATGTTACGAGGCCAAGTTTCAACGGAACCATTAGCAGTGACATGTTGGATTGCAATTCCTTCTGGATCGCCAAGTTTTGAGTAGCCAAATGACAGAGTAGAGTTGCCGAGCTGCTTACATTCGAAGAAGATAGTTGCTAACACTCCGTTGCCATCGATTCCGGAAACATTTCCAAGGAGTGAACAAGTTGCCCATATTATTCCATGGGTAGCGTTATGAACATCGGTGAAACTTAGTGGTTCAAAGTAGGTATCACCATGGGCTGTGAGGAATTCACCCTCACTGACTGATGTTCCATTTAGCATAGTGCTGTTATAGTAGAGTTTGAACTCCCAACCGTAAAGGTTTGTCACATTTTCAACTGTGACATTCACCAAGAAGTTTTCTCCAACAAGCACCTTGCGTGTCGGGGGGTCTACGTAAACTCTAGCACCATTGGCTCTAACTTCAATTGGAAAAGTGGACAGTAGAGAAAACAGTAAGAAAGCTGTGAGGAGAATGCTCAGCACCGTTTGTTTGTCCATGTTTATTCACCTTGCGTTTCTGAGGTCAGTATCATACACGTCACCAATCGGTTCTCCCATAGTTTTTGGCCACACGTATTAGGTCAAAGATGTTTATGATATCGTCGTCATTCAAGTCTGCGATCGGATTCCACCTCTCATCTCCGGGACTTGTTCCGTACGCCTTTGCCACTTTGAACAAGTCACTGATGCCTACCCTTCCATTACTGTCAAGATCTCCAGGTATTGGCCGATAACGATACAACGCTTCTATCACATCATGAAGGACGGTTTCTCCTGTGTGAGTTAGTAGTTCAGTAGAGTTGAAACTGAAATATGATTCTATTGCAGTAGCCGGCCATTGAACAGCAGAGGTTACCTCCAAAGTTATGATCGCTAATTCAAGGCTTTCATTAACCTGAAGGGGAGGATCAATCAATTCTATTCGTAACGTCACACGTCCTTCAGTGTCATCAATCATGTTTTTGGATACCTTATAGGTCCTGTCGGGGAACGGGGAAACAGCAAGCTCCACTACGTCTAGAAGAGTTGTATTATATTGGAATACAAACTCAAAGGTGTCCAAGTCAGCTACGTTAGTCACGGTTATACTGAGGTTGAAGGCCTGATTCAAGGCTTTGGCTTCGTATAACTGTGGAAGGATTTGAAGCTCGGTCTTAGCGGCATAGCACCAGTATTCTCCGTCATAAACAAGGTGGGGAATTGGTTCCGCATTAGGATCTGCCAGTATAGTCTCATCAAGGTCAAAGATGCAGCTAACATTTTCATCCTGAGGGAAAATAGGCATAAATGTTAGTTGGAACGTTAGTGTCGCCAACGTTGTGGATCCGTTGAATGAAGGTTCTGGAGCTAGTGCTGATACGCCGACATAGTATCTGCCAAGTGTTTCGTTGATCTGGTCAGTACCGATGGTATAGCTGGTCCATGGTAGTGTAAGATCGACATCCACCAGATCCAGTAATGTGGTGTTCCAGTATAGCTTGAACTCGAAGCCATAGAAGTCGGTAGCGTTATCAAGCGTTATGTCTGTCGTGAAGTTTCTGCCGTACCATGGGCTTTCTATCGTCACTGAGCCTACATGGAGTTTGGGAATCAATACTGCTGGCGGATAAGGTTTTATCAGCCAAGGTGTGTAATCGACGTTGTCACTTACACCGCAGCCTGTACCAGAGGGATTAGTTGTCGAATGGTAGGGACCTGTTGCGTTACCCCACCAGTTCAGGGTGGCGTTGAGCCTGTAGGTTGTCAGACTTGACAGTATGCTCGTCGCGTTGAATCCATAGTTTCCAGGTACGTCAACAAAATTGTTGTAATTGATCCGATTGCCATCTCCAAAGTTCACATCAGTGAACTTGTTATGAGTGTCAATTCCTATACCATATGTATTCGTAGAATCCACATCGTTGTTCGTAAACACAAAGTAGGACAATTTACCAGTCGGACTGTCAGCAGTCTCCCACACATATACCACACCATCAGTGTTCCTGAACGTGTTGGAGTCTATCAGGAAGTCCGTTAGGTTTTTGTCATGCAGATTAATCGGTATTGAACAGTTGTACACGGTGTTGTGTTCAAATCTTAAAGTTTCAACTTCACAGCCAATGGGAGTACCAAACCATCCGCCAATCTTCCATGGATTCGCAATTTTATCAGCTGGACCGTTGAAAGCATTGTAACTCATCGTCACATTGCTGACTTTGTTATTCGTTGTTTGTTCACCAATCGAAATTCCAATCGTACTTGTCGGCCTCGTTAAATTGAATATGCTGTGCGTGATGGTGATATTGCCAACGGCTGAAGACGATGAATCAATGACGACGACATGGTGATCACCTGCAGTGCTGATGAACGTGAATCCGCTTATTGTAACATCGCTCGCGGTAATGGTCAGGTTATATGCGTTTATTACGGTATTAGATGCTGACTGGTTCGACACCAGATACAAGCCCGCCGCTTTCACGGTGTAGGTTCCGTTATATTGTCCCGGCATCACATTTATGGTAGTACCTCCAGTCGCATTTCCCAGCGCGTGCGCCAAGGGGGTACTACTTGGATAAACAGCAGTCACATTCGACCAATGAGTCATGTTGACATACAAGTAAGTTGCGCTACCGATAGGAATGTTCGCTCCATACACTTGCGGTATTCCAATCAAGGGAACATGAATGTTCAAGACAGTGAGTAATGATACTGCCAACAAAACTGGTATGATCGTTTTGTTCCAGATTCTAGTCTTCACCATTTTCAGTCTCTTCCTCCTCGGCTGTTGATGATTGACAAAACAACAGTGAAAGCTACCACTATGTGATCTTTCATGTTCTCCCATCTCTCCAAAATATGATTGATTTCACACTCATTTAAGGTTTCTGTAACTTACGTCTATAAGCTTCTACTGTGCAGTTGCGATATATTCCACATTTTGGAACCAAGTAGAACTAGCAATTTGAGGAGTTCCCCCAAAATGATACACATAAAAGAAATAAGCTAAGCAAGCGCGCGTCTCTGATTATATGGAACATTTTTTCATAAAATTTAATTACAACTTAATTTAGATTCTCCAACAGTTGGTTGTAGGAGTTTCTTCACGATGCTAATAGGGGGAAGGATTAGAAAAATCACATAGTGTGAGTATCAGTTTGCGGAATGGCGTCGGCAAGATCCCTATTTGGGAGATGATTCGTTTGTTGCTCTTCTCTTGAAAAAAGATGATTTGAAACGGGGCAACCGTTTGTTTCCGACGAAACGGGAAACCGCTTCAAGCCTGCGTTAAGGCTGCTACAAGAACTTGAAAGAAAACGTAATAGGAGGAAGAAAATGAAAAAGAAACTGTTGGCGGTCATTATCATAGCGGTTTTGTTGGCAACGGGACTTGCAGTATTCATCGCACTGGGAGACGAACCACCAATAAGACGATATACCCCATGGGAGGTCAATGGTGATCTAAAATTAGACTGGGACTTGTATTCTTGGACTACTGTAATCTTCGTGGACTGTGATGGCTTCATCATAACTGGAGACGACGTAGAGCTGGATTTGAACGGTCACATCGTGATGTTTGAAACATCAGAGGCGGGGCCAGGACCTACCGGTATCGATATCGTTGGACGGAGTGGAGTGACTGTCAGGAACGGTACGATAATCGATTTTCAGTACGACGTTTGGATTGTGGATTCTAGCAAAGTTACGATAGAATACATGAATATTATTAACTCGACAAAGAGAGGAATCGGGATACAGAATTCTAATGAAGTCAACATAGAATTCAACACTATCACCGGTTCAGGAGAGGATGGTATCGGAATAGACAAGAATTCCTTCAACGTATCGGTCCTCGGCAATGACATCTCTGAATCAGGAGACGTTGGTATCGGAATGTATGACAATTCCTTCAACATAACTGCCTTCAACAACAAAATAACAAACATCGACAGAGAAGGCGTACACTTGTTCGGTGTAAACCACTGTACGGTTAGCGGCAACAATATTTCAGAAAACGGATGGTACGGAATTTTATTGTACGACTCTCACAACAATACTATCGAGAACAACATTATGCTGGGCAATAGCCCTGGAGCCATTAGCTTGGATACGTCCCTACAAAACACCATCTGCCACAACCACTTCCCGGGACGAGATGCGGTGAAATACGTGGATTCCGAATGCGTCTGGGATGTTGGGTACGGAACTCCGGACGATAAAGGATACGGAGGAAACTACTGGGGCGACAACGAAAATATGATTGACAACTTTTCTGGAGTGAATCAGGATATTCCAGGAAGTGACGGGATTTGCGACGAAGCCTACACAATAAGTGGAGATGATATAGACAACTATCCACTCGCGGAGCCCTGGGGTACAGTGCTTGTGGAGTTCCCGGTTGAATGTATAGTAGCGGGGGAAATCAAAACCTGCCAAGTTGCTGTTTTCAGCAACTGTTCCATAACCGACTTCGACTTCGACAATAAAGAAAGAGAGATGAACTTCACTGCCAGCGACGGGGACTTCTGTAAGGTTATCATGCTGAAAGAAGCCCTTCACGGCTCATTCCGTGTTACGATAAACGATGTTCCCACACCCTGTATCTTAGACTGGGATGATACCCATCATTTCATAGAGTTTTCTCTGACTAGCAATGGTAGCACGGTGAAGATTAAGGGAGAAGTAGATATCATAGGCGATCTAAACAAAGACGGAAAAATTACCATAAAGGATATCTTCATAGTGGCCAAAAACTTCGGAAAAGAAAGTTTGACTAAATAATCTCCACCCCCCCTTTTTCTATAAAAGTCATTCATTTAATCTGGTAAAAACCAGTGTGAGCGGAATCCCTGTTAGACATGCGCCCAGGGACGCATCACATAAGAAAAAAGGAAAGAAAAGAAGGATAAAAAATGAAAAGGCAAATGATAGTTCAGACCTTAATATCGTTGCTATTACTATCAGGATTCCTAATGTTGCCGGTTACATCGACACCAGGAATAAACAACCCATACGAGTTAATCATTACTACTGTAAGTGAACCTGATACTGTAGATCCTGCATGGGCATACGACGCAGCTAGCATGGAACTGATCTCCAACGTTTATGATACATTGATACGCTTTGAGGGTGAAAGCGTGGATGAATTTGAACCATGTCTTGCCACAGCCTGGAGTTACGATGAAGTGACCTACACTTACACCTTCGAGATAAGACAAGACGTGCCATGGCACGACTGGGCATACGGAACCCTAACGCCAGAAGACGTAGAATACTCCTTTGAGAGATGGATGGTACAAGATAGGTTGGGTGGTCCGGCATGGATGATCTATGAGCTCCTGCTTGGTATGTACCATGCTGACATGGATGATCCAGAAATGATTAACAAAATAGACGCTGCAGTTGAGAGCGATGCCACCCATGTTTACTTCCACCTTATCGGGCCATTCTCGCCACTGATCTTCTACCAAGTAATAGCTCAGTCATTCGCGAGCATAATTGACAGAGACTGGGCTATAGAACAAGGATGCTGGGATGGAATCTACACTATGGAATCTTTGGAAACATACCATGACCCTGCGGTCTCGCCCCTAGATGATCCAGAGCCTGTGATGATGGGAACAGGTCCATATGAATTCGACTACTGGGAACCGGGTATAGAATGGTCTATCTACAAGAACGACGACTACTGGAGAGGCTGGCCAGCTCAACATCCGATAATTGGAAGCTGCAGAGGCTATGTCACAAGAGTTACAGAGAAGTACATCTCTGAATGGGCCACGAGGAAACTAATGTTTCTAGCTGGAGATGTTGATATAGCCTATGTTCCAAGACAGTATATCCATGAAGTTTTCTGTCAAACAGGAATACGTTGCGTTTATCCCTTACCAACATTGACAGTCACTGCCATGTTCTTCAACTTTTATATATCGACAACAAGCCCTTACTTGGGTCCTGGTTTTGATCCTGCTGATCCTTACATGATTGCTGAAGATAGAATCCCCATTGATTTCTTCTCGGACGTTGACGTGAGAAAAGGCTTCGCGTACAGCTTCGACTATCTTACGTATATCGGAGAAGCATTCTCAGGAGAAGCCACCCAACCAGCAACATGCGTTATAGATGGTATTCTATACAAAAATCTAGATCAGGAGAAATACTACTATGACTTGACGCAGGCTCAAGAACACTTCATGATGGCATGGGGAGGAACGATCTGGGAGGACGGCTTTACAATGACTCTTGTTTACAATACTGGGAGTGAACCAAGGATGTTGGCTTGTGAGATGCTTGAATCTGCCATTGAGAGCCTCAACCCCAAATTCCATATCGACTTAGTATCTATTGATTGGCTCTATTACATATATGCAATGGTAGATTTTGAGCTACCGATATTCATCATAGGTTGGCTCGCCGACTACCCAGATCCACACAACTTTGTTTATCCATTCATGCACAGCCAAGGAGCCTACACCTACTACCAGAGTTACAGCAATTCCTATGTTGATTCACTAATCGACGCTGGAATAGAGAGTGCTGATCCTACCGAGAGAGAATCTATCTACTATGAGCTTCAAGCCATCTATCATAATGAGTGCATAAGCGTACCACTCTACCAACCATGCGGGAGACACTGGGAACGAGACTGGGTGCAAGGATGGTACTACAACCTGATTTATCCTGGGGTTTACGCGTACCATCTATGGAAAGAGGAATTGCCTCCAGAAGATATAAACATGGACGGAAGTGTGAATATACTCGATACTAATCTGGTTGCTCTTGCATATGGCACTTCGTATGAGCCTGGCTATATCCACCCAAGATGGAACTCAAGAGCAGACATAAACTGTGACCAGAAAGTCGACGACTACGATGCGGAGTTAGTTGCAAACATGTTCGGCTGGCAAGCTCCGCCATGGACACCTCCAGACGTGCCTACACCTCCCGATACACCAGACGAGGTTGTAATCGAAGTAGTAATAGTACCCGAAGAACTTACCACTGATGTCGTAACTTTCAAATGGCCTGAACCATTACAGGAAGGCGATGTTGTCACTCCATCCGTATCCGAGCTTGGGAATGAATACAGGGTCAGCGACACTACTTGGTTTTACTGGATCAACGACTATCCTTACGCGATGTTCGCCCACGATACTCGGTATGTTTTCGTAGACGCGGAAACTTTAGAGTACGAGGTTATGGTGGAAAAATTTCCACCGGCATTGAATGGCGAAGAATTTTGGAAAGTTCCTGAAGAATTCTGGAATACAGAAAACTGGGTTTATACAACTGGTGAGGATGGGTCAAATGGTGCTTATCAGTCTTCAATGAGTCAAGGAATCAGTAGTTTAGCAAGTTTGGCCCAATCGTGGACAGCTTCAGATCAAACACTAGAATCTCAATGGACCAAGCGAGCCTTGATAATCGAAGGGCATGACCCGACTGGTTCTGGAAAGAACGCTTCCGAACTCTGGTATAACTCGATGGTTGAGTTCGGCTATTCTGACCAAGACATAGTCTACCTCACTCCAGTGAATCGGGACAAGACCGATGCCATCTGTACTGAACAGAATGTGCTCGGTACTATACAAAACCTGGCGAACAGCTTGACCCCTGGGGACGAGTTGAACATATTCATCTTTGCCCATGGATACATAGAAGATGATCACCACACCGGAGGCATCTTTCTTGACAGTTGGCGGGCTCATCTGTACGATTGGGAACTGGAACGAGAACTGAGTCAAATACAAACAGGCGTTAATATCACTGTTGTGATCGAGTCGTGCTACAGTGGAAGTTTCATGGATAACCTGTGGATACTCGACAACGTCAACGTCATCATCACATCGACTGATTGGAAGAGTGTTAGCTACACAGCGAGCAAAGGGATAGATCCACCTCGTGTCTATAAAAATATCGAAGATTTAAGAGATGATCCAAACCCTGAAGATGAAGGAGGAGAGTTTTCCAGCGGGCTGATACAGGGCTTAGATGAGTTGAGACAACAGTACTTAGGCGGAACTATAACTTTTGGAGAACTCTACGTCAAAGCCTTTCTAGAAGCAGAAGAGTTGGATGCTGGCTACATCAACGGTGAGAAACTTGCGGAAAAAGCCAATGATCTAACTAAGAAACCTGACCCGCTCATGAACACAGTCTTCTTCGAAGGCGATATAGACCATGATGGAAGAGTCGGCGTTAGGGATCTCTATAAAGTATCGAAAGCATTTCAATCGTACCCTGGACATCAAAAATGGGATCCGGAGGCAGATATTGATAAGAGCGGAGACATCAGAGTCAGGGATCTCCACAAAATATCGAAGAAGTTTGACATAGTGTATTTCACCGGCGACTCTTGAACTACCTCCAATTTCCCTTTTTTATCCTAGGTCTATCAATTCGATGAGAGTCGCGGGAATGTGTGAAATGATTGCAGGAAAGTAGCACGCGCGAATTGTTTGATGTTAAAGTGCGCCATGGTCAACAAGAAGCCTCACGTGGATAACACCTTCAATATCATCAAAAAAGCATATGTTGTGGCACGTGCTTCTTCCGGTACAACAAGCTTCTTCATAACAAGGTTAAACGTAAATCTCTCCGAAGACCTTGGCGATCAAGAATAGGTCCATTACATTGATGATGTCATCGTTGTTTGTGTCTGCTTCTCTGTTCCAGTCGGGATCTTCCGGAGTCGAGCCATACGCCTTTGCAGTTATTAGAAGGTCAGCGATATTGATTTTGCCGTTGGCATCCACATCCGCTGGCGATACAATCATCACCGCGTTTACGAGGTACGTGTTATCTGACGCATCCGTTTCATCTGGAACTAGATGCGCATGAATGGATATGCTGTATAATCCTGGAACTTCGTTAGAGGTATCCCAAGAGTAAACATGATAGAAGCCAGACCCCGCTGCAACTGTGACGTTCTCAGAGTGGAGTATTGCTGGCTCCAGATATTCCGGTGCAGTCCAAACATTTGAGTTGTTTTGACCATATGACAGTAAAACGTTTTCTTCAACGCTACCACAGTTCTCAATTGTGCAGGTGACTTCTAGAAGCTCGCCCATCCTGACTTTGAAACGTGCCACTTCTGCGTCTGAAACTGCAATGTTGTGGGTTGGAAATGGAGAGCCAAAACAGTGGATTCTTCCATCTGTAGAGCCTACGAATACGTGTTCATAGATGACGCTGGGGGAAGAAACTATGGTGGCCCCAACCGCGTGTTTCCAGACTTCTTCACCGGTTTCCTCGTTTAAACAGTAGAGATTTCCATTGCTAGACCCAAGGTATACTAGTCCGTTCACGCTGATTGTTGGTGCTGACTGGTAGTTCACACCGTCGATATGCTCCCATTGGAGAGAACCTGTGTGCTCGCTTAGGCAATAGACTCTTGCGTCTCTACAGCCAAGGATAACCAGATTCTTCACGCTGTCAACTGCAGGGGAAGTGAACCAGCCTCCTGATCTGAAGCTCCATACAAGTTCTCCACTGGTTTGTTCCAAGGCATATACTTTGTCATCATTTCGAGATCCAATAAAAACTAAGCCATCAGTCACAGCTGGCGCAGAAAATACAGCCCAACTGGTTACATATTTCCATAGTAGTCTTCCAGTGAATACGTCAACAGCATATACATAAGGAGATGTGATGAATAGCATATTGTCTGCAATCGCTGGCGACGAAAGCTTTTCACCGCCAATGTAAGTAGTCCATAACAGTTCGCCTTCAAACTCACTTAAGCAGCGCAGATACCTGTCAGAGCATCCGAAGAAGACTTTTTCGTCAAATATGGCTGGCGAAGAGTATACCGCTGCCCCGTTCGGAACCGCATACACCCACCTTGCAAGGCCGGTATAGGAATCAAGAGCAAAGACGTTGCCAGGTTCTTCAGTGCCAAAAAAAACCGTTCCGTTAATAACAACAGGTGACGAGGAGATAGGGCTGTCTGCTTCAAACATCCAGATAATCTCACTTGTAAACATGTCCAAAGCGTAGAACTTGCCGGCTAGTGTGCCAACAAAAACCATTCCTTCGGCGACTGCAGGTGATGTTGTCACCGCACCGTCAAGGGATGACTCCCAGAGTAGGCTGGGTGTTTCTGGACCTCTTGTAGGCGCAAATCCACTTCGGCAGAGAGATTGACGATACATACGATGTTCGAACTCGGAATTATCGTAGCGGCTGGAGCTCGATAAGATTGGACGTGGTGTGCATTCCTTAGCCTGTCCGGGAAACGGCGTTGATTCGTCATGTTGGATAACGGGGATTCCACCCCCAGCTACGCCGTAACTAGCCCAAGGGTTCTGGTTATATGGTGCTTGAGTTTTCGGGTTTGTTTGGTTGGCGGTGTACAATCTTGTTGTTTCGCAAGCGAATTGGAAAATTTCGTTAGCGGATCCCCACCCGTCCATGTTGTTGTCGTGTGCATTTAGGAGTCCACCAATGATTCCTAAGGGTCCGAAGCGTGTTCCATTAGAGAATGCTGCATCTTCATGACCTGTGAACCAACCATCACCTTTTGGTTCTGAATCTTGTGAGGATATCCATCTGTTGGCTGTTTCAGCTGGATTGCAGGCTGCTAAGACATCTCTTCCAGCATGGCGCAGTTTGGAGATGTATCCTCCGCTATAGCTCATATCCAAGACGATCAAGGTGTTGGTTGAATTGCTTCTGCTTGATTGCAGGAGTTGGTTGAGTTCCCAATCATAGATTGGCTTATCCAGTGCCATGTAGTAGGATGTCGTACCGTTGATCACTGCTTTACCACTTTCCCCTGCATAGTAAAGGATTTGAGTAGAGAATGTGTAATTATCCTTGGGGAGTGATCCGTCCAAGAACGTGGATATTTCATTCAGTACGAGTGTTCGGGTGACGTTGCCCTTGTAAAAGGGTTGACACTCAGGGTCAAGGTCGCGAAATGGAAGGGTGGAGAGGAGATGTATGTTGCTGACGTACTGAAATCCTGATGATACTGTGCCGTTTTTCCAGTTGTTGAAAAGCATTAGAGTTTCAATGAGATGTTGAGCAGACTTCAAGGAGACGTGATTTGAGTGTTGCTCGATGGCTAGAAGAGTGAAACTTACGTTCTGAACTGGTTGGTGGTCCCCCTGCACAATCGCGTTGGAGTTTTCATTAAACGTGAGTGCAGGTTGATGCGAAGCAAGCATCAGACTCAGAATTAAAAGAAAAGTTAGACTTCCAACTTTTAGTCTTTCAATCAAGACATTCACTTGTAGTACTTTCTTTTGGAGTTATTTCAAAATTGTGGAGACTTTTTCTAGAAATCTGCTCTAGAGTTTACAGCAAGTATGTACTTGCTCTTTCAGCATGCTTTCATTCAACTTCACACTGATGAAACGCTTTTGCTATTATCACAGCATCCTGTAAGCTGACTTTTCCGTCATGATTGATATCTGCCTTGGCATCCCATCGCTCATGCCCAGGGTAAGAAGCATATGCACGACATAACATATACAAATCTGAAATGCTTACTTTGCCATCCTCATTCAAGTCTGCTCTATGTGGCAGAACCGTGAACGTTATTTCTTTCAAATCCCATTCGCCTTCACTGTCAGTAATGTTTAAAGAAACAGTATACTCGCCCATTTTCACATATTTATGCTGTACGATAATCCCAAACTCGACGTCTGAGCCGTCATCGAAATTCCACTTAAACTCTGTGATAAACCCGCCGTTTGGGACAGACTTTGATGCATCAAAAGTGATTGTATCGCAAACATGTGGCTGTAAAGGCTCGAAAACGAAATCTGCTTTTGGTGAGCGGAGCAAAGTTATGTTTCTGAGGGTCGTTGCTGTTTCTCCCTCGCTGTCCGTAATTGTGAGTGCCACTGAATAGTTCGCAAACGTGATGTAGGCATGTGTAACTATGGGATCGTCTGTAGCTTCAGTCACATTGTCGCCGAAATTCCAGGAATAACTGACTATGTAACCTCCGTTGGGTTTGGATTCAGATGCATTGAAAACTACGGTTTGGCCAGTTCGCGGGTGCAACGGCGAATAGGTAAATACTGCGAGGGGCGGGTTTGTGGCCGTTATGGTTATTTCCTTTGAAGTTGTGTTTCTTGCCCAGCCTGAATCGATTACCTCAAGGGTTACCTTGTAGACGCCAGGTGTTTCGTAGTGATGATATATAAGGAAATCGGAAACCCACGTTGTGTTCCCGTCGCCGAAGTCCCAGGAATATCTCGATATGAATCCGTCAGGGTCGTAGCTAGACGAGGCGCTAAAGAGTATTGATTCGAAAACCCTTGGGCTAGGTGGCGAATATGTGAAAGCGGCTATGGGCGGCTCAGTAGGTTCGCAATCTGACAGCATACAGCTTAAACAAATGAGGGGCATCGCAAGAGTGATCAAAGATAGAACTTTCAAGTTTCCCTTCTCCTATCGACTAATAATGTTTTGAGCAATTACGGTCTTAAGCATTTTGGAACAATCTTCTATTATGTTTGAAGACAACAAGGCTAGAGTTGTTGAAGACACTGCAAATGAAAAGCTTCATACGTCATTGTGATAAGAACATTGTACCGCGTACAGCAAACAAGTCACTTCTAGACGAAAATGATGAGGGAAAAAGCGGATGGGTTCATTTTTGTCGTATAGGAAGAGAGAGTCCTTATTGCAGTAAGATGAGAGATGTGTTTCCCATGTGGACCTGAAATGAGTCAACAAACAAACAACAAGGCTTTGCTCAGTCTCAGCCTCACAAATCAGCTTTGTGCAGAATGTAGTTGCACGTGTACAGAGTAACTACGTGTCCGGTTTCTTCATATCGAAATTATAAAAAAAGAAGGAGGGAAGATTAAGTTTTTTTCGTCAGCAGGATGTAAGCTGCGAGGACAATTGCAATTGCAGCTATGATGATGGATGCCCACACCAGTTCTGTTGGCGCTGGTTCACCTTGCTCACCCTGCGGCCCCTGCGGTCCTTCACTTCCCTGCAGCCCCTGCGGTCCTTCACTTCCCTGCAGCCCCTGCGGTCCTTCACTTCCCTGCAGCCCCTGCGGTCCTGTCATGTCTACCACAGTAAATATCGCACTTGCCTTGTTTCCTTCCTGGTCGGTTGATGTAACAGTGTAGAATCTGGGAACAGTTGGGCTTAGCACCGCAATTATAGCTGTGAAGTTGCCGTGTGAATCTGTGGTTAATGGACTTGGAACAGTGGGTATGGGTTCTCCATCCCACGTGACGGTTATTTGAGAGTTGGCTGCGAATCTACCGCCTACTATGGTTGTTACTGCGAATCCTCTGTCTGGTACCAAAGCCAAGTGTAGGCCAACCTTGTAGTAGCCATGACTCACCGTGTGGGGAATTGAGTCACCGTTGACGTCGATAAGTATAGTTTCCTCCAGCTGCAGTATGCATGAAGGCGTCGGCTCCCAAGGCAGGTAAGTGGCGTTGAAGGTGATTGTGGCTAACGTGCCGCTGCCTTCTGGGAACGGTGGGTTCCATACGGGAGGATATACGGTTGCATTGGGCAAGATCAAGATGCCCACCACTCCGTAGTCGCCTTCTGCGATGTTGATGAACGTGGTGTCATAGGGAGCGAACTGTTTTAGGAATGGGCCTTCGCTGATCCAGTTGTCTTTTGTCTCGAGAAGAGTGGCATTATAATGAAGCTTGAAGCTCGCGCCAATAAGCTTCCAATCAGGGTCTAGGTTCTGGATATCGATGTCCACACTGAAAGTCTCACCTATCTGAGTAGCTGTGTAGAGATCAGGTGTCACTGTAATGATAGGGAGCGCAAATTGGTAGTAGCCATTTTCAGAGTTGTGAGCAATTTCTCCTTCTTCAATATTGAGGAGCATAGTATCCGTTAGCTCGAGAATGCATGAAGCCTCAGGCTCGACTTTTGTGGGGCGACGGGTAGTGTTGAAGGTTATTGTTGCCAGGGTTCCAGTTCCTTCAGGAAACACTGGAGGAGGAGTCACAGCGAAATCGGCGTATATGGTGAAGCTGATAACATAATCCTCTTCCTGAAGCCACCAGAAGAATATGCCATCAGGATCTAACCCGGCTATCTCAGCCCAGTTCTTGAAGAAGTCTCCTTCAGTTACGTTTGTCACCGAGAGTAGTGTCGTATTGTAGCGAAGCTTCCATTGGACGCCGATGAGGTGGAGGTTCTCTGTCAGATCTTTGAGGTACACATGGATAGAAAAGCTCTCACCTATATGTGTGGCCAAGTATGTTGACGGGGATATGTAGATTGTTGGCGTTCCTTCTGAAGCAAGTGTGGGTGCTGTTAATGCTATGATTGTGTTAATTGTCAGTACGAGTGTAAGCAACAATGCCTTTTTACTGATTATAGTTCTAGAAGTTTCTTCCATTTTTTCACCTTAGAGTAGGTACAGGGGATTAGTATTTGAAATTTACTATGTTAAAATCCAGATTCTGGGACAACTTTCGTTACAAATACGTTGGAGGCGCGTATGACAGACGCAAAAAAAGGAGTAGGATAGTCTTGTGGATAAGAGTTTTACTTGTCCCCGCTATCTCAGCTGACACCTTGAGTTACAAGCGACGAATGTTGTGCTTCTTTGACAGGTTGCTTTTCTTTAGTATCATGGCGACCGACGTTGTAACTATCAGGATAAGCATTATTAGAGCTGATGTAAATTCGGGTATCACTGTGACGTCTCCATCGTTTGTTGTGTATGTCAGATCATTGCCATCCGGATCCAAGAGGGTCACGCCTTCAATTTCGAGGAGTGCTTCTCCAACATTAGTTCCATTGAACTCAACAGTTGCCAATACTCCGCTTCCCGTTCTTCCAGGCTCGTCACCTAGGATAGTGGCGCCGAATAGGACGGTGCCTTCCTCGTAATCTACAACTACTGGAACCAAAAATGTGTAGGTTCCTTCCAAGAAGTGTCCCTCCGGATAGCCGGCTTCTGTGACATTTAACAATGTATTGTCATAGTTGAGCGTGAATTCATAGGCGTAGACGCCAGGCTCCTCCACATCGCTAATGTTGATGGCGACAGTGAAGGTCTCCGCAATGTCTACTTCCTTATGTGGTGGGTCTACATTGATCACTGGTGTTCCTTCAGCAACAACGGGATGTACTAATGTTACAAGAAGGATTGTCAGTAGCACTGATAGCAAGATTTTTCCTTCAATTCTTACAATTTCCTTCAAATTCTCACCTTGAACCAAGTATCATGCTTTCGTATTTTTAAGCTTTTCCAGTTTGAATTCCGTTATGCGTGGTTAAAAAATAGGGGAGGATTTATTTTTGGTTGGATTTGCCTGATTTTAAGGATGAAAAGCTTTGGCGATGACGACTCCGTCTATAATACCTACTTTGCCGTCGCCGTCTATGTCCGCTCTTGCGTCCCATCTGGAATGAGCTGGATAAGATCCGAAGGCCTTTCCAAAGATGTAGAGGTCTTGTATGTTGATTTTACGGTCTTGGTTTAGGTCTCCTAGTTCAGTGGGCGCCATGTACACTCCGTTCTTCACAGGGCTGTATTTTATTTCGTTTCCGTCAACATCGAGCATGGTTACATCTAAGAATTCTAGGTCGGTTGATGTGAGTTCTTCGGGCATTTGGATGGCTTTGAAGGTTATCGTCGCCAGAGTTCCGCTTCCTTCAGGGAACACTTCCGGAGGCCAAGGAAGCCGATAATACAAGCTGAAACAGATAACGAAGTCTGTGCCCGAGTCATGTTGATAACCGAATTCAGTGCCGTAATTATCTCCTGTTTCGTCTGCTGCCCTTTCAGCTTCTGCCTTCAGAAAGGCTCCTTCTATCGCGTCCACGACTCCGAGAAGGCTAGCGTTGAACTTCAATTTCCATTCTAGGGCTACCAGCTTGTCTTCAGCTCTGAGCTCATTGATTGCGATGTCAACTGTTACTTGTGCGTCGACTTCAGCTGCGCTTACGACTGGTGGCGTCACTTCTAGGTGTACTGGTGCTTTCGGTAGTGTGAATGCGTAGTAGCCACTCACAATTTCGACTAACAACGAGTTGCCATCGTAATCCAGAAAATCTAGGTCTCCTATTTCTAAGTCGCAGCTTAGGTCTGGAGGTGGAGCCTGGATGATTTCGAAGGTGACTTGTGAGAAGACTCCGCTGCCAGTGACTCCCTCAGGCAGGTCCTCAGTGATAATGGAGGCAAACGTCACATAGTTGGCTTCAATGATGGGATCCACTTCAAAACTGGACACATCGGCAAAGAAGTGTCCGTCCGGATATTCGGCATCTACAATAGTTAACAACGTGGGATCGTAGAACACTTTGAACTCATAACCGTAAGGTCCCGGGGCCACCCAACCAGTCGTGTTAACACTCACCGTGAACGTGTCACCCACCACAGTGGTCTCCGTTGAAAACAGGTTATTCTCCGGATAAACAAAGATTTTCGGACCTTCTTGAGCAGTTATCGGAAAAACTGCAAAGTTCAAACCAACCGTCAGAGCCAACGTCAGTAGCATAGCAGTTAACATTCTCTTCTTACAATTCATGTTAGTATCTCCCTTCTCCTTTTTCACTGTAAGAACATGTAGCCATTCCGAATTTAAATCTTCTGGAATTATCTTCTACCGTCGAAGTTTCCATGCGTTTAGAAAAAGCTGCAGTAACGTTAATGGTCGGTCTTATGTTCTGGTTTTTCCAAAGTCTTTTGCTACTCTGAACAGGTCGACAATGTTCACTGAATTGTCGCTGTTCAAGTCTGCCTTAGGATTCCATCCGACATCTCCCGATTGGGACCCAAAGGCTTTGGCAATCACAAAAAGGTCTGCTATATCGACTTTGCCGTTTCGATTCACGTCGGTGAACAGCCAAACAACATCAAAAACGGTAGTGGCAAAGGCTTCATAATAGCTTGCATAGACCGCGTGGTCTCCCAGTGCGGGTTTGCTACTTAGTCTGAACGCTAGTTCGTACGTTCCTTCGGAACCTAGAGACTGCGAAGTGGCAGAACCAGCGCTGCTTGGTGAGCCAGCACCGTCAGTGATTGTGAAGCTTACGGCTTCCTCGCCGCAGTAGGCTATTCCGTTTTCTTTGGGCCACTTGTTATAGACGTTGGCAAAGGCATAAGCGTCTCCGGTTGAGGTTTCCCACGAGATTGGTATTGAGCATAGATACGTGAATTCTCTGTTGGGTCCTACCGTTGTTCCGACCCAAGCTATTCCGAAGGAGACTTGGTTGTGGTCGTAAAGATTGATGGTTACTGTCACATACCTGGATGATATCGTGTCTAGGTTTTTCACGGTGACTTTGAAGTAGGCCAGAGTGCCTTTCATAAACGCGTCTTTTGGGTTTCCCGTTTGGTCGCATGGAAAAAATCCGGTGATGTCTATGGACCATGGCAAAGGCACAGTTCCTGTTGAGCGAGTTCTGATTGAAACTACCTTGTTTTGTGCATCGTTTACTTGGATGGCTACCAATGCGTTTGTCACGGGTGTTCCATCACGGTCTAGATCTCCATGAATATGGACAAGCTCGTCGGACCCGTAGATTTGCTTGTCCGTGACGACAGTAACATGAACATCTGGAGAAGCATAAACCATATTAGAGAGACTAATTACTAGAAAAAAGATCATAAAAATAAGGGGGGTAGGGCTTTTCAAGCCCTCACTTCCTTTTCTGTATCCACACGGTTTCTAAGCCTTCGCGACAGTATGCTACGCCTGGGAAGTCTGTGAGCAAGTTTACATGTATCGCCGCTTCACCGGAGAAAGCCGCTGGTGAAATTCCAATTCCGTTCATCACTACACTCACTAGTTCAGGATATTGTGCTCTGATAATGGCTATGTGATCCGTCCAGTGTTCTCCTACGTTCATGACAAAAGCTTTCAGTTCTTCTTGACTGAACCCTGACTCAGTGATCATCGACGTGTTCAACAATTGCGTGGCGACAGGTTGCTTGAGTTCATCGGTCACGGTGATGTACAAAAGCAGGTCATTGTCTGTTATTGGTTCTCCCTTTGAATCAACCAGTAGCATGTTCATAATGTCTCTTGGATCCTGCATGCAAATCCTCGTCAAAGTAACATTCGTGTCCATTGTCTCATCTTTGTAGGCGATTGCAGGCGCTTCAATTTCGGCTACCTCTACTAGCCAGCCCACAAGGAAGTATAGTGTGTCAGACATTACTGTTCCAGCGAGATCCACACTTGCCTTGACAGTCCATAATCCGAAGTTTGCCTCTGAACCAGGTAACGAATATTCGAAGTCTGCAATGCCATCGTCTTCGGTGAACGTCGTTGCATAAAATGTCTCACCGGTTGGTGTTGTTATCGCATAGGAGACAGGCTTGAAAGGAACCACATCACCCCGATACGTTACATTTCCCAAGAGGTGCACAACTCCTTGTGGTGGGAATGCGTCGCTAGCAGCGTTTCGACCTAATCCATTCCATGGATAGGCATATTGAGTCATTAGATCAAGAAAGCCTGCGAAAGGCGGAACCGACGCTAATATTGTGTATTTGCATAGTCCTTCAACCGCTGTCGTGTCTGCATCGTAGGGGATTTTGCTGCCAGCTGTGTTGGCAAGGGTTATTTCGTCAAGGTAAACGTCACTTGTTAGGTCTACGTCTGGATGTTGATCTATGGCCTTGAACGTTACTGTTGCCAGGTCTCCTGGGGCTCCGTAACTGGTTGTGTCAGGGAACGGGCCAAGCCATGTTCCATTGTCCAAGGGCAATATTAGCACGCCGACGATTCCGTAGCCTGAAGTTGTGTCTTGATCAACGTAGAACTGGAACCACGTGTAGGGTTCAGATGTTCCACTCAGCATCGCGAAGTGCTTCATGAAGCCGGCTTCCGTGATGTTCACGATGTCCAGCATTGTCAGGTTGTAACGTATCTTGAATTCGGCACCCACCATCTTCCAGTCAGCCTCCAACTCGTTCACAAACACTGTTAAGTCGAACTCTTCGTTAAGCACTGTCGCTGTGTACGTTTTGGGTGTAATTGACAGGTATGGCGGTGCGGCAATAGATATGAAGTATTCACCGTCTTCGTGAGGGTCAGTTTCTATGGCGTTTCCTTCGTCATTCACTATGAAGACACCTTCAAGATCGAGGATGCATGAAGCAACCATGTCTAAGACAGTTGGCTTGTAACTGGCTTGGAACTCTATCGTCGCTAAGGTTCCGCTTCCCTCTGGAAATATTTCAGGAGGCGCAGGCATCTTGTAGTATAAGCTGAAGCTCACAATGTAGTCGTAGCCGGGGTCTTTGACGGCGTGGAAGTAGGTTCCATACTCGGGTCCCGCAGCTGCTGCAATCCCTGCTAAGAAGTCTCCTTCAGTTGCGTTGACATATTCGAGAATTGACGTGTTGAAATACAGTTTCCACTCGAACCCAACGGCTCTAAAGTCTGCAGCGAGCTCTTGAACCGTAATGTTGACGACAACTTCGTCGCCAACTTCCTCCGCGGAGACGCTTTCAGGCAAAACCTTGAGATAAGGCTTAGGAATTTCAGGTGGCGCAAATTCGTAGTAGCCATCCACGATTTCGGGGAACAACGAGTTGCCATCGTAATCCAAAACATCAACATCGTTAATTGTCAGATCACACGACACGGGATTTGTCAACGGTGGCTCGGCTATTATTTCGAAGATCACTTGTGAGAAGACTCCGCTGCCAGTGACTCCCTCAGGCAGGTCCTCAGTGATAATGGAGGCAAACGTCACATAGTTGGCTTCAATGATGGGATCCCCTTCAAAACTGGACA
>Ga0209635_10000900_pt1 | contig 21512 bp, 21 predicted proteins | sample DeeMarSWOR230_32_FD_187463 | JGI IMG/M metagenome (GOLD analysis project Ga0209635, IMG submission 187463) | Marine sediment microbial communities from White Oak River estuary, North Carolina - WOR-2-30_32 (SPAdes) (version 2) | ecosystem: Environmental > Aquatic > Marine > Intertidal zone >...
CAAAGTCGCGGATGTTTCTTATCCAGCTGCTGCTGATTTCGGAGACATGTAGGAGTCCGCGTTTGTTGTATTCGTCGAGTTTGGCGTAGGCGCCGTAGTCGGTGACGGTTTCTATGGTGGCCATTACGAGGTCTCCGGGTTCAGGCCATTCGGGTTTGCGTTCTGTCATTGTTGTTCTTCCTATTCGAGGATTGTGGTTATTTCACCTTTTATTTTGGCTTTTCCGCCTGTTGGTTCAGCGAGGGTTTCGCCGCAGACGTTGCAGGTGACTTTGTTTACGGTGTTGCTGTAGAGTAGTTGTTCGTTTCCGCATTTTTGGCATTTTACTCGTAGGAAGCGGCTTTTGGGTTTGGGGATGAGTTTGTTCCATTCTGTCATGTGTTTCGCCTCCATGTTAGGTTATTGTGAGTTTTCTGAGGCGTATGCCGTTTTTGTGGTGCATATGGCCGCATTTTTTGCATTTAAGTCTTAAAGTTTGTTTTTTGGTGGTTTTGGCGAATTCGCGTTGAAGCGGATATTTTTGTCCGCCGTAGCCTTTTTTCTCTCGTTTGTGGTGGCGTTCGCCTTTGGCTAATGCGCGGCGTTTTCCTGCCTTGTAGAGGCTGACTGAGTGAGCTTGATGAGTTTTACATTTTGGACAGTACGTGTGGATTTCTTTGGGAACGTTCATGCTTTGTCACTTTTTGGCTTTGCAATAGAGAAAACGTTCGCACTCTTATACTTTTTCCGCTTTGAAGCGCGTTCTCTGGTGCTCACGGCAGACTATAGCCCCTCTTTATATAGTTTGGAAGATGCCGTTGCATCTCGCGGTTTTCATCATGGTTTTGGTTGACTGGGCAGCCAATGCGTGACCTATCCTCTATAGGTTTCTGCAATGATTGGCTAATAGGCTCCAAATATGAAGAGACAAGTTTAGGCGTTGGGACTTCAGCTCTGGTTTCCTCATCTCCTTTTCTTGTGGGTTGGAGAGCATTGGTGCGCAAGTCCTTTTTCGCTCCGCTTCGCACCCGACAAGTCCAAAAAGCCATCAAGACTATTTGAAGCTCAACGAAATTCACAAATCTCAAATTATCATGGAAAACAGGGTTCCAATAAGGTAGGTTATTGCTGCCGCGGAGGCACCTATGCCCATCATCTCAAGCCCACTCCGAACCCAGTTTCTCCTTGAAAAAATGGTTTTCATAGCTCCCACTCCGAAGAGGGTTGCCACGGTGCCAATTACGGAGACTATCATAGCGTCCCATACACCTATAGGAAGGACGAAGGGCAATATAGGAACCAGAGCGGCGAGACCAAAAGATCCTCCGCACAAAACCCCAGTCTTAACAGGGTTCCCAAGCTCTTCAGGCGCAAGACCCAACTGTTCAATGGTGGTCGCTTGCAAAGGCAACTCTTTTTCTTTGACGACCCTGTCGACGATGGCCTCAGCTTCTCCCCTTTTGAAGCCCTCTGCTTCATAGAACTTTATCAGCTCTTCTCTCTCCTCTTCAGGAGTTTTTCCCTTCTTGACTTTTTTCCTATGGCCTTCTCTCTCCAACACCTCCCGCTCAGACTTGGATGATTGATAGGAGCCGACAGCCATGGAAATGGTTCCAGCGAAGAGTTCTGCTATTCCTGATAATAGAACAATAGATGGATTTGTGATGGCTCCGACAACTCCTGCGACGAAGGCTAAGGTTGACACCAGCCCATCATTGGCGCCAAAAATCATGTCCCTCACTCCTCCACCGCCCCGTATCTCCCAAGCTTCCATGCCCAAAACTTCCGTTTTCATTCTTTCCAAGTGCAATCTCTCATCAGAAGCCGTTCTACTCCACGCTTGCGAAGTTGCGCTGTCCCTAATGTTTTCTACCTTAACGGCTAAATCATTGATACCCTCTTCCTCGCCCACTACAGCCCACTCAAGGAAACCCTTTGTGCCTAAGATGCGCATCATGAAGCCTACCTTCCAATCTCTGAGGAAAGTCTTAGTTGCGCCTTCATGTTTTCCCCCTAATTCTTCGATTCTTTCAAACCAGAACTCTGCGTGACCTTCCTCGTCAGCCCCAATCATTAGCAAAAGCTGTTTAATTCTTTCGTCCTTGGCCTTTCTGGCGAGGATACCAAATCCTTTTACCTGCATGAGTTTGTGTGCGTGAATTTTCTTTGCTGCATTGAGAAGCTTCTTTCTTTCAACATCTGTAAGTTCATTCGCTGACATCTTGCCTACAAAGCTCCTTTGAATAGCTTTTAAAAGATATTAACTTTCAACTACACATAAAAGCATAGGATTCCTTATGGGTGTTTAAGATGATGGAAAATTACGTTCCAACAGGCATCGCTGGCGTAGATAAAATTCTCGCAGCGAAAGGAATACCGAAGGGTCATACAATTCTGGTGAGCGGTGGACCTGGAAGCGGAAAAACAACATTTGCAATACAATTTCTGTACGCTGGAGTAACTCAACACAACGAACCAGGCGTCTATGTTACCCTTGATGAAGACCCAGAAGACATAAAGAAAAACATGTCAAGGTACGGATGGAATCTGCAAAAATTGGAAAAAGAGAAGAAATTCATGTTTATCAATGTCTCACCTGTCCGTGTTGCCCCTTCCGAGACTGTTGGCCTCATCGAAATTGGAATGAAGGAGTTCAGGCTGATCAAGTTGCTTGAGGCGATCAGGCAGGGCGTCAAAGAAGTGAACGCGAAAAGGGTGGTCGTGGACCCCGTGACCAGCTTCATGCTTCAGTATCCAAATGAGATTGAGCGCATATATGCGATGAGAGATCTGATGAGGGACTTGAGGAAAATCGGCTGTACTAATCTGTTGATTTCGGAGTTGAGAGGCACTGGATGGGAGCGGGAGCATCAGTTCGAGGAGTATCTCACTCAAGGAGTTATTCTGCTTCGCACCTTTCTTAAGAATGGCAAACTGGTTCGGGTGTTTCAGGTGGAGAAGATGCGTGGGTTGGCTATTGACAATCAGCCGAGACCCTACGAAATATCAGCTGAAGGCGTAGAAGTGTATCCCGACCAACCAGTTTACGAATAAGACTCGCCTCTAGGCTTGTTGGAAACTTGTTGCTATCGTTGTTTTTCTGATCGCGCGTGTTCATGGAAGACTTGCCTGACGGAATACACATCCTTTTTTAAACTGAGCGCTCACCGTTATATTACATTCAATTCGGGTTTGGTAGCGTAGAATGCAAACCGTTCTTTCACTCCTTAAGAAACACGGGAATTCGCTGTTGAAGCTGTTGCCGTTGCTGGCGTTTGCTGTGCCGCTCTTGTGGCTGTATTTGCTGGACCCAGTGTCGTTTGAGTTGATGTGGAAAGGCCGAACCTTCCAACTCTTCTTCGTATGGCTAATAGCCTTAGAATTAATCCTCAGCTGGGAAAATATCCAACCAAACAAGATCGCCAAGCCCTTTTCCGCCAGAAACCTCGCCTTCATAACGACGCTCTTGCTTCCCACAATATACGTAGTATTGTCCAACTATCTGGGATTAAACGCTGCCATAGCGGACGCGGCACGGCAAAGCGGCATCACATGGGCTGACTCCATGCCCCTTTCAACCGAATACCTCGTTTTCGCAGTGTTCTTCTGCCTGACTGTTTTCCTACAGTTTGGAAAAAAAGGTCTCGCAGATTTTTCGGTTCCCGCCTTCTTCCTCGGCGCGGTCGGCGTTTTATATACCATAGATAACGTTTACCCTTACGGGCAATTCACACCGTTTCAGCTGCTTGTGCCCACCACAGCCACGCTCGCAGCCGCCATGCTAGGCGCAATGGGCTACCACACTGACCTAAACGTTGCGGGCAGCATGCCGCGCTTGACAGCAACCGACCCCGCCAACCCCCTAAGAACCGCCACATTCGACATAGCATGGCCCTGCGCAGGCATCGAAAGCCTCCTAATTTTCGCTGTCGTAGCCCTACTTTTCCTAAAACGAATGCCAATCTCATGGAAAGCCAAAATAGGCTACTTCGCCATCGGCGCCGCCGTCACCTACTTCATCAACATCCTAAGAATAGTCACTATTTTCACAATTGGAATGAACAGCGGAGACGTGCAAACGTTCCACTTCTATTACGGTCCCTTATACTCAATCGCGTGGATTGTAGCGTATCCCCTGATAATCTTAGGAAGCCAGAGCCTATGGCGCAAAATCACCAGCAAAGCAAACGCCAAACAGCCGCCAACCGCAGCGAAAGAGATTCACACCTGACGCAAAACAGTCCTGCTCAGCCTACGACGCCTCAACAAGCTCAGCCAAACCCTGCTTAATCAAAATTTTAGCGTTCTCCACAGGCACAGACGCCACATCCTCCACCATAAACGGTCCATAAGTCTTCATGTCAGCCCCAATTACCGCAGGAATCTCTTTAACAAATCTTAAAGCCACTCTTTTATGCGCTTTCGCCACGCTCACCGCTGAAACCTGCCCCCGCAACAAGCCTTCCACAAACCTCTGATACGCCTCTGCAAAAGAAAGAAACCCCGCGCACATCTTCGCCTCTTCAGCTGCCAACAAATCCGCAGGAACCTTCTGGTTCTCACTAATAATCCTCAGCAACTTTTTGTACCGCAACCAAACCAGTTCCCGCAACATGCGCTTAACATGCCGCACCTCATGTTCAAGGAGGCTTGCCTTCACCGTTTTCTTATCAAGCATTCTATTTTCTTCTTTAATCCTCCGCAGGTAATCAGCAACCCGCGCGTAAAAGTCAGGAGGCAAACTTCCCAGCGCCCTGTTTTCAACTTCACACCGCCACGCAGCACAAAGTTCATCATACATTCTATTTCGCCACCTCGGCTCTGCCCTTGCAAATAAGCAGCACAGCCGCAGCTGTCGGAAGCTCAACCTCTTGATTCTTGTAAGGACCCAACACGTTTCCACCCAACCTGAATTTCGGCGCGTCAGAGACAAACACTTTCACTGCACCCTCTTTAAAAGCTACTGCCTCTTCGAACGGATCGAAATCCGCGAGGTTCTTGGCTGGAAACTCGACTTTTTTCAAGCCCGTTTTGCCATGTAAGGTACCGTTCATTCGAATCAAGCGGTGAATGTCCGTGGTAACAACCGTGTCAATCTTCGCAGATTCAAGATCCTTCACGTATTCAGATAGTTTTTTCCACGTTCCAACGCCGATGCCTTTGACGCTGTCCCATCGACCTTCTTCCAAACAACGCTTCAGAATCGCCTCTCTATTTTCCAAAATGGCAGCATAGCCTTTTATCCCAGCGTTTTTCAAGTCTTCTTTTGTGGCCTTCATGAGAAATTTTTGGAGCCCCAGCTTTAGGCGCTTGTTCCAGCCGAAATCGTGCAAGCTAAAAACACGCGAAACACGTCTCCTCTTAGACCCATATTTCGCTTGATCATCTAGTATGGACAGTCCAAGCCCAGAAACGTAGTCAACTATTTCCTTGCGAGCCATAACATCAAGCGTCTTAACCACCTCATTTTCAATGTGAACGTGGTATCCGCGATGCCCAGAAAAAAACACGCGTGTCTCTTGGGGGGAAAACCCGAAATCCTTCTCCAGCATATCGATCAGCTTTACGGTTTCCTCCTTAGCGGATTCTAGGCAGAGTTCACAAACCCAAGTTTTAGTGTCAAACTTTTGTCCTTTGCAAATTGGGCAATTTTCAGGGGTGATGCCTTTTCCCCTGAAACCGCACTTGCTGCAAGTCCACTTATCATGAACTTTATTACAGGACGTAGGAATGTGGTCAGCGTCTATGTCGAAGACCAAATCTGCGCCAAGCCAGCCTTTCTTATCCATCTCAGCCTTTGGATTTTCGTAATAAGCGCAAGAGTGATAAACATCTGAAGGAACATCCTTAACGAGAAACAACTTTAGATCGTTGACGCTTTCAAAACGCTGGTGTCTCAACATGATTCGTTCTTTAAAGAGGAGAAAACCCATCTCCCTCTGATCAAGCAAAGAAGGAGAAGGAATAACTGTGGACGGGCTACTGTAAAAATCAGAAAATTTTCCATAAACGAAATCTCGGGAAGACATAGCCGCCCCATCCCCTGTCATATCGAGTAGATGATTTCACGTACCCAAATTTAACCATTAACCTCGCCTAACATTCGAGATTAAAGCCCCAGCACTCTTTTCCATCCCTCCAGAACATGTAAGGAATTAAAAGAAATTCCGCCAAAAGAAAGCACAGCCACCATAAAGATCAGCCAGAGCATCGTGACTTCCACCACTCTTTTCTGTTTAGGAATCAGCGCGAACGCAAAGAAGAAGGGCATATACCAAATTTGGAAATACGGCAGCGTGAAACTAGGCAGCAGAATGAAGATTGCGGAGAGGGAAAGCAAAGGGTTTTTGTTAAGCAGATAAACCGCAAAAAGCAGAGTTACAGTTAGAGTCAATAACACCGCAAACGACTGCACCGCCCACGGTACCTGCGTGTGAGAACTGAAGGCGTTAATGCCATTCATCACAAACTCCGGCTTGGTATTCATCAAAAAAGGCGCGCTTAAAACAGCGGTGAACACGACGATTACGGCAAGCACAGCCGCGGCAATTACCGCCTTGTTTTTAATTATACTGGAGAACCGTTGCCTCTCAAAGAGCTTTAACACTCCCATTATTATTAGAGGTAAAAAGAACATGACTGGTTGGTATTTAAAAATCACAGAAAGCGCCATAAACAAAAGGAAATAGTCATACCGCCCATCCAAGTACAGAGTTATAGCGATTAAGGAAAATAGGAATGCGACAGCGTCAAACATTCCATTAGCTGAGTAAACGATTAAGGGTACGTATATGGCGTATATCCCCAACAACTTTAACAGGGGAAACATTTTCTGCTTCCAAAAACGCTCAAGAAAATAATACAAGCTAACGTGGGAAAACAAAAGGAAAACGACTATTTCCATTTTGAAGACAAAAATCTGATCAACTCCGCTCTGCAGCATGAAACCGAATGGAAGGAACAATAAGATGCTGCCCAAAGGATATAGATGAGGCATCTGAGGCCACGTAACAAACTTGTAATAGGAGCCATCATTACTGGCTAATTTTCCCAGCGGCGTATCAAAAATGGAAAACCCAACCTTTGTAAATAAACTTGCGGAGTACGGATGCCTCGCATGGTCCGTATACCAATTTTCAAATGTTGCAAAAGGGTTAGTGTTCACCACTAGAAGAAAAAGCCAGAGGGCGAAGGACAACAGAATCAAGATTAACAGTATCCGACGGCTTTTCTGGCTTAAAAACTGCGTCTTATGCTCATCTGCCCTAAGCACTGAGGTTTCATGGAGAGCGGGTTTAAGCAACAGCAGCGTTATGGCGCCCAAGCTAAAGAAGAACAAGACTTTAGCAGGAGTAGTGAGCCATGAAAAGGGAAAACTCACTTTTGTTTTCTGAACGCCCACTTCAAAGTGAAGCTCGTTTGCAGTATTTGAGTCGGTGAAGAAAACTGCCTCGTAATAGTCAGCGCCAGCAGTAAATGAATACTCAATATCTGCCGGTGACAGGTTAGAATAAAGGGTGCCGTTGTAAGTCACGATTGAAAAGTTGACAGGTGAATTCGCTGGGTTACGAAGCGAAATTGAAATGTTCTCGCCGCCTTGAAAAGAACCTAAACCATGTCTCCGCATTTCCAGCGGTGTTAATCTAAAGGAATTATCGATAATGACACGGGTTTCCTCGTCACCAGTGGCTACGGGATACAGACTCACAATCGCAATAACTACACTTAATGCGAGCAGCATCATAGCGCCAAAAAGAAAAACTTTGGGCACGGCACATTGTCTCATCATTTTCTTCCTCGATGTGCGGAGATATTTCATGTTTCCGTTTTCGAAAGCATATGTTCTATTGCATTATTTTAATTTCCGTATAATTCTGAGAAATTGGTCGTTGGCTGAAGTGAAATGTCTATTTTTTCAATTCTTAGCTGTTTCGTCGCGTCGCTGTTTTAAAAACATAGGAAATGTAGCCCTGGGCCTCTGCTAACGTAAGTTTTGACTTTCCATGTTTTCTGTTGACAAACAGTATAGGGCTCTCTTTAACACTGAACCCTCTCAAAAGAGCTTGCCTCACTGTTTCGATTTGAATCTCGTAGGTTTGGCTGTGCAAACTGCCAATAGCCACTTTTAGGAAGCGTGTAGAATAGCAACGGAAGCCGCTTGTGCAATCCCGAAGTTTCAAGCCAACTAAAAATTTCGCTACAACGTTTGCAGTTCGACTAATTATTTTTCTTGCACATGACCACCCAGCTATTTTGCCGCCTCTGCAGTATCGGCTGCCTATGACTATGCCACACCCACTTTGCATCTTAGATAAGAGCTGCGGCATGGTTTTTGGGTTATGTGAATAATCGGCATCCATGGTCACAATAAATTTCGGCGCGGACTTCAGAGACAAAAAGATTTTAAATCCGTCTGTTATGGCGGTTCCTAACCCGCATTTTCGGGGTCTAACACAGAGGAGAACGTTGTCATACTTTTTCTGCAGATTTTTAACAATCTCTGCGGTTCCGTCGGGGCTAGAGTCATCTATAACCAGTATTGAAGTGTTCAACTGCAGATTTTCGATGTCATTAATCAATTTTGCTATGTTTTCCGCTTCACGGTATGTGGGAAGAATCACACCGACTTCTGAATCGACCCCCAAGTCGCCCGTTAAATGATAGGACATCAGAGCCACTTAACTCATAAGCAGTTGCAGTGAATTAATAAGTTTTAATGAAAATAGGCAAATGCGGACTCGTTTTAATGAACTTTATTGGCTCAACCGCTTCTGTTTCCGTCTATAATAAGCTAGAGGATGGCGAACCCAACGGCATAAAGCATCCCTGTTTACGCAAACACCGTGAGTCTGCAAAGTCGCACATTGAGGCGGAGTATATCGTGTTCTGGAGCCTCTTTCCCCCGCAATATGTTCAATTTGATAGCGCGTCAACCTTTCGTTATAGTCTGAAAAACTCTTGAACAACTCCGTCACCTTTTCCGAAGGCATACCAATGCTTATGAGAAAAGAAGTTAAGGTGAATCTGCCCACATGCGAAAGATGATGTCCCTTCGACGCAGCTTCATAAAGGGCCACGATACACGGCGGAAAAGCTGATTGCGTCACAACCTTAGGAAAGCCCTCCATCTCCTCCTGACCAATCCTTTCTTTGGCTAATTCCATTAACCGCGCTGCTATCTCCGTTATTTTCTCTGGAAAATTTGGAAGTTCCGTTGCTTCCAGTCTTTTTTCGATGCGCCGTTGCACCTCTTCTTGCAGCAGTCTCGCAACATCATGCTGGTTTAGGTAAACTTTCCCATTCGCCAAAAGACGATTTACAAGTTTCCACTGCTTATCCCGTAAATGTGTGGTATTCCTTAAGTAGTCAGTGAAATTGAGCGCGAATTCAAGAGGTATCGCAGAGTCTTGATTTAGCTCAAGATTCCAATCGAAGTCCAGCGCAATTGCCACAATTCTCTCGCGGGTTTCGAATTGCATGTCGCTGAAAGCTTGTTTTGCCTCGGCTAGAGCGTATCGTTTCTTGATGAAGGAGTTCTTGGTGGCTATCGCCAACATAATGGCAACAGGAAAAGAGGTGATCTCCACGGGGTTTTCGCATTTTTTGCCAACAGAAACCGTTAAAATTGCGTTTTTAACTCTTTCTTCAGCACGGTCAAGAATTTGCGCCATTTCAGGATTTGCCAATTCTTCAATTTTCAAGCCTAGTCTTTTCATGTACACTGCGGTTTCTTTCAGAAAGGGATATTTTGCCAAATCGGTTTGAGTGAATCTCACCGTTTCCATTTGCATGTTACAGTTCTCATTATTCGGTTTCGATTCTTGGGGCGAGGAAGAAAGTCAGTTTTCCCTCTTTTGTTTGTTGAAAGTCTATTCTCACAGGCATGTCGGTGGAAAATTCAAGAGTGGCAATGTCAGACGTGGCTGACGCCGCTTTTATGATTTCTGACAAGTAGCTTAGGCTGAACGTCGCCTTCGAATTCTCTTTTGCTTCCAAATCCAGCAAAGCATCGCTTCCTTTTTGAAGCGTTATTGTCGCGCCCATCAAGTCGCCTGAAGCGTTCAGAACCAGTTTCTCTGCATCCGCTTCTATTCGTACGTGGTCGCTTACCAGTTGCGCGTCTTCTATTGCCTGGCTCAGCCCTTGCGTGGTGGTCTTGGCTTTCACGTTGAAGGTTATCTTTGGTGTCGGAACTTCTTCTTCTGATGCTTCAAGCGTGGGCATGGTGAAGTTCCTGCTGTACTTTCCTGTTACTTTAATCTGCAAGCGCGCTGTTTTCTCGTCGAGAGACAACTCTACTGTCTCGTCTTTGCCTGCCCTCTTAAGCAGTTTCAGCAATTCACTTATGTTTATGCACATTTTTGAAGGTGCTTCGCACGTGTATTCTTCAAAGATTGTTTTAGGCCATTCGAAATCAATCATGGCAACACGGGACGGGTCCATCGCGCGCAGTTTCAACCCTTCAGGTTCGATTTTGAAGGTGGCTTCGTCTACAAGAATGGAGATGGCGGTTGCCATGTCTCTTAAGAGTTTAGCGTCAGATACTTTGAGCTTAAACATTCCCTTTTCCTCCCTTCTAATGCTATACAGTGATGTTATAAAGATTTACACACTTAAGCGTAATGCTCATACATAAATTTTCTTGAAAAAGTCCTCTTCAGCCAGAAGCATCACTTGCGCCGAGAAGATACCTGCGCTAGCTGTACTCTCGAAACGTGTAATTGCATTTTGTGCAACGCAGAAACTGAGTTGAAGATTCATCGGCACCTCGTGTCTGCACTTGCCAAACATAAGCCACGTTGTTTCCGCATTTGGGGCACTCAATTCGAACGGTTGGGAGTGTACGTAGTTTTTGTTCTTCTTTGCCTATTACAGCCACAAATTGTTGCGGATCGTGTTGTATGACCTTGCCGATTTTCGCTTCAAGTTTCTTGCTTGGCTCTTGCTTTTTGTAACCGCATTTGGGACAGACAAGGACTAACGACACCTCTTTGCCTTTCTTGGTTTTCCTAGGCTCAAGGCGGGAACCGCATTTCGGGCAAAATTCCATGAGTTGTTACTCCGTTATCCGTTTTGGATTCACTTTGCGTGGTGCCTTTTAAACTTTTTCTAATTTGAGTCTATATTGAAACTACTCCTGACGCTATAAGATGCGCGACACGTAGAGCTTCGGGAATATTGCTTCGTGTTGAAGTCAACCGCAGAATCTTTTGAGCGTCATCTCGAGAGATTCCAGCGACCTGCATGTAAATTTTCTTTTTACCACTTCTAGTGGGCACCTCGAAAGGTTCCCCCGCGTTAAGAATTATGTTCCAGCGTTCTTGGCTTTTTGGCAGGTTTTTGAGCGCTTTGTGGATTTTCGCAAGATCAGGTTTTTCGCGTGTGACTGTTATGACGGGAAGTTTTGTTGTCGCATTGAGTGTTTTGATATTAACTATGTTGAAACCGGCGAATGTTACGCCGTTCAGCATTATCACCCGCAACTGCTTATAGTGGGGTGAGCTAGTTATCATGGAAACTATCTTGTCAGTAGAGTCGAAACCGTCTACTGCTATTTTGGTGTGCAGTACACCGTCAAGCCAGTAACCTCCTCTGAAGACCACGCCTATGACTAGAACTTGACCTTTTATGTGTGGGATGAATGGGCCGTCGTCTACGCCTAGGACGCGGATTTCGGGTTTGATGACGCGGAAGCTTTCATGTTTCAAAACGGTTTTTCCTCGGCAGTTTGGTTGTTAGGTATTTTGTGGGCGTGTTATAAGTTTAGCGTGTTTTTGGGCGAGTTATCGACGGGATTATCCTCTCCCTTATGTATGGATTAAACTTCAACGTAGAACTTGCGCTTGATTTTTGGTAGGTTTAAGATCACGTCCAGTGAAGCTATTTCATCATGGTGTGTGTGGATTCATAATATTCTGAGTCAGAATTTAGTGTGGATTCAGATGGGTGAGATGAAGTGAGGTTTTTAAGAGGTAAGCTGGAAATATAATCTTGAATCGTGTGACAGAAGATATTTATAAGAACCACAACATTGCTACATCAAAGGTGAAATCAGTTAATGTTAAAGCTGTTAAGGAACCGCATAGCTTTAAGCACGGTCGTGACCACGCTTATCATTCTAGTAGTGTCAGTACTTTTGGCAACCGTAGTTGTATACTTTGCCACCAATGTGGTTAGCACGAGAGTTCAGGAAGAGAACTTGCACCTGACAAAACAACACGTATGGTACGACAACACAAACGGAGGCCAAGCGGCTATAATGATAATCAACACTGGCGGAAGAGACGTAGTCATAGACAAAATTAGCGTCAGAGGACAGGAATCAGTATGGACCAACGTGTGCTATAACATCACAACTGGCGCGGTCTCCGCTGACCTCGCATACAACTCATCGGCAACTGTGGGAGATGGCGACATATCCATTGGTGGAACACCTTACACTTTCACCGCAGCATCTACTGACCTTACATTGAAGTCAGGCTACACCATATTAATCTACATTGACGACCCAGACAGCATATCAATTAATGATGTAGGCTTGACTGTAAGCATAGCCATCTATACTGCTAACGCTGTTCACTACCGAGAAACTAATGTCGAAGCAGTTACAATGTAATACTGCTGTTTATTTTCCTTAATTTACGCGCTTAATTTTTTTATCTAAATTATGTGTATCTTTGTTCTACGCACAAATTCAATTATTCAAATCTGGCGTCCTTTTTTTCAGGAGATAAAAAATGAAAAATATACTGAAGAATCGTTTGGCTCTAAGCACCGTCGTAACAACGCTGATAATTCTAGTGGTTTCAGTGCTCTTAGCCGGAGTCGTAACCTACTTCGCCATCAACGTGACTAGCACCAGAGTTCAGGAAGAAAACTTGTCATTGTCAAAGCAACATGTTTGGGTAGCAATGGATGGAACAGCAGTAGCTGCGATAATGGTGACAAACACTGGCGGAAGAGACGTCGTCTTGAGCAAAATCGCTTGCCGAGGACAAGCTGCCGACGCAGGTGATATATTCTACGTCGTTGCCGATGCTACTGACGATCTAACGGCAGACCTCAACTGGACGGGCGCAGCGGCAGTAGGTGCTGGCGACATTCCTGGAGGTATTACCAGCGATACTCTTGGGGCATTAGGAACAGATACTCTAGTTTTGACTTCAGGCGAAACAATGGCGATATACGTTAACGACCCTGACAGCATTAACGTCAACGACATAGGCTTGACCGTAGCCATTACGGTGTTCACTTCACAGGCGATTCACTACAAAGAGACAAACGTCGAAGCAATAGTGTAAAAGTGATTAAGAAAGCCACCCCCCACCATTTTCTTTTTCTTTTTTTAGAAAACTTGCGTTTTAAAAAGACCGCTTTACAAAAGGAGCCTCAACAAAAATGTTAATTCACCCAAAAGAGGTACGCGTTTGGTTTTACAGTGCAATATGTACATTTTCAATACACACAAACAACTTAATTCATTCTCTCCAAAATTTTCTCAGTAAATGGCTTACAGAAGAGACAAAAAACTTGATGGCGGCTCTAAACAAACATCGATTCGCAAAATTGCACCGATCCAGAAGAGCACTTGCTATCCCAGCCACTTTCCTAATACTTTTCATATCTATGTTGAGCATAATCTCCATAACATATTACTTCGCAATAGAGAAAGTAAACACTCGAAGCACAACGCTCAAGATTGCAACAGCAAAACAGGATATGCTTTCTTTCGACGAAACTTTGCTCGCCGTTCTATGGCAGCTAGGTTCAGCGCGCACATTTGAATTCAGCGATTCAGGTGGAGAAGTAAATGTTCAGCCTTCCGACAATTCCTTAATTATAAATGTCACCGACAACAGCGAAGTTGCTGCCACTATTTTCAATGAAACCATCGGTCAAGTCATGTATGAACTTCCATACTCAGAAACGCCTGATACAGGGCTTTTTTTGAAAGGAGACAGTCGCACAATAACTAACCAAAGCGGTTCAGTCGTAACTCAGCTGTCCATCAAAAGTGGCGCTCAGCATCCTGAAATCCTGTTACGCTATCGCCCAACCGTGTCGTATACTACTGCTGGCGTAGAAAGCGACAAGGCGGTCAATAACGTGCGCATTTACGTCGTCAACCTGAACTCCTCAGAAACAATCGCGCTGTTCGGGAAGGTTCCATTGAAAATATCATGCGTTGCCACACAAATAACAACCACAACCTATGACCTTTCATACGAACCAGAAACTTTACTGTTTACCTCAATTCTAGAAGGCGTCAGCGGGCAGGTTTCCGTTCCAATTTCAAGTACCGCAAGCGGCGCCATCATCAACGTCGAAATTGTTCTCTGTAACATTACAATCCAGAGGTGGGTGAGGTAAAACTTGCCGTCGATAATCCCGAGCTATATCTACACTTTATTCGCATCAATTATCGTAGGCACCCTAGTTATCTGCGCGTGCAGCCTTTCAACACTAAACGTGAGAAACGAAGCCGAAAAACAGCAACTATTAAACGTGGCAGAATACGTTTCAACAAAAAGCTTGGAGCTCACCTCGCACGCGACAACAGACAATTTGACCTCAACTCTGCGTTTGAATGTTCCTTCGTTAATTGGAGACAAAAGATACTGGATTCAAATCGCAAACGACTCATTTAGGGCTTGGGTTGAAGTCGGTTTTGGAACAACTGTCCACTCAAGCGAACACCGTACATACATGCCCTCGGAAGTTTCGGCATCAGGTACGTACATCAGCGGTTCAGGCGTGGCCAGTATAGAGTGTTACTCGGACAGTTCAGGCGTTCATCTAATTCTTTCTGGAGGTAGCTGAGATGCCGTTTGGAAAGAAAAAGAATGATGAAGTTGAAGAAAAAGACAAGATTTCCGAAGAGGACCTGATTGGGTATCTAGGCATCCAGGGTTGTCGTGTTCCTGAAGGCTATGCGCAGATTGAAAGTTACCCTCTTAAACCCCCTTTTTCCTACGCTTGGATATTTCAGGAAGAATCCGAAGGTAGTTACTTCTACGTTGTCGATGAACTTACGATGACAAGAGAGGAGAGAGAATCATACAAGCGGCTGAAGAACATCCTGGAATACGAGTTAAAAGCCCCAAGATCAGAGGAGTCGCTCGCAGAATCATTCAATAGACAATTGCCTGGCATAATTGATGATCATCCAACGGCTGTTGAAGAAATTGACCAAATCGGTTTAAGAAAAATTCTCTATTATCTCGAAAGAGATCTGGTCGGTTACGGAAAAATTGACCCTCTTATATGTGACTCCTTCATTGAAGACATTAGTTGTTTAGGGCTTAACAAACCAGTCTATCTGTGGCATAGAAAATATGAAAACATACGAACAAACATTATTTTCAGCGACGAAGAAGAATTAGACGATTTCATAACGAGGATAGTGCACAGGCAGGGTAAGCACGTCAGCATAGCCCATCCCATAGTAGATTTAACCCTTCCAGGAAAACACAGGCTTGCTGTGTCGTTCGGAAAAGAGACAACTCCTGCGGGAACAAGTTTCACAATCAGGAAGTTCAGAGAAGACCCCATTACTATTGTAGACTTGATAATGAACGAAACCATTGATGAGGCAATCGGCGCTTATCTATGGATGCTGATGGAAAACAAAATGTCAGTAATGATAGTTGGTCCAACAGGTGCTGGAAAGACAACGGCATTGAATGCTATTGCGTGTCTTGTGCGACCTGACTTTAAGATTATTTCGGTTGAAGAGGTTGCTGAAATTAACCTTCCTCAAGAAAACTGGGTATCAACAATTGCCCGGCCAGGCTTTGGAAGCGACAGCGAAGGAGAAGTTACTCTCTATGACCTCATCAAATCAGCTGTGCGGCACCGTCCCGCCTTGATCCTTGTGGGAGAGGTTAGAGGCGAAGAGGCTTACGTTCTTTTCCAAGCCTTGGCCACTGGGCACGGCGGACTCTGCACGATGCACGCCGAAGATGTTGAAACAGCAATTACGCGTCTAACTCAGCCCCCCATGAACATTCCTCGGGGAATAATATCATTAATGAATTGTGTGATAGTTGTCAAGCAAGTGAAGGCACCAAGCTTTGCATCCTTGGACAGAAAGGCTTCAAGTCGGAAGTTCGTAAGAGTTTCAGAAATGAATCCCAGCGGGGCCATTCATGATATATTCATGTGGAATCCTTCAGTGGATACTTTCCAACAAGACGTTGACCAGAGTTACTTACTAGATAAAATAGCTAAGAGTCTTGACGTTCCTCTCAGCGTGGTCGTTCAAGAGCTTGAGCGGCGAAAACAAATTCTGTTGAAGATGGTTGCAAAGAACCTCCGTGACTTCAGAAGTGTACACAAAGCTCTGAACAGCTCAATTAACGAGCCAGATTTGGAAGATAAAGAGCTTGAAAAGGGGCAGTGACAAATGAAAGCTCCAGGCGGTTTTGTTGGTAAAATTTTCGGTCTATTAACAAAAGCTGCTAGCGAAGAGAAAGAAAGAGTTGAACGTGAGTTGCCTTTCGTGGTTATGATCTTTACTCTGATGGCGGCAAGTGGAGTCTCACCTTACGATAGCTGGAAGAAAATGCGAAAGCTGTCCTTCCTGCCTGCTTTTAAAAAAGAAGCAGATGAGGTGGTGCGGCAAGTGGAGGTCTTGGGAAAAGACCTGCTGACCGTTATGTATCAACGATCCGAAAAGACAGCCTCGAAACTTTACAGGAATTTCTTAGGCGGCTTCGTTTCATCCGTGAGAAGCGGCGGAAAAACAGTTGACTACATGAAAAGCGAACTGAAAGCAATTTTCGAGCTTAGACACAACGCGATGACCCGTTCTGTTGAGAAAATTGCGACCTTAGTTGAAGCGTACACTGTAATGTTGATCGTTGTGTTGTGCAGCTATATTCTTTTTGTTGTCTTCTCATCGACAAACACGTTGGAATTATTGGCGAATACTTCATTGGCTGTTTCACCAGTTATGTCTTATCTCACAGCGTTTCTTCTCATGCCCATGATATCATTAATTTTCATAATGGTTGCTCACAACATGCAGAAAAGCGCTTTTGAAAAGCTACAGGACTTGTACAAGAAGGCAGCAATTATTATTACAGCAGTTGGAATAGCATTATTAGTTTTCGTTCTAGTTCCATCGCTGGCTGAGTCGATGAAGCCAGTGGGTTTGCCGGAAATTGTCACGATCTGTTTAGTAGTTGCCTCGTTGCTGCCTGCTATTCAATACTGGAGAATTGCAAAAATAAACTACAACGCTGAAGATTCGATTCCCCGCTTCATCAGGGACGTGACTGAGTCACAAAAAATAGGACTTTCTCCTGAGAAAAGCATAATACATGCTACAAAACGCAAAGATTACGGTTCATTCTCAAAGTTTCTGGAACTGATGCGTAGCCAAATAGAATGGGGCGTTCCTTTAAGGAAAACATTCAGCAACCTGCGTCAGGGAATAAGAAGCTGGTTTGTTACCTTAAATTTCGCGATGATGATTGAAACAATCGAGATCGGCGGAAAATCAGCTCAGTCGCTGGAAATACTTTCCGAATACAGCGAGAAAGAACGCGAGTTACAAATTAACAGGCGTGCCCTATTGAAACCTTACATCATTCTCGCTTTCATCTGGAGCATACTAATTGCAGTGACAACCACAATTGTGGCCTTAACAACTTACATGATGACCACCGTCGTCAGCACCAGCCTTTCCGCAGTCGCTTTCATCGCCATGCAAGATCAAATGCGAATGTTTTCGGTGGGCATAATTCTCCAATGTTGGATCTCAGGATTCTTCATCGGTAAGATAAGTGAAGGCAACTTCGGCGCAGGCTTCCAGTATTCAGCAATGTTGGCTGCAACCGCCTATCTGTCTTTGATTCTGTCCCAACACTTCCTTTCAATCATGTTCGGAGTAACGCCAGTGGCTTGATTTGGAGGAAAGAGCATGCCCACAGTTTCCATAGACACTTTTTTCGCGTGCTCACTGATCGTATCCGTTGCCCTGCTGGCAACGGCTTCTTTAGTTGGAACGATGCAGACCAAGATAAACAGCCTGCAAGACCTGAATAAGCATGACTATTTGAGAACGATAGCTGAGCATATAGTGACAAGTTATGGAACACCTGTAGATTGGGGCTCAAGCAGCGTGGTTCCAAGCGCCTTCGGTTTATCGGATAGCGATTTTTCACACTTGTATGAGCTTGACATTGACAAAATCAGCAGGCTGAACAGCCAAAATAGTTATTCTCTCTCCTACGTTCAGGTATCCAATGCGGCAAGACTGAATAACATCGCTTTGGGAATATCATTCTCTCAAATGCTACCGATGACCGTTACGCTTTCCGCCAACACCACCGTAGGAGACGAAACAGCCTACACGTTCAAGATTTCAGTTAGTCAAGCCTCAGGACCAACAAGTGCGAGCTTGCACTGTTATGTTGTGGCAAGGGATTTTTTGAGCGATGTCTCTAATACCATGTCAAGCGCTGGCATTGGCTACGTAAGTGTTCAAATACCGAACTCCTCTAATGGACCTGCTCTCCTCATCGTGTTCGCTCGAGCCTCATTTGACGATAGAATAACTTCCTATGAAGCCTATTCTTTTGCTCATTTGTCCCAAGAGCCGTCACCCAATCATACCTTTCTAGGACTAAGCCCGCTGAACTACACACTAAATTTGAACCCGAATTTCCCCGATATAACCATTGAACAGGGGTATGCTTTTTCTTACGCTTACCAGTCAAACCTTACATCGGTTACAACCACCACGTATGCCATACCAGCGTTAGTGGACAAAAGCCCTATAGTCCTTGTCATTTCCGGTCTCAACGGTACTGTCTCGTTTATAGAATGGGTCTCGTATCCTGACATCCCAATAGACTTTGGGTCAAATTTTGAAAACTCGGAAGAAAACGTGTTCGTCTACATCGTAACCGTCAAAGAAACACTCTACAAACTGACTCTGGCCTTCGGAGATGTGATTAAGTGAGACTGCTGAAAGATAACAGAGGACAAATACGCATAATTGAAGCATTCTTCGCCTCAATCTTGTTGCTCTCGTCTCTCACTTTGATTCCAGCAACACAAAACAATTCAAACGACCCGACTATTCTTGCTTCGACAGCACATAACGTTCTCATGAGCCTAGACAGCAACGGATACTTAGTCAGTTTGGTAAGTAACCAAAGCTGGATAAACCTCAAGAGTTCCATTCAATCTTCGCTCTCCCCTATGGTGTGGTTTAACCTCACCGTTTTCGATGAAAACATGACACGCATTAACGACATCCCGATATGCAGTGGGAGCGCCGTTAGCGACAGAATTGTGGCGGTGGACTATGTCTGTGCAAGCACAAGCAGCAACTACGCGGTCTACATCATCAGATTACAACTCGCACTGGTGGATTAGCATGAAAACTCTCAATTCAAGCCGGGGCAATTCCGGTCAAGTGCTCATTATTGTCGCTCTAATAGTAACCATGCTACTACTTTCTACAGCCCTTTATGTCGCCGAAACCGAAAAGGACGTTGCAGTGTGCAAGTCGGAAGCAGAGCCAGTTTTCTCAGCATACAGACTGGGTACAATGCATACAATCATAAGTGCACTGTCCAACATCTCAAACGGAGGCTCCACAGACGTTTTAGCCGCAAATTTGAACCAATTCAAATCCGTGGTTGGCAATCACTCGTTTAACACAATTTTCAAAATGGAGTTCACTCCTTTCAACATGGCGCCTTATCAAGGTGGTGTCTGGATAGACTGGGGTTCCAGCGGGAAAGGAGTTTCAAGCTCCTACGTCAACTTCATCTTAAATTCTTCGGGAACTTCAGCAACCTACTATTCGGAATATGCTGTAAACATAACTTCGGAGATTGATGTAACTGGGGAATATACGCTTCTAAATGGGTCGCTGAAGCAAGCTACTGTAACTTGCACTGTTTTTAACGAAGGTCAGCCTGCTCTGGCACGAAATTTCACGGTTTACTACGAACAAGACGGAATGCTTTCTCCTGAAGAATGGGTTCAAGTCGAGTCGCCAAGCATCACTGATTACGGAAATGGCACGTACCTCATGTCGTTCACAGCTCAAACCACAAATCCAGATGACCCCTTGTTGGTTTCGGTGCACTGTCACGACCTACGTTACATTTTCATTAAAGCAAACGTAACATGCACCGAAGTGTAGCCTGAACGCCGTCGATCTGGCTATTTGGAAAGCATCCGATTGCCAATCCCGAGCGCATGTACCTGTAATCATTATGGTTAGCCATAAGTTACGATTCATAAGTCATAACTATGTCAAGTTCCGAGTTGATTTATGATGAAAAATGAAAAGCGATGCAGGCATTCCTTGTTCCTCATGTCTGTTGTGGGATAAAGTGAAAAAGCGCTTTTCCTGCGACCCCAACAAGTGTAAGAAGCTTTCCAATTGGCTGCTGAAGCACGCCAGAGACGATGCTAGCGAGACACAGAATAAAATCGTTCAGTATGTAGTTTGAGATTCAATAAAATCTTAAATGAACTTGCTTTTCTTGTTTGTGGCGCGTTTGCCTCATTTCTATCTTTGGCTACTAAGCGAAACATGCCTCAGACTTTCCATAACGATAAATATTGCTATATCCAAACTCTATCTCTCAATTTAACGTAACGTCAGATTCAATTGTGCCTCATCAAGGAGACCCTGCGGCTGAATGCGAGAAGAAAGAAAACGCCTACTGTTCTTTCTGATTTTAGCGATAAATATCAGCTTAGTTCTAAAGGGTAATGTTATCGTGAATTCTTCTGCTTCGGCGGCGCCTGGCTCTGACCCTGTGAACCTTCTTGAGGCAAATGCGCTTTGGGAACGGATTTATGGTGGAGCAGGCGATGACAGAGCGTTTTATGCAGCAACTGACGGCGATGGCTTCGTAGTCGTCGGGTCTTCTACGTCGTTTGAACAGGGCAAGACAACGGCTTGGGTTTTACGGCTTGATAGCGATGGGAATATGCTTTGGAACCGAACGTTCCTCGAAGGAGCAGGCAACGAGTTTAGGTGTGTTCTTGGCTTAGCCGATGGTTTTTTGCTTGTAGGAAACATGTTTTTACCTTCAGGCGATACCGATGGATACGTAGCGAAAATAGATAGCGAGGGAAATTTGAAGTGGAACATTACTTTAGGCAGCGGAAACGTCGACAAACTATTTTCCGCATTGGAGGCTCAAGATGGCTTCGTGCTTGTGGGCCTGACAGACTCATTCAGCAACAATTCTAACGTTTGGGTTGTCAAGATTGATGTAAATGGCAAGTTGGCTTGGAACAGAACATATGGCTGGACAATGGAAGATGCTGGACGAGCAATCACGTTGACTGAGGACAACCACTGCGTGATAGCAGGCTACACGAATTCTATGGGTAACGGAGACTATGATTTTCTGCTGCTGAAAATCGACACCTCAGGAAAGCTAATGTGGAATAGAACGTATGGCGGGTCGCAAAGCGACAAAGCTTACGTAACAGCCGCAACTGCAGGCGGATGCGTAGCTGCCGGGGATACGCGTTCAAAAGGAGAAGGC
>Ga0209635_10000903_pt1 | contig 21487 bp, 19 predicted proteins | sample DeeMarSWOR230_32_FD_187463 | JGI IMG/M metagenome (GOLD analysis project Ga0209635, IMG submission 187463) | Marine sediment microbial communities from White Oak River estuary, North Carolina - WOR-2-30_32 (SPAdes) (version 2) | ecosystem: Environmental > Aquatic > Marine > Intertidal zone >...
TCGATACCATCACCATCGCCACAGGTGAACAAGACATCAGTGACTTCAATGGTGAAGTAGGGTGGGTCTCTCGGGTATGGTCCAGGTACAGGCCACTTGTACTCACAGCCTGGAGCACACATCTTGTCACAGAGAGCGATGTTCAACTCGACAATAGCCTGTCCAGCACCCGTCCAGAGTACTGGGTCTTCAATGTCATAGAGATCTATACAATTACCAACCAATGTCCAATCGGAGTGCCTGCAGTCGTTGGTGGGATTCAAGGTTACAGGGCAAATGGAATTATCTCTGTCCAAATCCCACTGTTCGGGGAAGTAGTCAGAGCAGACTCCACCTTGGTAGAAGCACAAGCAGTTCCATTCGTATCCAATGTGACCGTCGTTGTTGTCAAGGAATCCGTCGCCGATGAACATACCGTTCCCAACCATGCCTGTCCACCAAATCAGTCCAGCTTGTGGCCACAATCCAGTTCCAGGGGGCTGGTACAGGTAGTAACCGTTGACATCGTATGCATCCCATCCAGATTCGTAGGCATCCAAGTACAGCTGGTAGTTGTTGGCTTCTGTTACCCATGGGTCGCAGCACAAGTGGTTGTAGAAGACTTTCTTGTTCTCCAACCAGTAGACCTTGATCTCAATGCCAATTGTACCCTGTGCACCAATGAACACTTTGACACCATCTAGGACGAAGTCTGTAACAGTGAACAGACCCCACATGTCACCGCGGTTGTCCACATAGTACTTCCACTGGTAGTCGCCCCAGACATCCTTTTCTGCACGGCCAACAATCCACTTGTTGTAGTAGTAATCGTCGGGTACACCATCTCCATTGAGGTCAATGGCAAAGATGTAGATGCTGTTGGTGTCACCCATCTGCTGGAGATTCGGTGAGAATCCGTGTTCTGGATCTAGAACCATCCAGAAGCTCTCGATGACCTCGCCATCCAGTGACACTTCGAACCAGGCCTTGTTGTGGTCTACATCTGCATCCATCAACTCCACAGTGTAGGGACCAAAGTCCATGGGCTCATGCTTGTACAAATAGATCTGTGCCTCGAAGTGGGGTTCACCCACCACAAGGTATGGTGTGTTAAACAGTGGGCCCAATTCACCAGTTCGGAAGTTCATGTCCAGGCATGCTCCTGCATCTACCACAGTGTAGATGTTGTTGAACAGCTTGAACTGGGGCAGCATCTCCCAGATGACCATCCACGGTTCTGGCACAACAAAGTTACGATATCGCTCGTAATCTAATCCAGTAATGTGGACTCCAGCGGGGTGGTTGTAAGGCATTGTCACAATTATGTAGGGGGGAACAAAGATGTTGTCAGCCCTGTAGATCAATCCAGGGATAGCATACCAGGCCCACAAGTTGCCCAGTGTGTCATCCCACTTGTTGTACAGGTCGATATCTCCACCATACAAACAGGCAATGCAGTCAGAATACACCAGCCACATGTCATCCTGAGTGTTGTAGAAGTCATCAAAGCGGATCTGGATTTCTTCGTGGGTCTCCCACGGCTGGAAGTGTTCATCACCGTTACCCCAGTATGCATTGTAGTAGTCATCAAAGTACCACAGTGATCCAAGCGTGTAGTTGATGGAGGTAGCATTGTGCTCCCAGCCCAGATATGGACCAGCATCAGGTACATCCACAGTGGGGAATCCAAGACCCCATATTTGGGCCAACCAGGGCTGGTTGATCCAATTTCCTGCATTATCCATTGTAAGGAAGGGATCTATATCTTCGTGCACAGCCTTATAGACTTTGGTAAACGTGACTTCGCCAGGCTGCTCGGTGTAGGTCATTGTACCAACTTTGGCAGCAAGCATGGTGGCTGATACCACGTCCATGGCAGCAGCACCGCTGCCCACCACAATGACCACATTGGGTTGTCCAGTTTCTGGGTCAACGAAAAAATCTGTTGGTGGGACGTCTTGAGCAGCTGCGCCTGCCAGGGTTGCACCCAGCAGGGCGGCTCCAGCTAATACAGCTCCAATCTTTCTTAATTTCATATTCTTTCCTCCTCATTTGGGTAGTCAGACATACTGTCTGGTGACAAGGTAAAACTGTCACCTCGAAATTCTGGTCTGGGAATCCCGAATACTTCCCAAAGGGTATTCTTCCATTACTGAATGGTCTATATAAATCTTTCGCTTCATCTAACCTTAAATCTTTACTGAATTAGGGAAAAACCTTCTTTTGACAAAAAATCTTTATTGATCGTCTAGTTCGGTATCGTCAATTGACTATTATCTGTCTGTACTATCTTTAATCCATTTTATAGAGAGTATTTGTGTCTTTCTATTACAAGGAAAATGCATTATATACATACCGATGCATAAGGTGTTAACCTTTTTCAACACTATACACAAAAGCCATAGTAAGACACGTTCAAAAAAAAATTTAAAAAATAAAGTAGAGCGTGGAGCTCTACAGTTTGGAAATTAACCGTTCTGCTGCCAACCTTGTGGCGTCTCTGTCTGCACCTGCCACCATCAGCACATCTTTTCCTGTGCCGTATGGATCAGTATACAGTTTGAAGTCTCCTTCCAGCGATGTATACATCCAGTCCACAGGACTTCCATCGTCAGGCGGTATACCCAGATCCTCCAGCTCCTTGGAAAGCTGATTAGCCACTGGTCCTCCTATCAGAATCAGATTGAAGTTCTGCTTGTCCAGAGAATCAATCTCAATGTCCAGCTTCACCAATTCGGTTTCATCAATGTCCACCTGGATCACCCGGGTGTAGGTTCCTGCTGCTATTTCCATCACTGTCTGCCAGTCCAATCCATCGTCTGCCAGGTCATCCGGATCTCCGTCCTGGTCATCGTCCCAAGTAATGTCAGTCATTTCAATCCTGAAGTAGTCCAGAGGTCCTGAAAACACAAATCTGGTGAGACATTCTGCCATCTCTACAATGTCACAGAGGGCAACATTCAGCTCCACCATGATCTGTCCAGCACCCGTCCAGAGTACTGGGTCTTCAATGTCGAACAGGTCTACGCAATTACCAATCAATGTCCCATCGGAGTGCCTGCAATCGTTGGTGGGGTTGAACGGAGGGTGAATGGGACAGAGATTGCTGTCTCTATCCAAGTCATTTTGCTCAGGGAAGAAAAAGCTACAGATTCCACCCCAGGCAATACACATGCCGTTCCATTCGTATCCAATGTGACCATCATTGTTGTCCAGGAATCCGTTTCCAATGAACATGCCGTTACCCACGTAGCCTGTCCACATAAAAAGACCAACTTGTGGCCACAATCCAGTTCCAGGGGGCTGGTACAGGTAGTAATTGTTGATATCGTATGCATCCCATCCAGCTTGATAGGCATCTAAGAACAGCTGGTAGTTGTTGGGCTCTGTTACAAAGGGGATGCAGCACTCGTGGTTGTAGAAAACTTCCTTATCCTGGAGGGTGTATACCTTGACTTCAATCCCTGTAGTTCCGTTGGCTCCTACAAATACTTTTACCCCGTCAATGACAAACATGGGGACACTGAATAGGAACCAGTAGTCATCAGTGTCATCGTAGTAGCCTTCATACTGCAAATCACCCCATACATCGTTTTCAGCTCTTCCCACAATCCACTTGTTGTAGTAGTAGTCGTCAATTCGTCCGTCTCCATTGATGTCGATGGGCACAATGATTGCTGATCCAGACCATCCTTGCTGCTGAAGGTTTGGCGAAAAGCCGTGCTCTGGATCTAGGACCATCCAGAAACTGTGTACATCGCCATCAGGATCAGTTATCTCAAACCATGCCTTGTTGTGATCCACATCCACATCTTTAAGCAATACTGTGTAATCGCCATATTCTTCTGGTTGGTCCTTGTACAGATATTGCTCGAAGAAGTAGGATGGCGTTCCAGTAACAAGATATGGTGTATTGATCAATGCTCCCACTTGACCTGTTCGCAGGTTGAGGTCCAAGACTGGCCCTGCATCTACCACAGTGTGAAGCTCTCCAAAGAACATGAACTTCGGCAAAGCTCCAGCGTTGACATACCACGGGTCTGGAACATAGTAGACAGTAGTATACTCGAAGTCCAAGTCCACTATATGTTCACCTGCAGGATGGTTCTTTGTCTGAATACACTGAATCATGGGGGGAACGAATATGTTGTCAGCCCTGTAGATGAGGCTGGGAATGAGCATGTTACTCAGATCGAGGGGCGTTGGCGGGGGACTTCTCCATAGATCGATGTCTCCTCCCAGGAGATCTGCAAGGTAATCCTGCACATTAGCACCGGTGAAAGGGTCAAAGACTGTCAGGTTGTCAAACCTGAACTGGATTTCTTCGTGAGTCTCCCATGGATCGAATACCCCATCCTGATCTCCCCACCATCCATTGTCGTAGTCATCAAACCACCACAAACTGGTCAGGGTATAATCTATGCGAACAGGATTCTGATCCCACTGGACAGGAACAGCATTATAAGGATTGGCATCTGGCACATCCAGCACTGGGTATCCCAGCCGCTCGCCAGCTAATACTCCTGCGGGAATACTCCAGTCGTAAAGTGGAATATTCTCATGCAATACAGTATATCGCTTCGGCGGCAGCTCCACTTCCTCCACTCTCACTGCCATAGAACCAATCTTAGCAGCAATCATGGAAGCAGAAACAACATCCATAGCAGCAGCTGAACTGCCGACGCCTATGATACATGCAGGTGATCCATCTGGATTGATGAAGAATTCATTTGGTGGCGGGTAAACATCAGCTTCTACTGCACAGAGTGTAGCGCCTAATAAGGCAGCACCTAATAGTACAGCTCCTATTTTCTTCAATTTCATTTATCTAATCCTCCTACCTATTTTTTGGTTTGGTCAGGGTCCCATCTGGTATGTTACTCTCTTATGTGTATAAACTAGTATATAAGCTTTTCGGTAATGTTAGGCAACAATGCTAATCAACAGGTAAAACTAATCGACAATTGTCATGTTATTCAACGACAATTAACTTATATGATACTGTATATCAATAAAAAAATTTGCAGCCTCAGATTAATGTTCAATAATCTGTAACTGATAGATGCTCATTTCCTGGAAAGAATTCTGCAGATTTGATAAAAAATTTTTCAAGGGTTCAGTTCTTAGCTGATGATTACACAGCATCTGTTAATGATTTAACCTATCGAAATAATGTCATAGCTGGCTGGCCATTGACTCTGTAACAAAGCTGTGCACCACTTCTGAGAGATCCATGCCAATATTCTGGATTTCCAGCATAGACAGGGTGGTGGTTTCAGGTTCCACAATACTCATGGCCACTGGGATCAGCTTGACCACAGCCAGAAAGACATCTTCAATGTCCTCAAAGAGGACCTCCATTCCCACTACCCCTGTCCATTCAGGACCTTCGGTTCTTTTTGAATTCATCTTGTTGACGAATCCTCCTGAAGCATTCACCGATTCCATGACTGCTTCTTTCAGCTGTTCTTCAGAATTTGACTGGCCTTCGAAAACCATCTTCATCAATAATCCCCCATAGTTTAAGGTTTCATCAATGACATAGGGATCTATTCCCGGTTTTTCCTGTATTCTCCCCCCTGTTTGCTGGATAGCTATTCCCAACTTCTTGCTTAATTTGGTGATACGAGACGAGATATCTCCAAACACCTTGAGCAGATCTTTTTTCTCCAGCATTTCTTTTCCTTCATTCAAATCGATAGCAGTGGGGGTTAGTCGCATGCAGAGAGCAACATACGTTCTAAAATCTGCTTTTATTCGTAATCGCAAAACGCCTGAGTAATAGGGCTGTCCCTCGTGTTCGTGTTCTAAGATTTCTTCAAAAGCAGATTCCACCACATCAGTGCCCTGTTTCATCTCTCTAAGCAGCTCCTGTAATGAGTTTTCAACTGCAATTTTGCTGTTACTCTGAGCCTCGACATAGAAAGTACAGTCAATCATGGCCTGCTTCTATCTCAAGGATTTATAAATGTTTGGAAAGTCACAAAGAATAGAATGCATGTCAATACCAGTGCGTATGTAGTTGGCAATCACTCTTCAACTTTGATCTGCCGAATACGCATGCCTGCATTGCTCAGAAGATCCATCTTCATTTTGTTTTCCATATCATACTCTTTTTCGTAGATAATTTCTTCTACTCCTGCATTGATCAGAATTTTGACACAGCTCATGCATGGAAAGTGGGTGGTATAGATGACAGAACCCACTGTGGGTGTACCGTGGTACGCAGCCTGAATTATGGTATTTTGTTCTGCATGGGTTCCCCTACACAAATGCGATTCTTCTAAAGATTTGGAGTCTAACCGCAGACAGGTTTCTCTTGTACAGTGAGGAATGCCCCTAGGTGCTCCGTTATATCCGGTAGAAATAATATGCTTATCCTTAACTAAAACAGCTCCCACGTGCTGTTTGATACAAGTTGATCTCTCAGAAACCAGGTGGGCAATCTTCATGAAGTAGGTGTCAATGTCAATTCTCTCATCACTCATTACATCACATTCATGTATGCCTTAAAAAGCTCTCGGTTGATCAATATCAGAATCATCTACCCAAAAAAGAATCCAAGACCATGGGGTGTGAGAACCCATAACCCTTTTAAACCTCCAAAAACAAAACCCCTTATGGACATTCTTGCCCTGCATTCCAACTGTGTTCCTCACCAAATCGCCCGCCACCCATTAACCACTGAAGAAATTCCAAGAGGATTGAGAAAGACTCCAACTACAAATATTCTTTTAAATGTAGGGTACAAAATGATTCACCAGACATTAAAATCAAGAATTGCTGAAAAACTGAAATGGGTGGCCTTCAGACCTCTCGCTCTTACCAGTTCCATTGTCATCCGTTTCAAAATAAGGTGATAGAATGAGTAAAATACTCAATGAAATTCTAAGTCATAAAGACAAGCCATTGGATGAAGTGGCAAAATTAGTGAAGATGGAACCCCGAGATATTTTGGATATAGTCGTGGGAAGAGAGCGTGCCCTCCCCACACCCACACCTGCGAAGGTAGAACCAGAAAAGGTGAAAAAAGCTACTGCCCCCGAAGATGACCGTTCTGATGATCAGCTGGCAGGCTACTTCCTCAACAGATTGCAGAAGGAATCGCTGTCTATTACTGCGCTCAATAACAAGTACAAGGTGAAGGATAAAGAACGAGTGGAGAGAATCTTAGAAAATCTGTTTAGAGAAGGAAAATTGACCAAGCGAGAGAGCAGGAATAAGAGGGGAAGGTTCGTATACGAAAACCCCAAGAAATAAGAGAAATGAAACCTTCCCTCAAATAAGAAGCCACTTCCTTACTGAATAATATCGTAAAGGTGGTTTCCTTTGTTAATTTCTTAATCTTTCTTGTCATCTTCAGAAAGAGTATGTGCCGAGATATGGGCTCTCCACTGAGAGGACTCAATGTTTGAGAAATAGATTTATGGGGGCAATAGTTTTCCTGAGCCTCTGGGGATTTGCCCTCCCGGCATTTTTCTATATTACTGCAGATATATAAAGGTAATGGAACCCTACCCTCTGCCCATGGGAATGCTTTCTGGAGTTGCAGGTATCTGCTACCTGCACAACGTTTTTATATACTCCATGAATGGAAGATATATGAGAAGAATCTATCTGCTACTCCTCTTCATTCTTATTGCCACTGTCTCTGTGGTGGGCACAATTCATGCTGGATACACAGTGCCCGGGCTTTTGGGAGCGGGAGCAGCGTGCGCTATCCTCATCGGTGTAACAATTCATACTATGTATGGTGCCAAAATCGAAGATAAAATTTTAGAAACTGGGCTGGTCCAGCAGTATTTGCTCTCCAACTTTACTGTGGACCAATCCACACTCTCATATCTTAAGAAACTGCTCAAAGAAGACTACAATCTAAGAGTGACTACAGAACAGTTGTTGTCAGCAATTGAGAAAGAGCAGACCAGAAGAGAACTGGAACTGGAAAAAGAAGAACTCTTAGATTTCAAAAACAAGTTCTTTATTGGACAAAGCCCTCCCGAAACTCTTGAAAAGTACATCGAGCAGTTTGTGTCAGTCTTCGGCAGGGGATCTATGCGCAATATCTACTATTTGAAGAAGAGTCTGGATGAACAGAACATCCCATATACACAGGAGGAAGGGTTCACAGATAAAATTATAGCACTAAAAAACGTGATTGAGACAGAGATCAAAAGAAGAGGTGGGCCTCCCAGAAAAGAGGAGAAAATCACCTTGAAAGCATGCCCAGAATGTGGAAATGAATATCCAGAAGGGCTGCTCTACTGTCCCTTCTGTGAGAAAGGTACTGCACAAACTTCAGAACTGGTGCACGACGTGGTATACTGTCCTCAGTGTCATAGACCCATGGTACGCTCCATATTAAAGAGAGATGGGAAATTTGTCAGGGGGTACCAATGCCGGAACCTAAAGTGTCTGTATGAAATAACCTATGAGGAATCCCAGAATGCCCAGTGATGCATAGGGGAGAGCGGGGGCCTCCCTCTCTCTGGTGGCCAGCAATAACCCTATCAACGCAAACAATGAAGAAAAGAAAGCTTCCACTACTGAGTAATTAAAAAAGGCTGACACCACCAGTATGGAAGGTAACACAATATCTGCAGTGCCCAGAACAAATGTTTCATCTTTTGTGTCAAAGGTAAAAATTTGAGAACCTCCTCGTTTATAGATATCCTCTGCAATAACCTGCATATGTTTGGTCTTTTTTACTGCCAAAATATCATAGAGAGAGAGCAGTGCCAGAAATGCAATCACTGGAATAACATCTAACGAAACTCCTAAAAGAGCAGCAATACCTACAGCCAGGATGACCACACTCACCTGTCTGAAGCGCTTCTTGGTGTACCGCAATACTACTGCTATTCCAGAAACTATTGCAGACACATAGATATTGATAAAAGCAGACAGAATAATCAATGTAATCACGAACAACCCCACATATTCTGTGAAGTAGTACAGTAGAAAGCTCAACTTGAATTTGATGAGCAACAAAACCAAAAGGGAAGCTATCACCACCAGTCCGAAGAGCAGAAAAGATGTAGCAGGTTGATCTCCTCCTTGGATAATCACCACATCTTCACTCCAAAACCGCTGAGCCACTACTAAGGCACAGACTTGAACTGCAATATAGTTGGCAATCAGATAGTATCTGAACTTGTTCATAGAGATCACGTACCTGTGATATGGACTATCCTATTATAAGAGTTACTCTTTTAACCTTTTTTCAGGCCTCATTCTTGTAGGTAGTCTGACTACTTTTTTGTGATTCTCAAAATGTGAGAATGATCTCAGCAAATAAGATATCAATTATCAAAAAAGTAGTAAATATGATATTAAAAATTTATAAATCCACTATTTTTATATAAAAGCAATTTTAATTAAATATTTGTTCTCATTATCTATATTCATGTACGCTAGAACAAAAATCGGAGTAAAGAGCTGGAGTTTCTTGGTAACACCCTGTGGTGGAATACCGGGAGATGACCCAGGTACTCCTATCTAAGGGTAGTAACCAGTCAGCATCCTACAGGCAATGGCGCGCCACCACAGCATTCCTGACAAAATTCTTTTTTTCTTTTTCTTTTTTGTCCTTTTCAAATTTTGATACCTGATATATCATCATTTCTGCTGAATCTCACTTCTCTCTTCCAGAAGGTGGTTAATACAGTCCCTGTATTCCTTATAGGGAAATATCCATCTTTGGCTCTGTGGATCAAAGTTGCTCACATCAAAAGATTGTTTTACCATATAGGGAGAAGTGTGGGCTTTTAATTGGTAAGCTTTTATCCAGATCTCTTCCATATCCTCTAACCCTGAGAGAAAGGTAGGCATGTTCCTAATACTTACCCAGCAAAGCAGTATTCCTGTTTCGCCAGCTGAGGTATATGCCTTGTATACCCTACACCTTCTTCCCAAGTTTCTCAAGACCTGTAGCGTTACTACAGGATCTGCTGTTTCCACAAATAGCAAGAAAGAAAAGCATTTATCCCTGGGATATGGAGCTATGTTGTAGTGTTTTCTTTCCGCAATCTTATAGTTGATTAATTTTTGTATTCTATAGTTAATTTGATTTTTCTTCCACATAGTACCGTAAGACTTTTGTTCAAATTCCTGGATAGAATCGATATTGCAGGGTCGTACCTGAAGGTATCCCATAATCCTTATATCAATGGGCTTCCAAGCCTTGCTAATCGGTTGATACGGGTAGTTCATTTCTGGCAGTTCACATTGTTCAAAAAGGTTGTCATAAGAAAGCATTTCTTCCCCAAAGAAATCTGGGTTTTCTCCAACCCATCGATTCTGAGAAGAGTAAAAGGAATAGTCAATTACTCCTTCCTTTTTGATGAGGTGGAGCAGCCGGGAAATCTGGGTGTAGTAGTTGGACTGGAAATAGACAAAGAATCGGTCTCCCTGAAGGGCAGGGTAAATCCACCTCCAGCATCGTATGCCCTGTATCAGTTTGAACACGAAGTCATAATCTGACACATCAAACTGTATATCTGTATACACATCGAAAAGTTCGTTATTTCCCACTGCATTCAAATTGATGTGGTAGTAGGGGCCTCGTATGTACCCTTTTTTATGAAGTTCTTTCTTCTTCCTGGATAGAGTAGCTTGATATTGATAGCCAGTAGCGTCTAGGAGGATTTTCGACGGAGTATCCGGGTCTTTTCCAAGGAGGGTTAACAGTGTTTTCTCTCTGGATGAGAGGTCGTCATTGATGAGAACCACCTTTTTTAGTGACCCACTCCCACCCTATTAAAAGGTTTCCAAAAAAACTCAACCCTTGCGAAAAAAGCGAACCAAAGATTCCTTCTCACCGGTAAGGAACAGGTGCTGAGGAACCTTTTGGGCTAAAATTCATGAGACATTGTAAATCGTAAATTAATGAACTGTAGCAGAAAAAGCTTTAATCCTCCAGGAGAAGTCAATTCATGAAAAACAAGTTGCAGGATCTGGCCACTACTATGAAATCTTCCCCAACAGCGTGCTTAACAGGAGCTGGAATCTCTGTGCCTTCAGGTATTCCCGACTTCCGATCTGAACATGGGTTATGGACAAAGTATGAGCCCTCACTCTACGGTTCCTATCAACAATTCATACGAGATCCTTCCTATTTCTGGGAAATGCACCTTGATGTCATGGTACTACTGGAGACAGCTGAACCGAACCCTGCGCACAAAGTTCTCGCAGCCCTGGAGAAAAAGGGGATCCTAAAGGGGTTGATAACCCAGAATATCGATGGATTACACCAGAAGGCAGGGTCTAAAACTGTTTATGAACTCCACGGGACCAATGACAGCTGCTCCTGCACCATCTGCGGAAAAAAATACTCTGCACAAAAGATTGCTGATCACCTGTTCTCCTTTGAAAAAAATGAGTTAATACGACTGATGCGCAAAGGAAGGGAGATACCTACCTGTGACTGTGGTGGGTTTGTAAAGCCTGATGTGGTCCTCTTCGGAGAGTTGATGCCCCAAGCACTGCTGCGCGCTGCAGAAGCACTGGCCAGCTCGTGTGATGTACTACTTGTGGTAGGCTCCAGCTTACAGGTAGAGCCTGCAGCTTCCATCCCCTTTGTCGCCAAGAGAAATGGAGGAAAAATCGCCATCATCAATGTTGATCCAGGACCCGTAGATATGTATGCAGATTACGTGTTCTGGGAAAGAGCAGAAGAACTGCTTCCTCAACTGGTGGATTCAATGGAAATATAATGATTTCACCTTTTCAGGAGTGAGAATACCATGTTCTGTTATGAATCCAGCAATGAGCTTCAGAGGTGTTCTGTCAAAGTAGTAGTTTCTTATGGTGACATTTTCGTACTGCTCTGTTAGAACTTCTGCTGGATCTTTTTCTTCAATAATGACCTCTTCTTCAGTAAACTTGTTCGCAGAGCAAGCGACATAAATGGGAAAACATGCTGCCAAGAACCGTGTTCCTATCTTATTTATTACATACTCGGGAGTAATTGAATCTGCTCCCACCAGCACCACATCTGGATTGAAAAAGCTGGCTGCAGCATCTACTATCAAGGTGACCGGAATTCCTGCCTTTCCTAGCACCTCAGCCAGAAGGTTCCCCTCGAAATTTGGTCGACTCTCAGTTACGATCACATGGAACGATTTTTTCTGGTATGCATGCAGCAAAATCTTTTCCACCGTAGAACTTCTACTATGCGTAAGCAAAAGGGAGCCCTCCTTGATCAGAGAGGTGCCCGTCTGTATTATTGTGATTTCTGCTTCTCTGAGACAGTGCAGCCGTTCAGTTGCTGACTGTCTGAGTACCTGTTTTAGTTCCTCCAATATTTCCTCTGTTTCTTTTCTTTTTCCTTTCTCTTTTTCTTCCTTAGCTTTCTCCACGCTACACATTACATGGGAAAGTTCATGTCGTAAAGAAACCATGCTCTTTTGAGATTCAGACAGCTTCAAACATTCTTTTCTGAGAAATGAAAGAAAATCATCTACAGAGGGATACTCTCTATCTGCCAGCGTAAATAGATAGTCGAGCGCTCTTTCTGTTAAGACTGCTGCTCCTGAAAGGTGATCATCTTCAATTCTCATATAGAGCTGTTCTCACTGTTGTTTATCAGTGTTTGCCTTTTATCACACAGATCATTATTACCTTAAAACAAGAATTACATTCAAGACTGCAGATAATTCCTTCAGTACACAGAGAGTAATTCATGGGATTCCGTATCCACCAGTGAGGAGATCTTGAAAAATGAAAACATGGGGTGGATAAAAAGTGAACACCAGGAAAATAACAGCCAAGAAGACACCAGCAGCCAGAGCAGCCACGTTCTCCCTGTTGGATAGTTCAGATGATGTTAACACACGGTAGCTGGCCATTTGTCCAATAATGACAGCTATGATGAAAATGATAATATCTATTGCAAAAACATTGTGTCCTAACAAAGTAGTATACAAATAAAAAAGAAGAACAATGCCCAAGGGAATTACATACATAGCAGCTGTTTTGGCAATGACAAAGTTGCAGGTCCTTTTCTTCAAAAAAAGGTACTCACAAGGCGCAAAGAACACTGCAGGCCAAAATCCCAGTTTGAGATGCTCCCACACACTTTCATTTACCGCAGCAAATGGGGCTACCCATGCTGAGTAACCCGATAATTCAAAAATAAAATGGAGGGCAGATCCTACAAATATAATGAATAAGATACCTAATAATTCCCATTTTAGAACTCTCATAATAGGCCCTCGTAACATTCCAAGCGTATCTCATCTATGAGTATGGTTAGCCAGGAGTTCCTGTATTCCTCCTGGGAGGTACATTCTGTTCTGGAATCCGGTGTGGTGTCAGCCTCTGCCATAGTCTGTTTTCCTCCACGACTTACTTTTTATTGTGCAAGCAGATATATATGGTTTTTGGTTCCTTGGGGTCATTGGTGCATTTTGTTCCCAGGCGCAAATTTTTGGGAGCTACAATTTGAGCTGTATGCATGGATGAACACAGAGGAAAGGTAATACCCCACACAATATTGAAATTGGAGTCGAGTGACAAGACACTTAAACGTTAAATATCCAATTATTTTATTCCATAAGTATGATTCCCCCCTTATTCAAGGCTGGAATACTTTCATGAAATGTTGAAGATGAGGTGCAGGGGTTACCCTTTCTGAAGGTGTGCACCCTGCAGCACTGCGAGTGCTGCAAAACACATATAAACTTTTGATTACACTGGAGCACATGGCAGATATTATTGTCAATCGGAAGAGCTTCAAACTCCTTCCCAGAATGACCCGGGATTTCATACGAAGAGCTTCTAAAGAAATCGATATTATTACTCGATCCTTTACCTGGGTTGATGATGAAACACTTGAAGCCCTCTATGTCTTAATAAACAAGGGTATAAAAATTAGAATTGTAGGAAAATATGGAGATGAATCAAAAGAGGTCATCAAGAACCTGTTGAAACTGGGTGCTATTGTCAAACTCCATGAATTTGCCGGTGAAGCCAGGTTCATGATCATAGATGAGAAAGAGGTAGTCTTTGCCATAAGAGAACCATTGACTCCCACAGAAAGACATTACGTTGGAATCCTTATCAAGGACGAATCTGCTGCTAAGGTGGTAAAACAGTACATTTTTGATGCAATCTTCAAGGAGGCTGAGGAAGCAGAATATGTGGTCTCTTGAACCTTTCGAATATCTCAGAGGGTTGCCTTTAGATTATGTTACCAATTTCTCCAGCCTTGGTGATTACTTTGCCAAGAACTATACAATGATCACCCCAAAGAACCCAAAGATTTCTGACGACACTATTGCCTGTATAGAGAAATACAGCAGAAAAATAGGAGCTCCCTCTCCTGTATTCGAGAATATTGAACGTTTAAAAGAGAATCCTATCATTGTTACCGGACAGCAGCCCTGTCTTCTAACGGGCCCTCTATTCGTTATATACAAGGCACTGACAGCAGTCATTTTGGCTGAAAAGTATGATGCAGTACCTGTATTCTGGAATGCCTCAGAAGATGATGACGCTGCTGAGGTAAACCACATCTGGGTGATGAATGGTGATCTGGAGAAAATCTCTGTGGATTTTGAGCCACAACCCTTTTTCAAGATTCTATTGATGGAAAACGCCCTCCAATCTATCATTGAACAATTGGAGGAATTGACACCCTCCACTGAGTTTCGGAAAGCAGTTCTGGAGGTTATTCCCAGGTGCTCTCTACCCTTTTCTGAAGTATTCTCCCGTATACTGACTGCGCTTTTTTCTGATTACGGACTCATTGTGGTGGAACCGCACATCTTCTCAGAGTTGACCATACCAGTGTACCGGAAATTTATTGAGCATCCAGTAAAAGCTGCCCAGCTAGTAAATCAGGCGGGAGATTCTCTTAAAACCCAAGGGTACAAAAGGCAGTTGCACAAGCCAGATGACAGTTGCAGTTTCTATCTGCTTTGTAATCACAGACGGCATAATGTTACCTATGATCAAAAATTTAAGGTAAACAGTACCTTGTACACTGAAAAGGAACTTTTAGATCTTTTAGATGAGCATCCTGCCCTTTTTTCTTCCAATGTTATCTCCAGACCTCTCATTCAGGATTTTCTCTTTTCTTCTTTAGCTTACTGTGCAGGACCTGGTGAAATAACCTATTTTGCCCAGATGAATAATGTTTATGCCTTTTTTGATATTGAAGAGCCGTACATTGTCCCCCGGTTTGGGGCTACCATATTAGAGAACAAAACGCAGAAAGTGCTGGACAAGTACAGTATCACCATTTCTGATCTGAGAGAGCCGGAGAGAATTCTAAAAAATCTGGCCAAAGAGGGCATCAGGGGATTTTTCAACAGATGCAGAAAAGACTTTGCAGAGATGCTTCGGGAAATTGAGGAGTACATGACGTCTGTAGATTTTAACCTGAAAAAGTCCAGCAAAGCCATGAGCACCCACATACTCAAAGACTTAGCCACACTGGAGGAAAAGACTGCTGCTGCTCGAAAGAGACAGAATTTACTGCTGGAAACCCAGGTTGCAAAGGCCTCTGCCAATATATTCCCCCGTGGTAATTTGCAGGAGCGGGTACTGAATGTCTTCCAATACCTTATTCGATACCCTTCTTTTGTAAAGCTCCTTCATGAATCGTTTCATACTGCGTCTTTAGGAGACCACCTCATAGTACGCCCGGGTGATTAAATGGATATTCTAGTCTTTTCCCCTCATCCTGATGATGCAGAACTGGGAGCTGCAGGATTTCTACTGGAAATGAGAAAAAAAGGATACACCACTGGTATTGTTGATTTAACAGAAGGTGAAATGAGCAGCACTGCTGCTGCTGAAACCCGGGTCACTGAATCTAAAAAAGCTGCCCAACTACTGGATTTAGAGGTGAGGGAAAATTTGAAGCTGGGAGATGGTAAATTAACAGATTTCTACCAAACACGGGTAAAGGTGGCAGATGTAATCCGGGAATACACGCCTACTGTGGTGTTAGCTCCCTACTTTGAGGATCGCCACCCTGATCATGTGGCCTGCTCCCGCATTGTCAAACATGCTCTCATGTATGCCCGACTGAGAAAACTAGGAGAACCCCACTACGTGGATCATTTATACTACTACTTACTGAATACACCCTTTGATCCCACCTTTATTGTGGATATCAGCAGTTCCTTTGAACAGAAAATGGATGTTTTAGCCTGCTACCAATCCCAGTTTGTCACTGATCTTCCCTATTTGCGAGACTACCTCCCCCAGGTGAGGACCAAGGCATCCTACTATGGATCATTAATACAAACAGCGTATGGTGAACCTTTCTTGGTAGAAGGATTTTTAAAAGTTAGTGATCCAGTACATATATGAGAATTGGCATCACCTGCTACCCCACCTTTGGAGGGAGCGGTGTATTAGCATCAGAGCTGGGTCGTGAACTTTCCAAAAAGCATGATGTCCACTTCATTTGTTATGCCCAGCCCTTTCGCCTGGAGGAGAGTGATATCCCCTTTCACAAGGTGAATGTGGTGTCGTACCCTTTATTCAGATTTCCTCCTTATACGCTGGCACTGGCGTGCACCATGCGGGAAATTGTCAAAAAAGAGGATTTGGAACTGCTGCACGTTCACTATGCAATACCGCATTCGACCTCAGCGTATCTGGCCAAGAACCTGCTTCAGGACAACATCAAGGTGGTCACCACACTGCACGGGACTGATGTCCAGCTTGTGGGGCTGGATGCTTCCTATAAGTGCGTGACCAGATTCTCCATTGACCAGTCAGACGGGGTGACTGCAGTCTCCCACTTTCTCAAAGAGCTGACCAAAGAAGAGTTTTCCATTGAAAGAGATATAGAAGTAGTCTATAATTTTGTGGACCCTTCACGATACAGATCAGAACCCCATGAAGAAAAAATAGTTACTCACGTTTCCAACTTTCGAGAAATAAAGCGAATTCCCGATGTTATTGATGTCTTCTGTAAGATCTCTGCTCTGGTGCCTGCAAAGCTCTACCTGGTGGGAGATGGTCCAGAAATTCCTCTGGCTGAAGAAATGGTTCGAAAATGCAACATAACAGATAAGACAAAGTTTTTTGGAAATGTGCGCTCTGTAGAAGATATTTTGGCCAAGACAGATGTATTCCTGTTGCCCAGCAAATTAGAAAGTTTTGGGCTGGCAGCATTAGAGGCCATGGCCTCTTCTGTTCCAGTGATCGCCACCAGAGTGGGCGGGCTCCCAGAGGTCATCGATCATCAGGAAAATGGATTTTTGTGTGAACTGGGAGACACTGAGCAGATGGCAGAATATGCGGTGGACATTTTGAGAGACGATTCCTACAGAAGAGAAATTGGTAAAAAAGCCCGGGAAAAAGTGGAGAAATGTTTTACCTCTGACATTATTGTTCCTCAGTATGAAAGATATTACAGAGAAGTACTCAACACATCCTGATTATCCACCAATTTAGTAGCCCCAGCCAAATGTTACACCAGAACAAAAAAAGAGGAAAAAAAGTTAAATTTCTACCTTCAGCCCCAGTTCGTCCTGGAGCTCCTTGTATCTATTGCGGATGGTAACTTCAGTAACATTGGCTACATCTGAGACTTCTCTCTGGGTTTTCCGCTCATCTTCCAGAATGGAGGCAATATACAGTGAGGCTGCTGCAATTCCCTTGGGGCTCCTCCCCGATAATAGCTCCCTATCGGTGGCCTCCTGGAGGATTTCTGCAGCTCTCCGCTGGACTGCTGGACTGACTCCTAATTGGGAGGCAAATCGTGGGAGGTAGTCCATAGGGTTGGTGGGCGGCAGGTTAAAGCCCAGTTCTCGCATAATGTATCTGTAGTCCTTTGCGATCTCTTTCTTTTCCACTCTGGCGTGTTCACTGATCTCGTCCAATGTTCTGGGCACCCTGCACTGGCGGCAGGCAGCATACAAGCATGCTGAGGCCATTCCCTCTATGGATCTTCCCCTGATCAAATCTTCCTCGAGGCAGCGCCTGTACAGCACAGCTGCTGCTTCCCTAATATTTTTGGGCAGTTTCAAGTGAGAGGATAACCGAACTATTTCAGTCAGAGCAAAAGCTAAATTTCGAGCCGCAGACGAAGAAACCTTCATCCGGCTCTGCCACTTTCGCATTCTGTATACCTGGGCTCTCCGTCTTGGAGAAAGGTCTCTGCCATGAATATCCTTGTTTCTCCAGTCAATTTCTGTGGAAAGGCCCTTATCATGGATCATGTATGTCATGGGGGCACCAGTCCGCTCTCTTTCATCCCGCTGCTCAGAATCAAAGGCTCTCCACTCAGGACCCATGTCCAGTATACCCTCCTCGATTACCAATCCGCAGTTGCTACATACAATCTCTGCCCTATCATAGTCCTGAACGAGACTCTTGCTCTTACATTCAGGACAAATCTTTTCACGTAACATAATTCCACCTAAAGATGGTTAGCACTAAAGGCAAAGTACACTATGGTGAGAATCCAACGCTTCCTAACCCTATTCATTTGTTTATTTTATGTAGTAGAAACTATATAAACTTTTCGGTTGCTCCACTATTAGTATTGTCCTTTTATTCTCTTCTTACAGTGATTCTGACATTTATCTCCAAAATCCTTTTACAGATTTCTCTCCTCTCTATCCTTCCAGCAGCCGTTTCAGCAGCTCAAGTTTCTTCTCTTTGGCAAACCTCAGTTTGTTCTCCTTCTTCTCCTGCTCCTGTTCCGTCAATAAAATCGTATTGGGTCCCAGATTATGGTATACCATCACGTGGGAGCCTACTACAGAGTTGGGACCGATCTTCATTCCGGGCATAATAGAAGCATTGATGCCTGTTTTGCAGTTTTCACCCATAATACAGCCGAACTTATCCATTCCTGTATCCACCAACCGTGAATTGATTCTCACTCTTACCGGCTGTTCATCAAACCGAAAATTGGCAGTTACTGTTCCTGAACCAAAGGAGCAGCCATCCAGTATAATTGAGTCTCCCACATAATTGGTGTGAAACCAGCAGTCAGCACCAATGTAACAGTTTTTCACCTCTGTGGAAAACCCAACCACAGTTCTCTCTCCAATGTGGGAGTAGTCCCTCACCAGCGCATTGTTCCCGATAACGCACCCTGGTCCTAGATAGCAGGGCCCATTAATAGTAGTATATTCGAAGATTCTCACCCCATCTTCAATGATCACCTTCCCCTTTATGGTGGCTTTCTCACTGATTTCAGCCGATTCTGCCACATAGGGCCCTTGTTTATCCATGAAGTATCGTACTGCATCAAAGACATGCCAGGGATACTTTACAGCAGTCCAGAACCCCCGGTAGACCACTGGCTCAACCATGTATCCCTTCTCAATCATGTTGGTTAATGCTCTCTCGTAGACATCATCTCGGCTGCTTTTTGTTTCTTTCAGGAATCTGAGGAGTGCATCTGCATCCTTATGGTAATGGACCACCAGATTCACCAGATCTGAGGGTTCCTTACCTGGACCAGGTTTTTCTACAATACCTTTGACATTATTATCTTCAATGATTAAGTAACCCCCTGGGAAATAGTCTCTCACCTTGTACCCTAAAATGTAGGAATCTGCATCTCCCATATTGGCTGCTTTTAAAATGTCAGTATACGCAGTGAGCTCAAAGAGATCATTAGGATTCACCACCAGGATATCTTCAGTAGAAATGACATCCTGTGCAGATAACAATGCATCTGCCATCCCTCTTGGTTTTTTCTGGATCACATACTCTGCTTTTTCCCTGGCCACTTTCTTGATTTCTTTAATATTCTGGGGGTTGGAAACTACCACCACATCAGTTATCCCCGCCTGGCGAGCCAGCTCTATCTGGTGCAGGATTAATTCCTTACCCAAAAATTTGAGTAAACACTTCTCTTTCACAATGGGGAACATCCGCTTGCCAACGCCTCCTGCAAGAAAAACGAGCTTCATGGGTTCACCTTCTGTAACGCATTTTCTACAAGTTTTCTCCCTCTATTTAAAAGAGTTTTCATTTTCGATTCTGATTCAGATTCGCAGATCACTCTTATTAAAGGTTCAGTTCCACTGGGTCTGATCAGTAACCAGGAATCTGAAAATTCAACTCTGATACCATCCAGCAGATTGATGTCTTCAGGTTCAAGGGTGGAAATTAAAGATTTTACCTGGTCCATGACAGGTTCTTTTTTCTCATTGGGGCAGGTAATACCTTCCTTTGCAAAATACATCCGGGGTAATGAGGTAATGAACTGACCAATTTCGGAAGGATCTTTTACGTGCTGTAACAACAACAGTGATGCATAGAAGCTGTCAGGATGCAGCCCAATCTCGGGCAGAATGTACACCCCTACCTGTTCCACCCCACAGCAGGCATTGTAGTCGTTCACCAAACGGGCTACTGCCACATCTCCCACTTTTCCTCGAACCACTGAACCACCTGCTTTTTCCACTGCGGAATCTAATAAACGACCAGTTTCCACAGTAGTAGCCACCACGTTCCTGGAAGCTTTTTCAGCCACCAGATAGGAAATGAAGGCCACCATTTCATTGTATCCCAAAAATCCATTCTTATCACAGAATACCACTCTATCTGCATCACCATCAAAGCACACTGCAAGATCTGCATTGTTATCTTTGATGTACTGGATAGTATCAACCAGAGTGTCTTCTCTGGGTTCAGAGGGTCTAGATGGAAACGTACCATCAGGGGTATCATTGAGAGGAAGGACTGAAATGCCCATCCTTCGAAAGAGATCAGTGGCAATGTGAGAAGCTGCTCCATTTCCAGGATCAATAACCACTTTTAAGCTGGTGTGAACAGATATTTTTTTCTCAATAGCCTGAAAGTATACGTTTTTTGCTGTATCATCAGTGCACAACTGCCCTAGAGTATCCCACCGAGCATATCTGAATGCCTTATTAGTGTATACCTCTTCAATTTCCTGTTCCTGCTTTTCAGAATAGCCAATGGTGGAGGGATTCCATAATTTGATCCCATTAAATTGAGGAGGATTATGGGAAGCTGTGATCATGATTCCCGCTGCAAATGATAATTCTTTAGTGATATAAGCCAGAGCAGGAGTGGGTAGCAGTCCAATATCTACCACATTAACCCCAGTAGAAAGGATACCTGCAGTCAGGCTGGCTTTCAGCATGTCTTTAGATAATCGGGGATCAGTGGCCACACATACTTTTGACTGCACAGGAAGGGTGGTGCCAATTGCCTTCCCCATGTCCATGACAGAATCACAGGTTAATTGCTCGCCCACTACTCCACGGATACCACTGGTTCCAAACAACCGCATAACACTCACTCCTCATGCTTAATAACAGTGACTGCGCTCACTCTGTCCGATTCTTCCAGTGACATGGCAATCACTCCCTGGGTTGCTCTGCCCATGGTACGAATCCCCTTAACCGGAATGCGGATTAACTTTCCTTGCTCTGAAATGATCATCACTTCATCAGTATCAGTCACTGCTCGCATACCCGCAAGCTGCCCGTTCCTTCTGGTGATCTTCATGTTGATCACTCCTTTTCCTCCTCTTTGCTGCACAGGATACTCA
>Ga0209635_10000907_pt1 | contig 21444 bp, 20 predicted proteins | sample DeeMarSWOR230_32_FD_187463 | JGI IMG/M metagenome (GOLD analysis project Ga0209635, IMG submission 187463) | Marine sediment microbial communities from White Oak River estuary, North Carolina - WOR-2-30_32 (SPAdes) (version 2) | ecosystem: Environmental > Aquatic > Marine > Intertidal zone >...
TTTCTGTCTCTTTTAAGTAAGATTACCTTTTTTATACGGGTAGTATCCACAAATTTTTCCGGACCAGCAATCCACAGCGGGTCCAGCATTGCACGTGAATAATCATGCGCGATGTATGGATCGTTTTCTGGGATTGGTTCGCCCTGTTTCTTCAGTTCCTCGATTTCTTTTTCAGTTAGAGGCTCCACATTTTCCAGTTTGCATTTATCTAACAATCGTCTGATTTCTGGGAAAACTTTAGCGATGTTTGTTCGGATGTAAAATTTTCTTTCACTAATGTCTGCGCTTGCTCTTCCTTTTTCTCCGCCGATGAATTTTACATACAGCCAGTCGTCGCTGTGGAGTCTTGCGCCTTCCATTTGGAGAAGCGCGTAACTGTGCGTGGATTTTCCGGTATTTGTAGGCGCTATCAAAACAATGCCATCGCCGTTGACTTCAATGCAACTGCCATGAATGCTATGTATATCATGTTGGTCTTCTGCAATGTCGCAACTTATGCCCAAAGCGCCCCAGCTTTTAATTTGTCCATAATATTCTGTATTGAAAATTATTGCTGTCTTTGTTTCAGGGTTGTAAGCCGCGTATGGCTCGCCACTGTTAAACTCTGGATCTAAGACGGCGTAAATTCTTCCGTGGGAACGTGTTTTACGTGTCATGGAGAACCAATTTTCCACCCAAAACTCGTAGAGGTGAGCGCTATTTGTAAATAGTTGTATGCAGAATCCGTCAATGTCTACTTTCCAGCCGTACCAGTCAATGCCTAAAACCTCTTCCGCCCTTGCCACAAGTCTATCTCTTTCTTTTTGAGAAATAATGTGACTAACAACTCGTCCTCTGGGTTTAGTTATTTTATTATAGATGTGCATGCAGTCTCCCTTCTGTCTTTATCTTAAATAGTATCTACAAATCTTTAGCTTATTCAACGACTATTTCCATAAATATGTCTTATTAACAAATTTCTGTAAAGGAGGAAAAATTGTGACACAAGACATTCGAAGTCGCAAAGTTGTCTTAGTTGCGCATTGTGTTTTGAATCAAAACTCTCGCGTTTCTGGTTTAGCCATTTATCCAGCGCTAGTCTACGAAATCGTTGAGGTTTTAACTAAACATAACGTTGGAATCATACAGTTGCCTTGCCCAGAATTGACGTATGCTGGGTTAACGAGAGCAAGCCAAACAAAAGAACAATACGACACGCCAAAATTTAGAAAGCATTGCAGACAAATTGCAGAATCTTTAGCAAAACAAATTCAAGAATATATGCAGAATAATGTTAGGGTATTAGCCATTCTGGGAATCAAAGGAAGCCCAAGTTGCGGAGTAACGGAAACTTCTGGTGTATTAATTGAAGAATTAAAGTCTGAATTAGAGAAAAGAGACATTTCAATCCCCTTCCATGGATTAGAATTTAAAAAAATATCCGCTGACATTGATTGGTTAGAGAAGAAGGTAAAAACTTGATAAATACTTATTTTGGTAAAAACTGAATGCTGAAGAAAACAACAAAAGAGGAGAGCACAATTTGGGTGATATTGACGCGTCAGAACGTTTAAAGAAAGAAATCGGACTTTTTAGTGCCACAGCCATTGGCGTAGGCGCCGTGATTGGAGCAGGAATTTTCGTAATAACAGGAATAGTCGCTGGATTCGCAGGTCCTGCAGTAATAATCTCTTTGATTATTGCTGGCGTTATTGCCTATTTTACAGCGGTCAGCTTCTCAAAGCTTAGCGAAAGCATTACAAGAGAAGGTGGAACTTACGCGTTTGTTTATGAACTGGTTTCGCCAACTGCTGGGTTCTTAGCAGGCTGGATGTGGATTCTTTCCTACACCTTCGTCGGCGCAACTGTAGCTCTTGGATTCGCAAATTACCTAATACAATATTTGCCTTGGCTCCATGTCAAAATAATCGCCGTAGCCGTTTGTTTTGCTTTTACACTATTGAACTATTTTGGAGTTAAAGAATCCACGATAGTGAATAATGTCTTCGTCTCAACAAAAATTATCGTCTTATTGTTTTTCATTGTTTTAGGCTTGGGTTATATTAACCTAAACTTTTTCACACCGTTTTTTATCTCAACAGAAGAGTGGGGAATCCTTCAAGGCACTGCATTAATCTTCTTTGCCTACACTGGATTTGCCCGCATTACCACGGTTGCAGAAGAGGTTAAAAATCCAACTCGCATAATTCCAAAATCGATACTTTTGACCCTCATCATCTCAATAACACTTTATGTCTTAACAAGTTACGTAGCAATCGGCTTGGTCGGTCACTTAACATTAGCAAATTCGGATTCACCCCTCTCCAGCGCAATTGCGGTCACAGGAAATCCCATAACGGTTCTTCTAATCTCCATCGGCGCAATGATAGCTACCGCAAGCGTGCTATTAACAGCAATCTTAGGCGTCTCGCGTGTGGCTTTTGCCATGGCAAGAAACAACGACTTGCCAATTTATCTCAAAAAGATTCACACAAAATATGGGACACCCTATATTGCTGTGTGGCTTGCTGGGTGGCTCATGATTGCCGCGGTAATTTTAACACCAAATCTTTCTCAAGTAGCAGCGCTCAGCAGTTTTGCTTCGCTACTATATTATGCTATGGCGAATGTTGCAGCCATAAACTTGAGCATGAAAACAGGGAAATTCTCTCCAATTACACCGTTTATAGGTCTATTCTCATGCTTAGGGCTTCTCATTTTCCTATCGTTTTATGCTTGGATAATCGGTATCGCTGGTCTGGTCTTAGGCTTCTTCTACTATTTTATTCGAAAATCAAACAAAAAAGGTTCTAAAGCGAAGGCTTAACAAACTTTCTAGCAGAAAGCGGGATCTTAGCCCATTTCAAAAAGCCCTTGTCAGGTGGCTCTTCTGCAAAAAGTTGTTTTCGTTTCGCTTCTAATAAGTTATTTTGTTTTCCGAGAAATTCTGCAGCAGTCATAACTTTATGCCCAGTTCTAGCCGCAGTTTCGAAGATAGTTTTGGATTGTTCTCGCCAGTTTTCTGCCCTTAAAAGGTGGTGTTCTAAAATAACTAGGGGCACATTTTCAGCCAACCGTCTTAAACGTTCCAAGCCTTCTCGTATTTGCATCTCTGCAACTCGGAAACCTGCTAAATAAAGCGGTGGACCGCCAATTATTAAAAGCTGTGGCCTTTCTGCAATAATGAATTCTAGCGCTGCATCATACATTGGTCCTTGAAGATCCGGCGCAAATACGACTCTTTCATCATCATGCTCTATTGTAATGGTTAAAACCCAACCTAACGGCGTATTTTTTGAACCGTGAAAAAGAGGTTCGGAGAACCTTAACAAAGTTTTGCCAAAATTGAACATTTTTCCATCTGCCGCTTCCATTTTTTTGGTGTATTTCCCTCCAGTTTTTGCGAAAACCCAGCCTCTTCGTCGTTGACTAAAATTAACATTTGCCTTGTAATTTTTCAAGAGTACAAGTTTTTCTTCATAGATTTTTTGCGCTATTTCTGGAGAGGACCAGTTGCAAACCCAATCAGTAAAAGAGGGTGTGTGATGGTCAAAATGGTAATGACTAATCGTGACAACATCCGCTTCGGATGCTTTTTTCTCGATTTGTTTACGAGTTTCTATGATTGCGTCGTATTCTCTCGGATGGGGCGGTAAACCAAAACGGTTCGGCGCTAACGAAACTCCCGCATCCAGGAGCGCTTTCACGTCTTTTGTCTCTATAAATGTGCACATGGAGCGCGTGCCTAGACTTTCCGCCGCAAGAGGTAAGATCCTAATTTTACTCAGCATTTCTGTTCAACACATCTACAGATGCGATAACATTTTTATGCAAGCTTTTAAGCATTAATGTATGTTGGGCGATGACGACTCTGGCCCCCCTGAACCCAAAATGATTGGGATCTTGAGTGCGTGAGCCTAACACCGAATTTTTAAGATTACACCTTCATCATTTGGCACTCAAAAAGCTTAGAAAAAATGAATACGTCAAAAAGAGTGAAAAGAGTTCAGTTAGAACATGTAACTTTTATGTACAGTAGGATTTTTTCTTGGTACGCTGTTTCGCTATGGTTGCAACGTTACCCATTATTCTGTTAAGCCGGCTGACATTGTGGACAATTATATTTATTCGGTATAAGCTTTTCAACGTGGATAACACTTCATTTATCATGTATTTAGGTCGCATCAGAAATGCGTTAAAGTGTTTTTCGATTAACTGTCTTATCTCTTCAGGTGGCAACGTGTCAGGCGACATTTCTGAAGCCCAAGCACCAGTTTCCCAATATTCTTCCTCTTTCAGCACACCTTTCATTTTCAATTCTTCCCAGATATCCATCCCAGGGAAAACGCCGAGAATATTGAATTGAGGAAAGTCTATAGGAATTCGTCGTGCAAACTCTAAGGTGTTTTCAATTTCTTCTCTAGTTTCTGTTGGGGCGCCTACAATAAATGAACCCACTATGGAATCCATACCGGCTCTTCTTGTAGTCTTCACGGCTTTTTCAGATTGCTGGGGAGTTATCTTTTTGTTGTAATAATCGAGTATTCGTTGATTGGCACTTTCGACTCCAAAATAGACAAGTTTGCATCCAGCCTTTACCATCTCTCGCATCATGTCGTAAGAGCAACAATCTACTCTGCCTTCGCAAATCCACTGCATGTCAATCTTTTCTTTTCGCATCTTCCTGCAGATTTCGATTACTCTTTTCGGGTTCAATGTAAAACTATCATCAACAAACAAGAACTGCTTGTAGCCCATACTTGCAAGCAACTGAAGTTCTTTTACAGTGTTCTCAGCCGACCTAGCTCTCCAAACGCCGCGCGCAAATTTTTGACAACCACAGAATCTACACTTAAAGGGGCAGCCACGTGAAGATAGAATTGTTGTGAATTTTTCTGGTGCAGTGATGGCGTCGGCAACTTCAGAATGATAGTCAACATCCAACAATTCACGTTCAGGAAAAGGCAGAGAATCAACATCTTTTATTAAAGGTCTGTCAGGCGTTGAAATAACTTTGCCCTTCTCTCTAAAAGTAATTCCAGAAACCTTCTTCAATTTTTCTTCATTTTTAAAGCACTTTGCTAATTCAAGTGTGGCAATTTCTCCTTCGCCGCGAACTATTATGTCGACCCACGGATATTTTTGCATAACGCGTTCAGTATTGAAAGTGGCATAGTAATTGCCAAAAACGATTTTTAATTGAGGATTCTCCTTTTTAACTTCCCCCGCTATAATTGCTGCCATTCGTCCCGAGCTAGCTAGAGTTGAAAAACCGAGCACATCTGGGTTTTCTTTCATAATCCATCTAATTACCTCATCTATGGCTAACCCCTTCGCCGCCTGATCCAGTAAAGAAACAGTGTAACCTTCTTCTTTGAGCAAAGTAGCAATGTAAAGCAATCCGAGTGGAGGCCATGAACAGATTGGTTCGGTTCTTTCATGTAGATTTTCTCGGTTAGCAGCGGGACTTATGAACGTAAATTTCATGGAGCTCACATTAGCTTTTACGATTATTTATTTTGTTGTTTAAATGACTTTTCTTAATTGCTTGTCAATTGAATTTTGTTTTTCTTTTAAATAGACGAAAGCCATAAATCAAACACTAATCAAGTCTAACGGCAGATGTATATGTCATCTTATTTCACGGTTTTTAAGGACGAAAGCAAGCTAGACATTAATTACATTCCGATGCGCCTTTTGCATAGAGAATATCAGTTTAATCTTCTTAACAAATTCTTCCAGTTTAGTATCGAATCGCCAGGGAAAATGGCGCAACGCGTTTTGATGGTTGGAAAAGTTGGCACTGGAAAGACAGCCTTGGCGAAACTTTTTGGCTTGAAGATAATGCAAATGGCTCAAGAAAAAGGCGTCAATCTTCGTTATGTGCATGTGAATTGCCGCGAACGGAGAGGAAGCCTTTTCATGATTTTGCAGCAAGCTATCCTCAATTTCTATCCCAATTTTCCGAAGCGGGGTTATTCTTCTGAAGAGCTGCTTCAGATGCTTTTGCAGGTTCTTGATGAACAAAACATTTTCGTCATCTTAGCTTTGGATGAAATAGAGGCGCTTGTGCAAAGTGAGGGTGCGGATGCTCTTTACAAGCTTACCAGGGTTCATGAGAGTCGGCTTAAAGCGCCGCAAAGGCTTTCGCTGATTGGTATTCTTCGTGAACTTGGCTGTTTGGAAGTTTTGGATGAGAGTACAAAGAGTACGCTTCAGCGCAACATTATCTTTCTTGAAGAATATTCAAAGAACGAGTTGAGAGACATTTTGAACGTGAGGGCTGTGCTTGCTTTTCGGAGTGATGTGGTTTTAGATGAATCTCTGGATATTATTGCTGAATTGGCAGAGAGGGAGAACGGTAATGCACGATACGCGATTGAGTTGTTGTGGCGGGCGGGAAAATACGCAGATGCTTCAAATTTGCAAGAGGTTTCTCCTGAATGTGTTAGGCGGGCATCTTCTAGTGTTTATCCGATTGTACAGAAGAATGCAATTTTCTCTTTGGGGCTTCATGAAAAATTATTCTTGTTAGGTTTAGCTAGGCAGTTTAAACATGCTAAAAAGGCTTATCTTACAATGGGTGAGGCTGAAGATGCTTATAGAATTGTTTGTGAGGAGTACGGTGAAAAACCACGAGGTCACACGCAACTTTGGAAGTATGTGAATAATTTATCTGCGGCAGATATCGTTGAAACACAAGGTTCTGGCAGTGGGTTGCGTGGTAAGACAACATTAATCGGATTGCCGTATGTTCCTGCGGAAGAGTTGGATCGAGAGTTGAGTAGGAGATTAGGATTGAATGATGGTTGAGGAAGTTTTCTCTTCAAAAGGCCGTGTTAAGATTTTGCGGTTACTTGTGGAGATTGGGGAGTTGAACATTTCAGAAATTGCTAGGCGTGCCGGGTTGAATTATGCGACTACAAATCATCATCTTATTTTTTTGGAGAAGGCAGGTTTGGTGTGTCATAAATCTTTTGGGCGGATTCGTATTTATCGTTTAAATGAAGACAATGCTCATGCAAAGGCGGTTAAAATGTTAATTGAAGGGTGGGTAATGAATGAGAAAAGATGAAGGTGAGTGTCATGATTCGGGAAGAATTTAGCAAATTGTCGAAAGAGTTTGAAGAAACTTTGCAGCATCTTGCCACGGACATTACGGCTGGAGTTTTGTTTGAACGTTTGCCGCCCATGGATTTGTGGAAAAAAGCTGAGGTGTCGGTTACTCGGTTGAAGGATTTAACGGAAAGTTGTAAGGATTTTATGTTGATTTTGAAGCCAGAGCGGGCTGTGACGATTGAGCAGAAGTTTGGTGTTGTTGTGCAGGGTTTGACGAATTTTCGGGAGATTTTGTTTCAGAATTCTGCTGAGCCTTTGGCGAATAGTCGTTTGGCTTTTGAGCAATTGCGTGGCGCGGTTATGGATGCTTCGGATTTTCTTTTGCTAGTTCGTGATGTTAGGGATAATCCTTCGCCTGTAATTGTTGAGGTTTTGCGTTTGCGAGAGGTTTTGGAGGCTGGTGGAACTGTGGTAACAATTGAGGCGCCTGAGAGTATTCAGCCGATGTTGGAGCGGTTGGCAAGGAATATTGAGGGTTTGCGTGATGCTTTGGCGGTTTTGGAACGGGCGGTTCGGGATGTAAGGGAACGGATGCGTGTGTTGCAGGATGATAGCGTTAGATTTGGTTCTTCGAGTGAAATGGTTCAGAAGAAGGAAACTGTGAAAGAAGATAGCACATCACAAACCCAACAGTCGCAAGCGGAGCAGGCGAAAAAGGGGCAGTTATCTCTTTCTCAATTCAAAAACTAACAAAATCTTTTCTTTGCGTGTGTGTGCGCACCCTCCTCTAGACCTCGTTCACTATATGATCCAATTAGGATACTAATAGGCTCCAAATATAGTGTTAATCCTTAAACAAAGTCAAGAAACGAAGCCACAAACTTCTCTGCCACAACCCTTGAATTTTCTTCCACAACCCATAAAAATAGCAAACATGAACAATTACATGGTATAACATGAATCACAAACTTGCCAAATCCGCATCTTTCATAATCATTCTCACATGCATAGCAGCCTTATCGTTTAGCATTAGACCGGCCAAAGCATCACCTGCAACTATTTACATTAGATCAGACGGAAGCATAGACCCACCAACAGCACCAATACAGCGAGACGGAAACCTCTACACTCTCTTGGGTAACATAAATGAATCAATTATAGTGCAGAGGAATAACATAGTTATCGATGGACAAAGTCACCGGATTCAAGGAATAGGCGCTATGTTTTCCAAAGGAATTGACCTGTCAGGAAGAAAAAACGTGACCGTCCAGAACGTGGAAGTTGAAGCGTTCTTCTACGGCATTGACTTGGAGTATGGCGCGACCAACAACAATATCTCCAGAAACATCATAACAGACAACACATGGACGGGAATCTTTCTTAGCGGTTCCTCAAACAACACTATAATTGAAAACAATCTAGCACACAACTATGTAGGCATAAACCTGGACACATCTTCAAATAACCGTGTGATAGGAAACATTTTCTCCGGCGATGGCTTGGCTATCTATGACTCTCACAAGAATACTATTGAGGGAAATGTAATAAACGGTAAACCTCTTGTCTATCTCGAAAGTGTTTCCCACCAAACAGTAGATAATGCAGGACAGGTGATTCTGAATAACTGTAGTGACATAAGAGTAGAGAATCTCAACCTCTCAAATACAACCGTCGGTTTGGAGTCGTGGGCAACAAACAACAGCAAAATCATAAACAACACAATGTCAAATAACGCGTTTGGAATCTGGCTGCACTCTGATTCTTCAAACAACACAATCTCGAAAAATACTATAACTAATACTATCTACATTGGAATCTACCTCATTGCGTCTTCAAACAACACCATAACCGATAACAGCATAACAAACAGCTTAGACGGCGTCATGCTCGATTCAACCTCAAACTACAACAGCATAGCCCGAAATGACATAAAATACAGCTCCGAGTACGGCATCTCCCTAATTGGCTCCTCATACAACACCATCTATCACAACAATTTTATAGACAACACGCAACAAGCGCACATAACGCCTGCGAGTAGCCCCCACTTCTGGGACAACGGCTATCCTTCAGGTGGAAATTACTGGAGCGACTACAACGGCACAGACACGAATCGTGACGGTCTAGGAAACTCCCCGTATCAACTAAGCACGTTTAACCAAGACAACCATCCGCTCATGGGTCCATTTCACACTTGCAGCATGGGCTCATGGAACGGAAAACAATACAATATCGACACCATCAGCAATTCGTCGATCACCAACTTCAGTTTCAACCCTGACAACCAAACACTCAGCTTTACTGTGGAAGGCACAGATGACACTGCAGGTTTTTGCAGAGTCACAATACCAGAAGGCTTCATGTGGTGCGACATCCCAGATGAATGGGTGGTCAAGGTAGGCATCACCCTCATAGGCGACCGCAACATAATCGAACAAGGCGACTACACATACATATATTTCACGTACACTCATAGCCTAAAAACAGTTGAAATCAAAAGCACACATGCCGTCCCAGAGTTTCCATTTGGCATAATCCTGCCACTACTACTGATAACAGCACTTTTGACAGCTCTATTCTGCAAAGGAAAAGACCATACCTTAACAGAAACAACCCAAGAAACAGCAATCCGCCCGTCACAAGAAAAAAAGTTGAAAATGTGACTTCAGTATCCATATAGTTTTGAATATTTTTCGTTCAGGTATCCTAGGTAGTTTTTGACGTTAATTTCTTCATCAGCGATTTTCTTGATAAGGGCAGGCGGGTCGTAGAGATTTCCGTAGCCGTGGACATTTTTGGTAAGCCATTGCCTAATTGTTTGGAAGTTGCCTTTTGCCATGTGTTCTCTCCAGTCAGGGATGTCTTTCTTCATCACTGCGAGAAGTTGTCCGCTGTAAACGTTGCCGAGTGCGTAGCTTGGAAAATAGCCAAAATATCCTAATCCCCAGTGGGTATCCTGCATCACGCCTTCCGAGTCATTCTCAATCTTTACACCCAAATAATCCATATACATTTGATTCCAAACTTCCGGAAGCTCGGCTACCGCGATTTTGCCAGCAAAGAGGTCACGTTCAATACTAAACCTGACAATAATATGAAGACAATAGGTAACCTCGTCCGCGTCCACTCGTATCTTAGATGGCTTTACAGCATTAACAGCGTGAACAAAGTTGTCCAGTGAAACATCAGAAAGCGCATTGCCAGTCAGTTGCTTCAACTGAGGAAGATAATAACTCCAAAACTCTCGGGAACGCCCAAAAATGTTTTCCACAAACCGCGATTGGGATTCATGAAAGCCGTACGAGCATCCTATGCCAACTGGTTGATACATCCACTCATGCTTCAAATTTTGGCCATACATGGCATGACCTCCTTCATGCAGTATTGAAAATACGGAAGAAGCAAAATTATTTTCAAAATAGTGTGTTGTAATCCGCACGTCATCAAAATAGCCAGTAGTAAACGGATGCTCAGTCTCGTCAATTCTTCCTCCAGCATTCGGAGAGTCGACATCATAGCCTATAACCTTCGCAAGAGAATCAGTAATCTTTCGCTGTATGCCAATGGGGATTTTACGATAAAGGAAAGATTCATCTGGCTGTTTAGGGGAAGCTATGCATTTATTTATCATCGAGCCCAGCCCTGCACGTAATTCATCAAAAATCTGTGTAATCATCACTGAAGTCATAGAGGGCTCATATATGTCAATTAAAGCATCGTAAGGAGTCGCGGTGCCCTTCACTTCCATTAAAATCTCTGCAGCCTTCTTCTTTAACTCAACAAGTTTTTCAAGTTCAGGTTTAAACATGGAATAATCTTTTGCGGCTTTTGCCTTTTTCCAAACATTAACCGCAATTATTGCTTGTTTTGTCGTTTCTGCAACAAGTTCTTCAGGAAGTTTCGTCATTTCATCGTAGTTTTTCTTCAATAAATGTACGTTTCGTTTCTCAATTAAGTTGAGAAAATCATATTGTGGATGTCGCTTAATCTTCTCGATCAACTCTCCTATTTCAGGGTTAATGCTCATTTTATGATCGAGTTGGCTTATCATGCCCAACTGTTGACTACGCAGATTCACTGCTTTAGGCGGCATTTTTGTCTCCATGTCCCACTCAACAATAGCATATATGGACCGGAGAATCAGTATTTCCTTGGCCCTTTCCATAAGCCTATTATAATTTTGACGCAACTCATCGTTTGCAGTTTTAACCATGTGTTTTCACCATATAGTTTACTGTGTTTTTTAGCGATAAGAGAATAGCCTACTACATAACCAGATTAATAAAGCAATTGCTCAAAATCAACCGTTGTAGCAAAACTTATGTTCACGGCTTGCATTAGGCTCGAACGAACAAGAAGAGGAAGATAGTATGGCACAATTTACGATGAAAAAGATTCTTGAAACCGCCATAAAGGTTGAGGAACAATCATACGCATTATACAAGACTGCGCAAAGAAAAGCCAAGCATGAATCATCCAAAAAATTTCTCAAAGAACTTGCTGAAGAAGAACTGGAACACAAAGAAAAATTGTTGACAATAATAAAAAACAAAAAAGAACTCGAAGAATTAGGCAAACATGAAAGGAAAATTCAAGACCTGAAAATAGTAGACTTCATGGAAGACACCCCGCTCTCACCAGACGCAGATTACGCGACCATATTGATTTACGCGGCTAAAAGAGAAAAAAGCACGTCCGACTATTACAGCTCTTTAGCCAGAGGACTTGAAGGCACAGACGCTGGAAAACTATTCGCTCAACTGTCACAAGAAGAACTAAAGCACAAAAACAAACTTGAAACAGAATATGACGAACACTTTCTCAAAGAAAACTAGGTATGACAATATTTTCTGTGAAGGACAATTTTTGAAAAACTCGGCAATTGTTCTCGCCGGAGGCTTTTCCACAAGATTCGGCCAAGACAAAGCTCTACTTATGCTCGGAGCTAAACCACTTGTAATTCATGTTTTAGACAGAGTCGCCAACATTGTTGACGAAAAAATTGTGGTAGTAAGCAAAGAGCAACAAAAAGATAACGTTGAAAAAATAGTCAAAGGCAAAGCAAAAATCGTGGTAGATGAATACAAAACTCAAACACCACTAGCAGGTGCCTACACAGGCTTTGGTCATGCAAAAAACGAACATTCTCTTCTGCTTTCCTGTGACACACCCTTTGTCAATATAGAGATTGCTCAGTTACTGCTTGAAACCTGCATCAACAAAACGGCGTCAATTCCGCGGTGGTCAGAAGGTTACATAGAGCCTTTGCAGGCTGCCTACCACACTAAATCGGCACTGAAAGCGTCACAAACTGCTTTGGAAGAGGGAAAACTAAACATGCGAGCCATGATATCACGTTTACATAATGTCAGGTATATCTCCACCATGGTGCTGCAACAACTCGACCCGAAACTCTACACCTTCCTAAATATTAATACACAGACAGATCTAAAACGCGCGGAAACGCTTTTAAAAAGAACCACCGCACACACACCTATTTATTGAAGGTTAACCAGATGGCAGACAAAATTCAAATAATCCCCATAACTGGCATGCCATTAATAAAAAAAGGAGACAAACTCGCTGAACTGCTATGTAATGCAGCGGGAAAACAGGGAACTCCAGTCCAAGACAACGACATTATTGTAATCACACATGTTGTTGTTTCGAAAGCAGAAGGCAGTATCGTAAACCTCGACGAAATCAAGCCCTCAGAGTTTGCAGAGACCATAGCAAAGCAAACCGACAAAGACCCAGCCATAGTCGAAGTGGTCTTACGAGAAGCAAAAAGCATAATTCGCATGGGAAACGCCAGCATAATAACCGAAACAAAACATGGTTTTTTCTGCGCAAACTCAGGTGTTGATAGGTCAAATGTTCCAGACGAACGGAGCGTGGCTCTTTTACCAGAAAATCCCGACCAGTCAGCAACGCAAATTAGGCAACAGATCAAAACCTTAACACGCAAAGATGTTGCAGTCATAATTTCCGACACACATGGTCGTCCTTTGCGGGATGGCGAAATCAATGTAGCCATAGGTGTTGCTGGATTCCAGCCCATTCGCGATAGGCGTGGCGAAAAAGACCTTTTTGGTTATGTTTTACGTGTAAAACGCACAGCAATCGCGGATGAACTTGCCTCAGCTGCGGAACTGGTGATTGGTCAGGCAAACGAAGCAATACCGGCGGCGATAGTTAGAGGATATGCATATCCAAAATCTGAAAGCGCAAAAGCAACCGACCTAATAAGACCCAAAGAAAAAGAACTCTTCATCTAACACGATCATACGTTTATTATTCTACTGTATGGGTCGTCGGGTTGTTTCGGAAAATCTTCCTTTTTTCCATTATATCTTATTAATTTCTTCTTGTTAGGTGTAAATGTGCCAATGGTTTTTGCGGTTATTTTTCGTTGGGATAATGCCTTGATTGTTTGGTCTTCTTTTTCAAGCGAGACCGCTGCGAGTAGTGTTCCTGTAGAAGACATTGACATAACTTGATTTCGTGAGAGTTGAAAATGTTTTGCTAATGTTTGTAGCTCTTTTGTGAGGGGTAGTTTGGAGAACTCTATAGTGAATCCGAGTTTTGAGGCGTCTGCGATTTCGTTTAATGCCGCTATAAATCCTCCTTCTGTGGTGTCGTGCATTGCAGAGACTCCGATTTCAGCCAGCAAAAGCGCTTCTTCTACGCATGTTTGCATTTTTATTTGAGTGGCAGTGTGTGCTGCTTGTTTTGCGCCAAACAGTTTTTTTGCTTGCTGCTTGTGGGTCAAGGCGAAGTTTACGAGTGTTTCTAAGCCTATGGGTTTTATGCATATTATGCGGTCTTGTGGTTTGGCGCCTGCGGGTGTTATTAACTTGTTTTTCTGAACAAAGCCGTATGCTGTGCATGTTCCGATAATAGTTGACAATTCGTCGTACGTTCCTGTATGCCCTGTAATTATGCTTATGCCCAATTCATCCGCGGTTCTACAGACTTGTTGCATTATTTTCTTGAAAACTGTTGTCGATGTTTTCGGTGGACCTAGCAAATTGATTGCGGCGTATTCTGGTTTTGCGCCAAACACCGCCACATCTGAGGCTGCATAGTGTATGAGAAACCAGCCGAACCATTCGCTTGGGACTCCTAAACATGGGTCTGTAGTGACTACCATGTACACGTCGTCGCTTATTTCATGTACTCCTGAATCAAAACCATGCATAGGTGGAACAGTGACTTTAGAAGTTTTTTTGACGCAACGCAGCATATCCTTAAGTGCGTTTGTTGAAAGTTTCCCCATGACTATTACTGTCCGCGTTTAGGGATAGGATTTGTTATGTCGAGCATTTTAATGCCTTTCTTCGTGATTTCGAACGGAAGCCACTCTAATGGATGCTCTGTGCCTTCCATCTTCACGATACGCAATTCACGTTGAAATGTTTTCTCGTTTACTTTAAAGAAGATAATGTTGTTTGCAGTGTTAAAATCTAGGTCGGTCGCTCGGCAGACTTCAACATCTTTCTGTGTGGCAGCAGTCATTATGTCCATATTTACGATGTTATCAAAGTGTGACCAGTTGATTGTCCAATGCTCTACAGGAAGCATGTATTTCAAGTCGTACAAAGTGAAGAGTTGTTCGCAAAAGTCTCCAGCCGCAAACCGTGTTACTTTACGGTCAGATAGTAATTTGTCAATTCTTCTCATTTCCTCAAAATCGTCAAGATTAAAATAAATAACGTGTGGGTCTTTCTGATATTGCGGAAAATGAGGAAACGCCTGAATAGAGATGAATTTTTTCTGTTTTTCATACGGTTCTATGTCCCAGCCGAAAGTTTTAAAATACCACCTAAGTCTCGGAAAAGGCTTATCAAAAACGTCAAACGAAACTGTTTCGCCCTTTTGAAGCCCCTGCCACAGAAACTGCATGGCAAAGACTGTTTTTCCCGTGCCAGGTGGTCCGTACAAAATATTACGAGTGCCAGATTCAATACCGCCGACTAACTCGTCAAATCCTTTTATTCCTGTCTTCAATTTTGCCATGGTTTAAACTCTCTACAGTGTGATTTCAATAGTTTTTCTTCTAACAAGTAGGTAAATTAGAAACGCACTGATGACGAACTCAGGTATTAAGAAGCTACCATTATAGACTGCCGAGTAAAGGTAAGGTCCCAACTCCGGCGGTGCATAATCTGCCCAGAAAATAACTCCAGAAATAAAATGAGCCAAAAATTTGGCAAACCCAGCAACAGTGACGCCTACCAGTGGACTTCGCCAAGCCTTTTTTTCCATTACTCCACCGATAGCTAAAATGAAGAAGAAAATAGCTGGAACAATCCAAATTGCATGATGTAGAATTGCACCGACAAAGCATAACGCGGACAATAATGCGTAAACTCCAAGTTCACTGAGGTCTTTCGGTTGCTCGTCTTTTGTTTTGAAGAGCCCGGCGAGTCCAAGCGCCGCGAAAGCCAATGGATAGTCAAGGAAGACTTGGGCTGGATTAGCAATGGGCGAATAGGGGAGCATTAAGACATCAATCGGAAGCGCCAATAAACCAAAAACAGCTCCAGCGAAAATGCCAATTTTTGCTCCTCTACGGAGTGAAAGCCACATAACAGGAACCATACTTCCAAGGGTTATAGAGCCGCCATAAGGAAGCGAAAACGGTCTAACAGAATACAAAACACCTGATAAAGCGACAATAACTATTACTTCTGCAAGAACTTTTGTTTCTGATATTCTTTGATTCATTGTTTTTCCCTTCGCCAGTATTATCTGGATCAGGTTCTAAGGGTCGACGACACACTAGTCATCCTCTCAGCCGGGTTTCTCCCAGCTCCCCTAGAATTTCGACTGAAACGTCTTTCCAGTATATAACTTTAATGCTTCAGAGATGCTTCTTGAAGAATCATGCAATAACAGTATTGTTAATCACATCATATTCTAACAATAAATATGAATTTTCCAGTTTTTTGCATTCTTTCAGTTTTAACGCTTTTAATAGGTGCAGTTGAGCTTGTTCTGTGAGAGAAAAGCCGTCAACCAGTGAAGATGTGTCCTTTCCTCCAACAATTAATGGCGCCACTACAATTTTTATATGATCAACTAAACCGTTTCGGAAAAATATTGCATTCAAGGTGCCCCCAGTTTCAATGGCTATTTTTTCTATTCCATACTTCTTCTTCAGTTTAACCAGTAAGTCAGCAAAATCAATGTCCGTTTTGTAGTATATTATTTCCATGTTATCGTATTCGCTTTTTAATTCAAACGCAGGATGTTTTGGATTATTAGTTACAATAAACAATTTCTCAAGCCAATTGCACAGATATTTAATCCCATTTTTATTTAGATGCGGCTTTCTGTCTATAACTACAAATTTCAATGGTTCCTTTTCTGGCATTATCTTCTTTTCGTTAAATCCTACCTTTTCCAATACACGACCAGAATTTATATAGTTAGGCCCCAATGATTGCTCTACTTTATAATACTGCGCAAATCCTTCTTTTACGCCAACAATTCTCTTCCAATCTTTATCAGAATCAAGATTATCGGTTGCCCCGGTAGTTATTTTACCGTCAAGTGAAATAACTAAACATAACGTCGTTTCTACTCGTTCAAACATCATATTCGCTCCAAATAGCTTTATCGTCTTTTGACATACCTTCCGAGCAATAATTAAAATATTTTTGCAGTCCTACCCAAATTACCGAGAACAATTATAACAGAACCTACTTCAAAGCTCTAGCATAGTCTTCTGTCTTTTCCAACAGTTTGTTTATGTCCGTTTCTGTGTGTGCCTTACTGAGCGCGCCAAGTTTCTGCGGCAAAAAGAACACCCCACCCATCATAAGGCAAAAGTGGTAATCGCTGAGCCTTTTCTTGTCGGCACGCGAAGCCGTATGAATGTCTTTTATTTTCTCGCTTGTGAAGTGGGTTTGAAAAAGAGAACCCTCTCCAGAAACTTGCACATCCACGCCACAAGTCTCAAATATTTCTTTTAATTGTTGACGAAGTTTTTTGCATCTCTTGTTAAGTTTACGGATAATTGCGCCGTCTTGCAAAAGTTTCAGCATTGTCAAACCTGCAGTCATAGTGATAGGGTTTGCAGAAAAGGTACCCCCATGGAAGCATAATTCTGGACGTTCATAGATAGTTGCATCCAGTCTTTCCATAACTTCTCTTTTACCGACAATTGCGCCCACTGGAAAGCCTCCGCCAAGGATTTTTCCTAAAACAGTCAAGTCCGGAATAACGTTAAAGAATTGTTGGGCGCCACCAGGCGAAAGTCGAAAAGCTGTAATAACTTCGTCAAAAACCAATAGTGCGCCTTTGTCATTAGACAATTCTCTTAGTGCTTTAAGGAATTCTTTTTCTGCGGGAATACCACCTCCAGCACCCAAAACCGGTTCAATAAAAAAGGCGGCGATTTCCTGATTTTTGGTTTTCTGTCTTGTTGTTTCAAAATCATTAAACGGCGCGATTATAGTATTTTTGAGAGTTTCAGGCGGTATTCCACTTGTTTCTGCAACATCCACCGGCGGCTTTACTGCCATATGTAAACAGTCATAGCCTCCGTGCCAACATCCTTCAAATTTTACAACCTTATTTTTTCCAGTATATGCTCTTGCAAGACGTGTGGCGTACATAGACGCTTCAGTGCCAGAGTTAGCAAAACGCACCAATTCAGCGCTGGGAACCATTTTCACAACCTGCTCTGCTAAAGCAACTTCCAACTCGTGACAAACTCCGAGATGGATGCCTCGTTCAAGCTGCTCCTTCACTGCATTCCTTATTGGCGTAGGATTATGACCGAGGATGTGCGTGTAGTGCCCCATCCAAAAATCGATATACTCGTTGCCGTCAACATCGAAAATTTTGCTTCCCCCCGCATGAGACACATAGAAAGGGTAAGGCTCAAAATAACGAATAAAATATGAAACACCTGCTGGGAAAACCCTTTTTGCTCGTTCATAGAGTTTTTTAGACTTTGATGTTTTCGCCTCGTAACCTTCTGGCAAACTCAAGCACGCTCCAAGATTAATTTAGGTGAAAGCATATTAATTTTAATACACAACGAAGAAGCTGCACAATAATAAAGCATAATATGAGCCTAATAATGATGAAAATCGAACGTGAAATAATCATCTCTGTGCTCAAATTGACCAGAAACAGGCCAATTCAAAAAGACCTAATTGCAAAAGACGCAAACACACCAACTACAGTTGCGGACGAACTGCTCAGAAACCTCCACGAGAAAAGACTTGTTCAATTAAAAGGAAAAATCCTCGAAACTTCGCCTACTCAAAGGCTTTCACTCGCAGTAGAAGCCATCAAACAAGGCGCCGACATTGAACGAGCCTGCAAATTTCTGGAATGGAAAGAATTCGAAAACATGGCGGCAACTGCCTTCGAAATCAACAACTACAACGTGAAAAGAAACTTTCACTTCAAAGCCAACGGAAAACGATGGGAAATCGACCTTCTTGCATTCAAGCAACCGCACATCGCTTGCGTAGATTGTAAACATTGGCAACACGGCTGGAGCAAGGCCTCAATCCAAAAAGCCGTGAACACCCAAATGGAGCGAACCCAAGCTCTTTCCGATTCGCTGCAGAACTTCACTGACAAACTAGGGTTAAACAAATGGACACAAGCCACACTCATCCCCATAGTGCTTTCGCTTGTCCCGAGTACGTTCAAGTTTCACAATGACACACCAATCGTTTCTATTCTGCAACTGCAAAACTTTATAAATGAACTGCCTGCACAAACCATTTTGTTGACGCATTTTTCAACAAAAATAAAAGAAAGAAGTGCAAAGTTGACAGAATTTTAGTAAAAAATGCATTTTCCGTCTTACTTTCGAGTTACTATTAACAAGTTTTGTATAAAAAACAGATAATTCTCGAAATGAACCTTCGTTGAAAGAATCTGAAATGTGTAAAAATTAAAGTCAATATTTATATTTCTCTGAAAAAAGCGTTCGGAAACAGTTAAATCTTTCATGGTGAAGGTTGATTTTGTGGTTTCATTGCAAGCCTTAATGGTCGTTGGGCGCAGTTTTGACGCAAACAACAGACAACTCTACGCTGCATGTAAAAAACTAATTGGCAAAATATTTTTGACGCGTGTAATGAACATGTCCGCATGCGTGTCCAACCATGGTTCTCGTTTTTGGATTGGCCACCGCGAAATAAGCGACATAGACGTAGCTTTTTTACGGTCATTTGATGCTGGCTCTTATGAACAAATCATTAAACGCATCGCCATAATGCGGCACTTAGAAGAGACAGGCACTTTAGTGGTTAACCCCATTGATTCCTTGTTGAAGGTTCGTGACAAATACTCAGCCGCAACCACACTTGCTAATATAGGGCTTCCAGTTCCAGAGACATTTGTAACCGAAAATGCCCATTGGGCGTATCGCAAAACTCAAAACTTTAAACAAACAGTTTACAAGCCGATCACTGGTTCTTTGGGCTTTGGTGCAATGAAATTTGACAATTCCGATTTGGCTTTTAACGCCTATAAAATGTTGGAAGAATTAGGAATGCCTCTCTACATACAAGAGTATTTAGAAAATCCCCAAAGAGACATTCGTGCATTCGTGATTGGAGAAAAGGTGGTTGCATCGATCTATCGGCTCGCATCGAAAGAAAACTGGAAAACTAACATTGCTCAGGGAAGCAAACCAAAACCAGTGCGCTTAACAAAAGAGTTAGAAGAGATGGCGGTCAAAGCGTCAAAAACATTAAACCTTGTTTATGCTGGCGTGGATATCCTTGAAACAAAAGATGGTCCAGTTTTGTTGGAAGTGAATGGTTCACCGAGTTGGCAGGGGCTCCAAAAAGCTTCGGGCATAAATATAGCAGAACATCTGGTTAGGCATGCTGTGAGTTTAGTGAATTGCTAAACTAGTTAGCATGTTGTTTCTCAGCTAAAATGATGAGCCTAGAAGAGTCGGGAGTAAAGGTTTCTTCCAGATAGTTGCCATATACAGCCTTTGGAGTGAGCCCCTTAGAAATCGACATCTGACTGAAAGTTTCAAATGTGTAAAGTCTCAAACGGTGCTCTAAGACTAACCTTTCTCCCGTGTCTTTTCGTGTAACGGTCCATTGACTCGTCATCTTCATTCTGGCCTCGTCTAAGCTTCGCTTTTCCTCCATGGCAAAGGTTTCGAAGTCGGCTATGTCATTTTCTTTGAACACTTTAAGCAAATGGTCACGGTTAGCTATATCTAAGAGAAATTTACCTCCCAGCTTCAGCGTGCGCGCAATTTCACCTAAGCTAATTAAATCTTCTTTCTCTGAGGGCAAGTATCCAAAACTTGTAAACATGTTAATAACAGCAGAAAAGGCTTCGTCTCTAAATGGAAGATACTGCATCTCGCACCTAACAAGAGGAAAACTCACGCTTTCCTTTCGCATCTTATTCTTCGCTATCCGCAAAAGTTTATCTGAGAAGTCGGCGCCGATGATTTCCCAGCCCTTCTTCATGAGAAGAATGTCGTGGCGACCGGTGCCACAGCAAAGATCAAGTATCTTCCCATTGTTTTCAACGAGTTTTTCGACTAGGGCGATTTCTTTTTCTGTGTCTCGTGCACTGGAGAGAATGTCCCAGTATTGGCCCATTTTATCAAAAACAAGTCCGGGCAAGTCTTGTGAATGGGTTTTGGTTTTCTTTTCACCCTTTTCAAAATCAAAATTGCCCTTATCCCGTTTCAATATTCTTTCCTGCTCTGGCAGATTATTGTTCGCCCAGTCCTCCCATTTCAGTTCTTTGAAAAGCCACCTCTTACCTAGGTGCGCAGCGAGAACCGCGTGTTTTTGCTTGTTTGGAATTGGGATTAATTCATCTAGAAATCTGAAGAGTTTGTCCATTTGCTGTTTGGGAAAGTAGGCGTAGTAGCTTGCGTTTTTCACTTCAAATGCATATACATCTTCATCTCGTCTAGCAATTACGTCAGGCAAAGGGTGCAAGCTTGGGTTGCTGACCGGCACGCGTACAGCGTTATAATTGTTTTTTTGAAGAAGCTTAACTAAAGCAGACTCACTGTAAAAACCTCTCCTCCGCCATCTTCTAAGTTTCACGCGGTCAACCTTTTTCACGAAATATCCCGCATACTATTCAAACGAGCAACTAATAAAACTATATTCCACAATAAACAACTTTTGAACAGTATACCTAGACCTTTTCTTGCAAAAACGCCTACTCTTGAATGTTGAGCTTGGAAAACTACGGAAGCTAAATGAAATTTTTGTTGATGCTTCTGTATACAAAACTTAACGTGCAATTGAGACGCGTCTTCGTGCTTTCTGGCATAAACTGCGCTTTTGCGCGCAAACTGTATACTGTGCGCATTTTTCTGCGTTTTTGGCTGTTTTTTGTAATGTATGGAGATTTTCGTCAGTATATTTTAATGAGCAG
>Ga0209635_10000908_pt1 | contig 21428 bp, 15 predicted proteins | sample DeeMarSWOR230_32_FD_187463 | JGI IMG/M metagenome (GOLD analysis project Ga0209635, IMG submission 187463) | Marine sediment microbial communities from White Oak River estuary, North Carolina - WOR-2-30_32 (SPAdes) (version 2) | ecosystem: Environmental > Aquatic > Marine > Intertidal zone >...
GTCTTTCGCTAATATGATACTCCCCTTAAACGGTATTTTTTTCTCTAAATTCCTGTATTCAAATTTAAACATATGGCGCATATAATTATCCTTTTCTGCGATTTCTTCTGATAATTTAACAGGTTTTATACCATTAATCTCAGGGAGATAGTCAGTTTTTGAACTAAACCAAAAGCCATCCAAAACTATTTGATTTTCAACTATTTTGTATCTCATTATATATCCTCTCCGACAACTAGTAGCAGTCATATGAGTTTCAATTCCAAAATCTGACGGTAGGAGGAACCCTTTACCCTTTATGCCAACAAGATCTAATCTCTGATCTTTATAATAAAATCGATCTGGTTCTTGTCCTGTCAATTATTTTGACCTCCTTAATGCTTTTTTTATACTAGAAACGAATTCTACCATTCCATTTTCCATCTTTTCAAAATCACCTAAATTTTTTTTAATTATATTAACCATCGTAGAGCCTATGATGATACCATTTGCGCCTGCTTCTATAATGATACTTACATGTTCTGGCTTTGAAATTCCAAAACCAACAAACACTGGGATAATATTATCAGTCATATATAATATTTACTTAATTGTACCACAAATCTAATATTACTCTTCCTAGAAATCTCTTTCACTTTCAATTGTTAATGCATAATTTTGTAAATAAGAAATAATCACCATTGGTATTTAAAAATATCCAAAAATTAGAAAAATCTCCCATATTTTCTCTTAGCTTCTTCCATCTCCCTATCGAATTGCTCTTTAGTCATTTTTCGTATTTTCAGTAAGATAATTAGGCACACTCCCCCAAAACAAGCCATAACGATGGCTAAAGGATGCCATATATACCAACAACCGCCAAAAATCTCAATTCTAACGCGGGAATTAGTGACAAAAATACAGAATTTTGTTTTGATTTTGAAAATTTGAAAATCTCAAAGATATCAGGAAAAATTCATATCATCAGTAATTCGGGGTGGGTTGATTTTAAAAACGATGGAAATTGTATGGGTTCAGGCACTTATTCTGATCCTTATGTAATAGAAGATTTAATAATAGATGGTGAAGGTTCGGGAAGTTGTATCTTAATTGAGAATTCCAATGTGTACTTTAGGATTGAAAAATGTACTCTGTATAATTCATTAGGATGGAAGGAGGCAGGAATTAAATTAATGAATGTCAACAACGCCCTCTTAATAAACAATACATGTTCTTTTAATTATAATGGAATTTATTTAGAGTCTTGTGATTATAACACCATAACGAAGAATACAGTACAAAATAGTTTACATAATGGAATAGTATTAGAATTTGAGACTTTACCAATAGGTTATTGTAACTTCAATATAGTGTCAAGGAATATTGTAAGAAACAATACTGATCATGGGATAGTTATTTTTGGGGATTATAACTCTGTTTTAGAAAATACCGTATGTAAAAACGATCAATATGGTTTACATTTAAAATACTGTGACAATAGCATTATTTTGGGGAATACTGTAGGCGATAATCGTTTTTACGGGATATATTTGGGTGAAACTGATAATAACACTATTGCGGGAAATTCTATAAAAGAAAATTATATAGGAATCTATTTAGAATTTAGTAATTATAACAATGTCACGGGAAATATTTTAATCAGAAATGATGTATGTATTGTTGAAAATCATTGTGAAGGTAATATTTTTAAAAACAACTATTGTATTAAAAAAGGAGTAATTTCAGGATATAATCTAGTCTTTCTGTTTGGTATCCTATCCGCTGTAGCAATCCTTGTATGTAAAAAAGTAATGAAATCTTAAATTAGATTCTAAAATTATAAAACATAAATATAATAATTTTCTGAGCTCTTTAAAAAAAAGATAAAGATATAAAAAAAATTATAATGCAAAAAAAAGTTTTAACCTATTTCAATAGCTATTTTATTTCTTTCTGCAATAAGATCATCCACAACTGAAGGATCCGCTAATGTCGTTATATTCCCAATTTCTGTTCCCGCAGCAATTGCTTTTAAGATCCTTCTCATTATCTTACCGCTTCTCGTCTTTGGTAAAGCATCAGCAAATTGAATGACATCTGGTTGAAATACTGGACCAATCTCCTTTCTTACATGCATCCTTATGTCCTTGGATAACTTTGCGGATTTCTCAACACCTTGCATTAAGGTTACATAAGCATAAATCGCTTGACCCTTTATTTTATGCGGAAAAGGAGCTACCGCAGCCTCTGCAACTTGTGGATGACTTACTAACGCAGATTCCACTTCCATTGTCCCTATTCTATGACCAGATACCTTTATAACGTCATCAAGACGACCTAATATCCAATAATACCCATCCTCATCCTTTCGTGCACCATCACCGGTATAATAATGCCCTGGGTATCTATTAAGGTATGTAGATTTAAAGCGCTCAGTATCACCCCATACGTCTCTTAGCATACCTGGCCAAGGTTGTGCCATAGCAAAGTAGCCACCTTCATTTGCTTCAGTGATTTCATCACCTTCGAGATCAAAGATGATTGGTTTTATTCCTAAAAAGGGTAGACAACAAGATCCAGGCTTGGTTGGGGTTGCCGTGGCAATTGGAGTCATAATAAAGCCTCCAGTCTCTGTCTGCCAGTATGTGTCAACGATTGGACAGCGTTCTTTACCAACAACTCTATGATACCAAGTCCAGGCTTCTGGATTAATGGGCTCACCAACAGTTCCTAAAACTTTCAAGGAACTTAGGTCATGTTTCTTAACTGGACCATCTCCATATCTCATAAGTGCACGAATTGCTGTAGGAGCAGTATAGAAATGGGTCACTTTATGGTGCTCTACAATATCCCAGAATCGACTGACATCTGGGTATGTTGGAACACCCTCAAACATCAATGATGTTGCTCCATTGGCTAGAGGTCCATACACAATGTAGGAATGTCCAGTAATCCATCCTATATCAGCAGTACAATACCAAATATCACCTTCGAGATAATTGAACACAACTTTATGAGTGAAAGAAGTATAAAGGATATATCCTGCTGTTGTATGGTTAACTCCTTTTGGCTTTCCTGTCGTTCCACTGGTATATAAAATGAAGAGTGTATCTTCAGAATCCATTGGTTCAGGTTCACATTCATCACTAATTCCATCAATGAAATCATGGTACCAGATATCTTTATCAGTATGAGGAACTTCACGTCCTGATCTTTTTACAACGATAACGTGTTCAATTGTAGGGATATCATCGACAATTTCCACAACATCAGCCATTTTGGGGTAAAATTTCCCTGATCTTACAGTTTCATCGCTTGTAAATAAAAGTCGAGAATCAGAATCATCAACTCTATCTTTTACTGCTTCTTTGGAAAATCCACCAAACACAATTGAATGAATTACTCCAATCCGGGCACAGGCAAGCATGATTATTGCTAATTCGGGAATCATAGGGAGCCAAATAGTGACCCTATCACCTTTTTTTAAGCCGAGTTTTTTCATTCCATTAGCAACCTTGCTAACTTCCTTTAATAATTCATTATACGTATATGTTTTATCTTGACCTGGTTCATCTGCTTCCCATATGAGCGCTATTTTATTTCCGTTTCCAGCTATAACATGTCTATCTAGACAGTTATAAGCTACGTTAAGCTTCCCACCAACAAACCACTTTCCTGGAAATAAATCCGTTTTTTCCCATACCTTATCGTATGGTTTAAACCAATCAAGTGATTTTGCTTGTTTGTCCCAGAAACCTTCCATATCTTCGATGGATTCTTGATAAAGTTTTTTATATTCTTCAAATGACATTCCTGTTTTTGCGAATTTTTTGTTTAATTTAACAGGATCAAAAATACGTGTTTCAGTAAGTATGCTTTCCATTTTTTTGTCTTCTTCTGACATGTTTTTTCACATATTTATATTTTTCATTTAATTGATACGTTTAAATATCTTGATTATATAAATTCATCAAAAATTTTAAAGCTTGTTTCCCAGTCTCATCCCACTTAAAGCTCATGCTTTTTGTTGGATGAAAACTATTCATGAGGAGAGTATTTGAGATTGCATTTAAACATTTTATCTATAAATCATATAAAATGTATTTCGAGGCATGGGATTTGATAATTTAATGGATTGAAAAATATATGAAATATAAGTTTTAGAAAATTAATTGCTAAATCCCATCAAGGATGGGAATATTATAATAATAAGATTATTATTGCCCCTGTCCAATTAGTTAAATAATGAAATATTAAAGAAGGCAAAATATTAAAGAATTCGATTAACTAAATATATCAAAAAAATTATATGTATAAAGAGATAAAATATTACATTAACAGCCTTTTGATTTATAATTAGGTTAGATATTATTAAAATAAATTTATAGAAGTTAGAGGTTGGATCATTTATGGAAGACCAAAAAATAATCGAAACAGAAAATCTTAGAAAGCTTATTGAAAAGCTAAAAATAGATATTTATGGCATTGCTAACATGCATTTATTAAAGGAAATGGAAACTGGACTTCCCACAGATTTAAAGAAATTCCTAAATATGTTTCCATATGCCATAGTATTGGGTGCCCAATATGGAAAGTTAGGGAAAAAAGCCTCAGGTGGCAGGACCGCATTATTTTTAGAAGAAGCCGCGTTTTCTATAATGGAATATTTAGAAAGTAAAGGTTATAGGCAACTTGTTATTCATACAGAGGATGAGTTTGATCCTATTAATCGGTTAGGATTTATGTCTCTTAAACTATTAGCAAAAACAGCAGGACTTGGCTGGCAAGGTAGGTCTCTATTAATTATTTCTCCAGAATTTGGTCCTTTACATCGCTTAATTGCAATTTTAACAGACTTACCACTTCAAACTAATCAAGTAATTAAAAATGAATGTAGTACGTGCCGAAAATGTATTGAAGCATGTCCTCAGAATGCACTCACTTTTGTTGCCTTCAACGATCATCCCAAATGTCGGGAGGATGTTTTAGATATTGAGACTTGTTTGGGAGATAATGGATGTATGGTATGTATTTTATCCTGCCCGTGGTTAAGAAAGTCTTAATGTTTACAGTAAAAAGGAAGTAAGAGAAAATAAAAACGATTTAATTTTAAAAATTTTCAAGTTCATAGAACTCGATTTCTTAGAGCTCCTCTGTTTGTGCCTTAATTGATTCAGGTCGTAATATTCTCAAAACAAAAGAGTTTAGATTCGCAATAGCACAGATCTTATTCTTCATTGGTACACTCGCATATTCAATCCTATTTGTTACGTATGGAGTTGTACCAATAATTATCGGATGGTTTGGAATTGTTGCTAGCATTCTCTATGGCTTCGGTAATGGGATATTCCTTATAAAATCTAACTTTAAGGTTCTGTGGAACATAGGAGGTCTCTTAATTTTTCTTTTTGAAGTAGTTTTAGGAGGATGGCTATTATTTTTTTCACCTATTAAAAATAACCTTCAAATAAAACCATTTCAATTTTGTATCTTTCATCAATTTTCAGCTCCTGACCTGTTTCTGGAGAGCCAGATGTCTTGCCTATTCTTGTATTTTAAATTCAAGAAAATCAGGAAGAATCTCCTTTACCACATTGTTTTCCTTAAGAATATCATCCATTTTAGCCAAAGAATTTTACCGAATGTAATTATGAGATTTAATCCTTCAAATTTTTTAAATTCAAGGAGTATAAGATGTTAAATCATCTAAAATAATGGTTTTTTTAAAAATTATTATTTATAATTCAAAAAGAATATATGGATAAAGACACAAATTATTACAATAGTAGACCTTGTATTAATCAATTATTTAGTATTATCTCTTTAAAAATGAAAAGAATCGAATTGTCAGATTGGCGTGAAAAGTGGAAAGAAAAAGAAATAACAGCAAAAGAAGCAGTTAATAAAATCATACCTGGCAATCGAGTATTTATTGATACTGCTTGTTCTGAGCCACAAGCATTAACTTCAGAATTAATTAAACAATCAGATAAATTAATCGATACTGAAATACTCCATTTCCTAACAATAGGTCCTGAAAAATATTTTAGAGATAAAGCAGAGGATCTTTTTAGACATAATGCTTTTTTCATTGGTAAGACTCTTCGTGAAGAAATTAATAAAGGGCAAGCGGATTATACACCAATATATGCGAGTGAAATTCCTTCATTATTTTTAACAGGCCGAAAGCATATAGATATTGCTCTTATACAAGTATCTCCTCCAGATCCTAACGGTTTTTGTTCTTTAGGAATTAATGTAGATATTGCTAAGCCAATAGCTCAATCATCTTATATAAATATTGCTGAAATTAACCCTCAAATGCCGCGTACTTTAGGAAACAGTTTTATTCATATGAAAGAAATAGATTATTTCGTATATAATGATTGTCCATTATTAGAATTTCATTTTGATGCACCAGATGAGATTGCTGAAAGAATAGGAAACAAATTAGCGGATTTGGTAGAGAATAAATCAACAATTCATGTTGGTTTTGGTGATTTACCTAATGCTACATTAAAACTTTTAGAGGATAAGAAAGATTTGGGTATGCATTCACACTATATTACAGAAAATATAATTCCCTTAATAGAAGAAGGGGTTTTAACTTGTAGAAAAAAGAATTTCCACCCCGAAAAAATTATTACCAGTTTTGCTTTAGGAACTCGAAAATTGTATGATTTTGTGGATAACAACCCTTATATTGAATTTTATCCTTCGGATTATGTATGCAATCCTAGGTATATTGGGATGAACAAGAAGATGGTTTCAATTAATTCTGCTCGACAAATTGATCTAACTGGTCAAGTAAATGCTGCTACAGAAGGATACAGGTTCTATTCTGGTTTTGGAGAAACCATTGATTTTATGAGAGGATCAGCATTTTCTAAAGGTGGTAAACCTATTATAATTATCCCCTCAACATCTAGAGACGGTGAAAAATCACGAATTGTACCTCATTTAGACGAAGGTGCGGGAGTAATGTTATCACGCGGGGATGTTTATTATGTTGTAACTGAATGGGGCGTAGCATATCTCCATGGTAAATCGATTAGAGAAAGGATTCTTGAATTAATCTGTATAGCGCATCCAAAATTCCGCCAATCTTTACTAGAGGAAGCTAAAAAATTGAACTATATTTATACTGATCAGATGCTTTCCTGTGATGACAAAGGGCGGATTTGCATTTATCCAGCTGAATATGAAACAACTTATACGGCATTTAATAAAGAAAAGATAAGAATTCGTCCTGTTAAAACTACCGATGAGCCCTTATTAAGAGATTTGTATTACTCATTAAGTGAGAGAGATAGATATTTAAGATTCTTTGAGTTGAAAAAAGAATTTACTCATTCTAAAACTCAATTTGAAGTAAATATTGATTATAACAACGTTTTTTCTATAGGCGCATTTATTGGTGAAATTGGAAAAGAAGAAATGATTGGAAATGCTACATATTACTTAAATCCCAAATTAAACATGGGAGAATATAGTTTCCTTGTGAGAGAAGATTATAGAGGGAAAGGGATTGGAGCTTTTCTTTATCAACATATCATTATTATCGCAAAAGAGAAAGGATTAAAAGGACTTTATGGAAATATTCACATCCAAAATAAAAGCGCCGTCAGAATTATTCAAACAGGTGGCTATACTAAAATAACCTCCCCCAAGGCAGGGGAAAAAGAGTTATTTTATGAAGTTTTTTTTAGTAAGGAAAATTCAATGGAATGAATAATCATTATTTTTATTTCTCTTCTTTAATTATTAATTTTGTTTCTCTATGAGATTTAAATATACAGATTATCATGTCCATACAAGGAATTGGAGTACAGATGTTAACCAAGATGGTCCTGTTTTTGAAGATTATATAAAAATTGCTGAATTGCATCAAATTAACGTCTGTTTTCTTGAACACTACGAACTCCATTATGTAGAAAAAGATAAATTGAATCCCTTTTATAATGGAGGAATTGACGATTATCTTGAAGAAATTGATAAATTGAAAGAAACATATGACTTTGTTCTGGGAGGGCTTGAGGTTGAATACTATGTGGACAGGGAAATTGTATTACTGGAATTTATGGATGATTATGGTAATGAATTAGATTTTATTGCTGGATCAATCCATGAATGGATTCATCACTATCCAATAACAACGAGAGCGAGGTTAGAAGAGCTAGTTAAAAAAGTATCAGTAAAGCAAATAATTGATAATTATTTTGAAATATATCAAAAAATGATTGAGTCGAAAATTTTTAAAAATGTATGTCATATAGATACAATATTTCGCTACATTAATGAGGATGATATAAAACCAACTGAAGATTGTAATACTTCGGATGAAAGAGTGTTAGAATTGGGGCGTATATGTATAAAAAACAAAATTCAAATTGAATATAATTTATCAGGCATAAAATTTCCAATAGGAAGAACATTTCCTTCTAAAGGGGTGGTTATTAATCTATTAAACGAGGGTGCAACATTTTTTGTTGGATCAGATTCTCATTCAATAGAGTATTTTACTAAGCAAATTCCTAAAGTCAAAAAAGCATACAATTTAATCCATTCAATTCAAAAATTTAACATTTAATAAAGAGCTAAGATGGAATCAAAAGAATTATTACATCGTGTAATTGAATGGGATCGAAAAGTTATTTTGAAGTATAATGGGATAGGGGGAAAACCCTTCACTTACTTTTTAAAGATTGTTTCATTTTTCGGCCGAGAAACAATTTGGTTAATTCTAATGGCATATTATTTATTTATTTGGTACGATCCTTACTTATTTGCGCATATTAGCATTACATTCTTGATTGGGATTGTTTTAATTGCATCTATTAAGAAATTATTCGAAAGATCTCGTCCCTTTGAAACATTAGAAAATTTAAATGTCCTTGAAAGGGAACCCTCCTCAAGAAGCTTCCCTTCTTGGCACGCATATAATATTACATCACAAGGCTTATTATTTGGGTATTTATTGAATTCCTTAATTTTTACCGTATTATTTCTAATATTAGCTATAATTGTGGCATTTTCAAGAATTCAACTAGGCGTTCATTATCCTAGTGATGTTATTGCTGGATTTTTTATCGGTATAATCGGGTTTTTTTTATCTGTATTTCTACTTTCACCCCTTTTTCTCGAACTGATACAATTTTTTGAAAAGTTAATTAATTATGAGATCCAATATTATCGAATTAATTCTTGGTTATTTGAGAAAATATGGTATATTTTCCTCTGTATTGGAATTTTCAGTTTAATTCTTTTTATTTCAAGTTATAAAATGTTAAAAGATTTATATAAAAAGCTAAAAGCAGTTTCATTATAACATTGAATTACCGAGCTTTAAAGATTAAGTTTGCGTTTTTTATCAAATAGTTGTTTTAACTCATCAAGTACTTTTAGTCTAGAATCAGCAGGATTGACTTGACCGTCTGCTTGTTTAGGATTAGCAATACTAATTGGGATTCCACTTTGTGCCACTTGAAACGCTCCGCTCTCAATTGCCCTTAATCGGCTATCAAGATCATTTAATTGCTTTGAGATACTCTCTGAAAGCCTGATTACAGCATTCATAGTTTCTTCCAAAGTTTTACCCAAACCCTCCACCTTCCTTAAAGTTGGATTAGTCAATGAATCTGCGGTTTTCATTACTTCTTTAATATATTTTGAGAATTGAGGTTCATTTGAAATTAAGGAATAAATGGAAGTTAAGTAAGCTTCATAATCAAAACCATATTGATTCAATAACATATTAATATTATCTTTCAATAATTCTATGCTTAGTAAGATTTCTGGTTCATTTTTTATATCTGGGTCGACTTTATGTATATAAATAACAATAAAAGGATTTTCCTCCAAAGTTTCTAATATTTGCAATATTTGTTCAAAATATTCGAATGATTCTGCAAATCTTTCTGAATCTTGGATATCAATCACATAAATTAGTAAATCTATTTGAAGAAAGTAATGTTCTGGATTCTTGATGTATTTGTTTCGGTAAATTTTTTGGCCTCCCATATCCCATACAAAAATATCGAGTTCAGATTCATCGGTTTTTATAGCATGGCGGTGTACTCCTTTAGTTGGTTTCAGATTAGCTAATTCAGTTATTCCTAATTTCCCACCATATTTAGATAATATTGCTGTTTTTCCTGCATCATCTAAACCTATTATAATTACTTTTTGGGCTTTTTTTTCAAAAACTTCTTCTTGATCTTTTACATTAATTACTATTGAACTGATGGTAATGGCTTTTTTTAAGTTTTTCTCCAAATCAGGATAAGTCTGTTTAAGGGTTTCAATTTTTTTGTTTATTTCTAGTTGATCTCCAATATGTTTCTTCCTTACAGCCTCAAATAGATCATCTTTATCGATTTTTGATATTTCTTCTATATTTGAAACATCTAAAACTTCATTTAAAAATTCAGAAACATCCTTATCAATAAATTTGTAAGATTGAATTGGTAATTGTTTTATATCATCAATAGTTTCTATTTTACTTATTTTAACCTCTTTATGGTCCAGAAATTTTGAAAATATATTAATAATATTTGAAATATCTGTCGACATTGTCTTGCTTGCTCTTAATTTTACATATTATTAATCTTGACAACTTTTTATTATTATCTATTTATCGTTTATGATAATAGTTAAATAATTTAAGATTTAAATCTTCACTACCGATTTAAATTAATTAACATTTAAATATAGGATTTATTTTAAATACCATACAAAGAATAAAAAATTCCAATAACAGCATTAGTAGAATCATTATATATGCCATCAAAATTTGAAGAAGACAACTTTTTTGAAGAAGATGAGGAACACTGTTGTGATTCCCCTAAAATCAGTGAGGAAGATGGATTCAATGTCTGTTTAAATTGCGGATATGTATACAGTAGAATCCTTGACGATTCTCCTCGGAGAGCGTTTACTCAAGAGGAAATTCAGAAAAGAAAAAGTAATGAGCGCGTTTATAGTCCTATTGGGCCAAGAACAATCATTCGAGGAAATCGTGATGCGAGAGGGACATTACTTAGCCCAAAATATAAATCAAAATTCAACAGGTTAGCAAAAATTCATAGATCTCTCACCACAAGTTATGAAAGAAATTTATGGATAGCTCTTCCAAATCTACAAAGATTACAAAAAAGATTAGGAATTCCTGACACAGTGGCAGAAGATGCTCTCAGGATCTATACTCAAACTGTAAAAAAGAAATTGACAATGGGAAGGAGTATAGATACACTTCTATCAGCTTCGATATTTTGTGCTTTAAGAGTCCATGGAATTCCAAGAACTGTAGAAGAGATTACGAAAGTTGCCCAAATTCCAAAGAAAAAGGTTATTAAAAGCTATAGGTTAATTATAATGGAGGTTTTACCAAATTTAAATTTAAAAGTCCAACATTTTACTCCTGATAGATACGTAGACAAATTTAATGATGAATTAAAGTTATCTATGCAATGTAGAAATACGGCTGTAAAGATCATTGAAAATGCAAAAACACATGGCTTTAATTCTGCTGGAAAGGATCCAAAAGGAATAGCAGCAGCAGCAATATATATAGGTTCTAAAATATGTAACGAAAATAGAACTCAAAAAGAGATAAGTAAATTAGCGCGTGTAACAGAGGTTACATTACGAATGAGAGTGAAAGATTTAATGAAGTATGCTAATGTCTCATAATAAATTAGAGTTCTATCTTTTTTAGCTTATCTTCTTCTTCAAATAACGGTAGAATTTCTAGCATTTCATTAATTTGGGGTAAAAATTTATCTAATTTATTTTCTATGACATCTAGAATAAAATAAATGCATCGTATATAAAATGTATCTTCTACTAATCTTTTATTCAATCCAAGAGAATCTAAAAATTGGTTTATCTTAATTCTGATACCTTTTATAGGTTCTTTGACTTTTATAAAAGCTAATCCATGTAGAAGGATGACTAATGAACTTATGCTAAAGTCTTTCCTTTTAGAGATTGATATTCCTAGATGATAATATTTTTCCCCAGCTAATTTGAAATTTTCTTCCTGTAAGGTAGTAATGATATCTTTATAATATCTCTTTCTCATAGCAGTACGTTTTCTTAAGATATCTTCTTTTTCTCTTCTAACATCTCCCATTTTTTGATGCAAATTAGCGAAATTTTGCTCAATTTCAACTAAAAATATATTTTTTTTGCCTAAATCTTTTCTTGTTATAGCTTCTTTTACTTCTTCTTTAAGAGTTTCTTCCGGAATTAAACTTTGTAGATAATCAATTTCAGGTTGAAATAAAACTAACTTATCTATAAGATTTTCTAGACCTATTCTTACTAAAGTCTTAATATCATTTTCCATTACGAAAAAGAATTCTCGCATCAGTTTAATCTCTGGTAACTCTTCAATTTTTGATTTGTATTTTTCTAATTTACTTAAATTATCATAAAAAATTGACTTAGATGAAATAATATCTTTTGCTTTAATCATTAGCAAGGATCCTATTATTAAGCTTACAGTAGCTTGTTTGTAAAAATCTTTTACCATTAATGGAGGAATAGTATCAATATAATCTGTAGAAGCTATTTGGTATTTTTTGTTTGATAAATCCTCTAAAGCATGCCTCCAATATTGATTTCTCATTAACTTTCTTTTTGCAATATCTTGCTTTTCTTTTTGAACGTTATTAGCCAAATAAATCATTTTTTCTTTTAATTCTTGTACTTCTAATTCTTTTGAAATATCTTTCAATGGTTCCTCTTTTTTAAATTCCTTGCCTAAATAAGCATATAGAAGATCAATTTCTTGTTCAAATAAAGGTAAATTTTCCATAAATGTTATTGAATTCTTAAGTTTTGCTTCATCTTTGAGTTTTTCAATGTCCAAAATATACTCAATCAATGTTATCGCAAAAGTCTCCGAAAATAGTTTACCTAAACTAGAAAGGTCCTTTTTAGTATTTTTTAATAACGTTTTAATTTCGTCAACTCTATTTTCTTTGATTAAAATAAGAGCAAGTACAGCTAATGAAACCCCTGCTAAGTTATATTGCTTGATTTTAATTAAATGTTTGATAATTTCTTCATACTGTTTAATTGCTTTTTTATAATCTTGAATATCTAAAGAATATAAAATATGTTCAAAATAGGCTCTCTTTAGACCTTTTCGCTGTCTTAGCTCTCTTTCTCGGTCTTGAAATGCTTCTCTGGCTTTATTTTTAATAAGCGAATGTCTTTCTATTAGTTCTCCTTCTTTGAAGAGCTCTTTGGCTTTTTCTGTTTCAAATTCGCTTTTTTCTGCTTCTAATTTTGTTACTTTTTTATGTAATTCAGCTTTAAGCATGCTATTATCGATCCTATCAATAATTGCATGAGCAGATGAATAATCTTCAAGGTTAATATAAATTTCAGTAATTTTTCTATACAATTCATTGAAATCAATTTTACTGTTTTCTAAATAAGCATAAGAAATATCTGAAGCTTTCTTTATTAAACCTAAAGCTTTTTCAACTCCTTGTAAATTACTTTTACCATCTACAATTTTAATTGCTTGTTGTTTTATTGCCTGAATATACTCTTCACTTATCTCTTGAGCTTGTTCATAAAGCATTTGATCTCTATAAATCTTACTTGAATTTTCAAATACTCCTTCAATTTCCTCATAATCTTTCTCTAATATTATTTCCTTTAATACTTTAAGATAAAGTTGGAATTTATTAATTAAATACTTCTTTTTCATCGTTTCAGATAATTCTGTATAAATTGGAAAGAATTGAATGAAATTTTTACCTATTATTAAGACATCTAAGGATTTTGATAATATTTCATCTTGAATTTCTTCTTTTCCAATACTTTTTAGAAAATTTGCTTGATTTTTTATTCGATCAGCTGCTCTTATAAACTCGTTATTTTCAATTAATATATTTGCCTCTTTAATTATCTGTTCATTAATATTTGCAATTAATTGTAATTCTTCTTGTATAAATTCACTTAATACCTCAACACCTTTTTGTATATTCTCTTCTATCTCCTTTTTCCTTAATTCTTTAGCCTCTTCCTCAATTTTATCTCTAATTTTTGTTAATTTTTTTTTTGTTGACAGGGAAATTATCTTATTCATTAAATCGGTTGCCATAGCGAAATTCAATTCATTAAAGAATAATTTGATTAAATCTTCCAATAGTTTATCTAAGTTAGCCCTTTTTACTTCATATGATTCCCAGAGGTTCTCAATTTCATCATAGGTATATTTTGCAGAATAATTATCGTTATTTTTAATTTGCACCTCTAAAAGGTTAGTTAACACCTCAACCTGTTTATAAGTAAACTTTTCTAAATCATCAAAAAGGCCTTCCCTTTGATAGAAGGTTATTGCTTTATATAATTGATCTTTTGCCAGTATATACTTTTTACTTTTAATTAAGAAATCAGCCGCAGCTATAATTTTATCAACAACTTCTTTAAGAATGATAAGAACACCCTCATGAGGTAAAGCAGTAAAAATTTTGAAAGCATTTTCAACTTTACAAGCGGAAATCCAAGAATTAATTGCTAATCTGAAGGATTCATTTCTCAAATGTCTATCTTTTAATTCTATAGCTGCCCATTGAGCTGCTGCTAAATATTGTCTTGCAGCCAAATCATATTTTTTTTTATTAAATAGTTTATTTCCTTCTAATATTATAGATTCAGCATATAATTTCTTAAAATTTTCAGATTTTTTTTTATCTATTTTTTGTAAGATTTTTGAAGCTTCTAGATATAAATTTATTTTAGAATAGAGTAAAGCTGCCTGTTCACTTATAACATAAAATTCTGCTTTATTAAAAATATCTGCAATCATTGCTGCCTTTCGAATTGCTTGAGCAGTATAATAGTATTGTTGACGTTTAAAGTATAAATTCGCTAATAAGATGAAAATTGGAAAGCGCATCCAAGCATTTTCAATATTTAATGGTGTATCCCCCATAATCATAGCTAAACATAAACATTGAAGTGGTTCATGGAAAAAGCGTGAGGGAATATTAACAAAAGCTTCTAACTGAGGGTGCTTTACCCAGAGATTTTCTAATAATTCATTTACAGAAATAGGAATTATCCCATCAGGATCATAGTACATAATAATTGTAGGAATATCTCGTTTAATTGAATTGATAACGGGAAGAATGAGATCAAAAAATTCCAGTTCCTCTTCACTTGAGGGATTTAAAAAGTAGATGATTCCATCAATTTCAGGAAGAAGCTCATCAAAATTTGTATTTATCATATTAGATATAACATCAATTTCTAAATCACAAACATCTTCAAAAACATTAATTTCCTTATACCATACAAAATATGATTCTTTATCTTCACCATCTTCAATAAAAGCATTAGAGATATAAAAAGGAGTAAATTCAGGATTCCCTAAGACTAAAACTTTAAAAATATAACGCATTGAATATTATAACCTCATGAATTTCAATCAAATGCTCCAAAGTTCGTAATAGTTAATTAATAAAAAAAAACTTAACAAATCTTTAAAACTATTATTATTATTATAAATTATTAAATTAATTTCTTCCTTTATTCAACTATTATATTTATTATATAAAGGTTCTTTTTAACAAAATTTTAATTTCGAGAGATTCAACATTGCATTATCTGGAACGCAATTATCACATTCTTGAAGCACGTATGATAGAACAAATGGAGAAATCATTTGAATTAGGAAGAAAATTAATTGATACTGAATTAGATGCCGGTTTACTTAATTTTATTGTTAAACCGGTAGTAAAAACTTTTTATGACTATTGGACTCAAAATGATGCGAGATCTGGCACGTTGAAACAGATAAAAGTTACTTTAGAGGCTGCAAAGGAATTAATACTTAACCAAAGCTCAAAAGAATATTTCAAAAAAATCATAGAAGAGAATTTTCCGGAATATCTCAAAGCAGATCAAACTACGCATCAATGCAAAAAAAATCATAAGAATTATGAAAGATTAGTAGGAATAGCGAAGAAAACGTTTATTAATTATGTAAAAGAAGCTATTAAATTTTTAGCCGTAAAAGAAAACGTTAATGATTATGGTGATCTATGCAGGTTGGCTTTTAATAATAAAGAAAACGCCCAAAAAAATTTAATGATGCAACTGGATTATACAAATGAAGGAATAAGTATAATTGAAGAAGATCCTACAATCCTAAGCATTCCAGTTGGTAAAAAAATTATCATAAAGTCATTAAGAAGAGGTTTTGAAGAAACTAAAAAAGACTTCATAGACGCATTAGACGATACTTATGATCGTGAACATTAAAAGTATTAATTGTATAATAGTTTTTAATTCTTATAATCTTTAATTATTTTCAATTTGAAAATGTAACCTATGAAATAGATGGGAGTTATAACGATGGATATTTTAGAGAGAAACTATAAAATTTTAGAGGAAAAGATGAAAAAACAAATGGAAACTTCTCTTAACTACGGTAAAGATTTAATTGATTCGGAGTTGGATACAGGTGTTTTAAACGCTATAGTTAAACCAATCGTAAAATCTTTTTATCAATATTGGAGTGATAAAGATGCACAGATTGGAACTCTAGAACAAATAAAAATAACTTTAAATTCCGCTAAAGAATTAATAACAAACGGAGATGGTTCAAAAGAACAATTCGATAGAATTATTGAAAGAAATTTTCCAGTCTACTTAAAAAATGACCAAACAGATAAACAATGTCGACATACTCACTCTAACTATCCAAAACTTAAAGAAGTTACTAAAAAAAGCTTTATCACACAAGTAGAAGAAAGTGTATTATTTTTGAATGTAAAAGAAAATGTAAAAGATTATAATGAATTATCCAGAGCAGCCTTTAAAACAAGGGATAAAGCATATGAAGCCTTAAAACAACAATTAGATTTTAATGACGCGGGTATCTCAATTGTTGAACAAGATCCTTCCATTTTAAAGGTCCTAACTGGTAAGAACATAATTTTAAAGGTACTTCGAAAAGGGTTTGAATTAACAAAGGAAAAATTACTTGAAGAATTAGACATTATTTTTAATTAAGTTGATTTTTATATTAAATTGAAATACAAATTCTGGTTTTATTTTGAAAGAAAGAATAATAATGAAAGCAAGTGATATTACAGAGCACAGTAATATTAAGAGATTGATTTTTGTTAATGTTCTCATTGAAATTTTTATTATTATGTGTTATTTTTCTATTTCAGAGGTTTTTGGTTCTATTTCTAGCTTTTATATACTTAATAATGAATTTACAGCTACATTTGGAATAAGCTTATTGCTATTTACTTTCTTTTCTGTATTAGCAGGCCCAATTCATGGATTTGTTTCTGGTTTTATTGGTGAATTTCTGTACCAGTTATCTTTTTATTCCTCAATCCAATTAAATTGGATAATTATTATAGCGCTCTATGGGTTAATGTGTGGGTATTATAAATATAAACCATTAAAATATCAAAATCGCAGAAAATTCTTCTTTACAATTATTATTCTAGCAATTTCATCGATAATTGTATTTGTATTAATAATTTTATCTCAACTTATTTCTGATCCGGGAGCACACAGTCTTAATATAATACTAATTAATTATGGAGCGAAGTTTTTAGTTCAAACATTTATTTCTGTGGTTTTTTTGGTCCCTTTATTATTATTCATTTATGATAAATTCTTAGGTTTTCAAGAACGCCATATTTATCATTTATTTTTAACTCATCATCCACTATCTGCGAGTGATCATACTTTTTATTTACAATTTGGAAGAACTAAGATATATTTTTGTTCAAGATGCTCGGGTATAATTCTTGGGGGAATAACTTCTATTTTTCTTACCCATTTAATTGATTTAATATTTAATTTTCGTTTAAGCCCTGAAATTGCATTAATAGGAATAATATGTGTTCCAATCCCGGGATTAATAGATTGGGGTACTCAAAGATTATTGTTGAGAAAAAGCACTACAACTTCAAGATTAATAACAGGATTTATAATAGGAGTCGGACTTCATTTAATTAACTTTACATACAAATACTATTTTATCACGATAACCATTATAACCGTATACTTTTCGATTCTTTTTTTGTTAATGTATATTGGTTTTAAAAAACAAATGAGATCATTTCGTGAAGAATTAATTTCAATTTCTGATGATGAGTATAATATTATTTTTATTCATGGACTTGAAAGTTCTGGTAAAGGATTTAAGGCTCAATATCTAAAAGAAAGGTTTCCAAATATTCTTACTCCAGATTTTGTGAAATTTGACCCAGAAAAGAGCTTAAAATCATTATTATTTGAAAGGATGGCCCAATTAATTTCAGTATTAGAAGAAAAGAAAAATTGGATAATAATTGGCTCAAGCTATGGAGGATTAATGGGAGCTTTATATACTTTACAATATCCAGAGAAAGTTGAGCGCTTAATTTTATTAGCTCCAACTTTTGATTTTGATGAATTTGTAAATATGAAATTGAATCCAGTTGATATTCCAGTTGTAGTTTACCATGGGAAAAATGATGATGTAGTTCCTTTGAATAAATCAAGAGAAAGAGCAAAACAATTTTTTAATAATCTTGAGTATAATATTGTAGATGATGACCATTATCTTCACTCTACTGTTAAAAATATAAACTGGAAGGAAGTCTTACATGTTGATTGATTTAAAATATTCCAAGTATATCTTAAAAATTGGACTCCAACTTTTTTTTAATTGATTGTATTTATTGATAAATTAAGTAGTAAAGTTAAGACAGCTTTTTTTGACAAATGAAAAAAAATTAATAATTAAAAAAAATTAATAAATGTGAGAATTAAATGGTAAAAGAAAAGCTATATATTTGTCGCGGATGCGGATATGTTTTTCCAAAGGAATTATCTGAACTTATAGAAAATAAAGTTCAAGTTTATTGTGAGATGTGTGGCACTCCGTTTTCCTTAGAAGGAATAGAATTCAAACAACCGACTGTGAGATATCCAAAAAAACCTAGTCCTATATATTCAACATATGTAATAACTGATGAAAGCAAATCAAAATTAAATAAAGCTATTAAGAAGCTGGATAAATTTACATATTTGCCAATACTTATATTCTCTGGCATATATATTGGTTTTTTATTTCTAATCTTTTTTGATTCAAATAACTGGATTAATATTTTAGTAAGTCATCTATCACTTGGAATTTGTGGATTGTTAATTGCTATTTATGATATTAATTATATTTCAACAAAAATTGAGAATGAGCAATATGATGAAATATTGCTGGATGCATTCTGTTTTGGTATTTTGGGATGTATTATTTATGGAGTAGGAGTTCTACTTTTAATTAAGGGAATTCTTATCATAATCTATAGGATTTTTAATCCTAAACAGAAGACCCATAAGGTTTATAATTTTGGTGTGAATTTAAAAAATTCATTAAATGAATTTTCAGCTAAAGCTGGAATTGTTATAGCATTTATTGTTTTATTTAGATTCTCTATAAATGATTTTGATGCTGAATTTATAGTTTTAGGTATAAATTTCATTTCTCAAAGAATTAGCACGTTAGATCAATGGTTAATTTTTACAATAATTTCTGTTATATTGGCAGGATTTTGTCTAATTCCAATAATAATCCTCATTATTGATGCAAGAAGAAAACGAAAGATAAGAGAGAAACTAAAATTATCTTTTAGAGATGCAATCAGTACTTTCATTTTAGGTATAATCGGAACTATTTTTTTTGCTCTTGGAATTTTTATTTTATTAAAAGGAATTCTTATGTTTTTCTTAGTGGCTGCAAGGCCTTCAGATTCTCCTAAATTTGAGGAAACTAAAGAAGAGAAAAAGGTTGACTTTCCAGTATATGAAAAAGAAGAACCAACTGAAAAGGTATTTCCTCAAAAAATCGAGGTTATACCAATAAAAGAAGAACCTGAAGTACCTAAAGAAATACCTGAAAAGACTGTTGTTGAGGACGCCAAAATTGAGGAAGAGAAAGAGGAAATACCTGAATTAGAAGAGGAGATAGAAATTCAAGAAAGGCTAGGAGAATCTAAACCAGTTGTAGGGGACAAAGAATCAGAGAAAATGGAACTAAGACTTCATGATTCATTATTACCAGTTAAAGATGAAAAAGACAAAAAAATTGTTAAAGAGTATTTTTCAAAGATTTTTGCTTTAATTTCAAAAGATATTAGAAAACAAATAAAAGGGCTCAAAATACCTAAAAAAGAAAAAAAAGATATTTTGAAGGAGTTAGCTTTTTTAACTGAAGAAGAACAAGGCAAATATATTGGAGCCTTAGCAGAGTTATATAAAGAACTTCCACGTAAATTAATTGAAAGAATAAGGAAACTTCCTAATGTAGAACCTCGGTACTATGATAAGATTATTGAACAATTAAAATATATGGACGCTGAGGAACAGATTAATTTTATCAAATTTTTAGAGAAAAATGCCTAAAAAAATAATGTGATATCTGAAAAAAATGTCGCTTGAACGAAGAAGAGAAACTAAAGGAACTGTAAAAGAAGAGGTATTACAAGATAGCAAATTTAGGCGTTTAGATTTCACTCCATTGGAAAAAAAAAAAGAAACAAAAAGGAAAAAAAAAGAAATTCAGATTTTTGTTGATGAATTAACAGAAATTGAAGAAGATGTTTTAAAAATTGCACAAGACATTTTAAAATTAAAAAGATATGATGCAGATTTTGATTTAGAAGTTCAAACTGAGGCAGAATTACAAAAATACCCAATAATTGAAAAACTATATGCAAAATGTATCGCAAAATTAGCATACAAAAAAGGATATAGTAAAGAGGAGATTTTTTTAGCTATAAGAGGTTTAGAAGAAAAAAATTGGATTGTTACAAATGAAAGAAGGACAAAATTAGAAATTTTAAATAATGAAAAATTAGTCTCAATACTTAATTTCATTAAATTAAATCCTGGCATTCACGCAAGAGATGAAAAGATCGAAAATGAGTTGAACATCACAAGAACTCCATTTTTGAAACATATTATGACTTTAGAGAGATTTAAACTAATACGTTCAAAAAAGCTGGGAAAATCTTTACATTACTTCTTAACAGATGTACCAGAAAATTATGATGAATATAAAGTTATATTTAGTAATCCCTTAATTATTGAAATCTTAGAAGAACTTGTCAAAGACGAGAGTATTGCAATATCTAAAATTGGAGAAAATTTAGATATTTATTCTGGAACCATTCAATATCATATTAAGAAAATGAAAGAGATAGATTTAGTAAAAGCAATTAAAAAGCAGAACAACCAAACAATTCATCTAGTAAATATTGAATTATTAAAGAAATATAATGAAATTTTTCAAGAACCTGACTTCTCTAAATTTTTGGAAGGATTATAAGCTATAATTAAAAACAAATTAAGTTTAATCCAATAATGATTTTATTCTTGGTAATGATTCTATTACGACTTTTATGGCATCTTCAATC
>Ga0209635_10000909_pt1 | contig 21425 bp, 17 predicted proteins | sample DeeMarSWOR230_32_FD_187463 | JGI IMG/M metagenome (GOLD analysis project Ga0209635, IMG submission 187463) | Marine sediment microbial communities from White Oak River estuary, North Carolina - WOR-2-30_32 (SPAdes) (version 2) | ecosystem: Environmental > Aquatic > Marine > Intertidal zone >...
ATGGCATAGCCATGCGTCCGGCAATGCCAACAGCCTTGGCAATCGTTCAAGGAAAGCCTGTTTTCGTTCTATCTGGCTACCCAGTTGCAGCCATGTTCGGCTTCGAAGTTTTCGTGCGTCCCACAATTCTTAGGCTTTTAGGGATTGAAGATGAGCCTAGACCCATGCTTAAGGCTAGGTTAGCTCGGAGAGTTGCTTCCGCCTTAGGGCGTAGAGTCTACCTGAGAGTCTATGCTTTCCGGAAAAAAAACGAGTTCCACGCCGAACCTATACGAACAAGAGGTTCCGGTGTGTTGTCCACAATGACCAAGGCGAATGGCTACGTTGTGATTCCAGAAGACAGGGAAGGACTTCAAGAAGGAGAAACCGTGGTCGTGCACCTATTTGACAAAATAGGAGGCGTCGAGCCTGTTTAAGAAACTTTCATCTTTGGATGAAGCGAAGCTGACAATCGCCAGAAACTTCTCACCGAAACCAGTTGGCACAGAGAGCGTTCCACTTGAAGACGCTTACAACCGAATCTTAGCAGAAGACGTAATAGCACCGCTAGACGTTCCACCCTTTGACCGTTCGACCGTAGATGGCTATGCCGTCAAAGCTGAAGACACATTTGGCGCTGACGAAAACCACCCCATCGCGTTGACACTCTGTGGACGAGTAAGAGTTGGAGAACCGCCCAACGTGACCATAGAAAGGGGCGCTACTGCCGAAACAGTGACGGGCGCACCTCTTCCAGAAGGCGCGGATGCTGTGGTTATGTTCGAAGACACTGTTCACAGAGAAAGCACGGTTTTGGTTCACACTGCCGTGTCAAGAGGAGATAACGTGATGAAAGCAGGGTCTGACATCTACAAGGGCGAAACTGTTCTGAAGAAAGAACTGAGGCTTACAGCCTATGAAATCGGAGTTTTGGCGGCGCTAGGCGTAACCGATGCTAAAGTGTATAAACGCCCTAAGGTTGCCATCTCTTCAACAGGCGCCGAAGTGATTGAGCCTGGAAAATCCTTGGGACACGGTAAGATCTATGACATTAACGCGCATGCTTTGAGTGGCGCGGTGATCGAGTGTGGCGGCGAGCCGATTAATCTGGGAATCGTTGAGGATGAAAACCAGAAGATGAGAACAGCCTTGAAGCAAGCATTCAGTGTGGCGGATCTCGTTATAACTTCAGGTGGAGTCTCCGTGGGACCAACCGATATTATTCCTAAGATTTTGGACACACTCGGCAAGCCAGGCGTAATCGTTTACGGCATAGCTATAAAGCCTGGAAAGCCAACTACTGTAGCAGTAATAGATGGAACCCCCGTCTTTTCTTTGCCGGGCAATCCCACGTCTGCTCTCCTAATCTTTCAATTGCTTGTGCGACCTGTTATTGTTAGCATGGCTGGGCGTAGAGGCGAGAGACCGAGAACCGTAAAGGCGATCTCTGCAACCAGAATGTTTGCGGCCAGGGGCCGCCGAACCTTTGTGACTGTGCATTTAGCAAAGGACAAAGCCGGAAGACGTGTAGCTGCTCAGGTTCCTCTGGGTTTGTCAGGCGCTATAACCACACTTTCAAAAGCCGACGGGTATATAGAGATACATGAGAGCCAACAGTTCATTGATGCGAAGGAAGAAGTCACGGTGCATCTGCTAAAACCGACATTTGCCAGCGACGAGGGGGAGTAATATTAATGAATGTTGGCGTCGTGGGCTGTGGAAGAATAGTAACACTTGTCCATTTACCCTGTCTTCAAAAGATTGAAGGTTGCGAAATCGTTGCTGCAGCTGACATCCATCAGCATCACCTGGAAGAGACCCTGGAAAAATTCGGCATTGACGAAAGCTACACCAGTCATAGAGACATGCTTGAGAAGGCAGATATTGACGCCGTTGTCATTGGCACTCCGCCTGAACATCATTTCCAGATTGCACTAGACTCTCTGCAACAAGAAAAACATGTACTATGCGAGAAACCTATTGCCACTACGGTAAAAGAGAGTTTAACCATAAAGAAAATCTTGCAGAGAAAACAGAAGGAAACCCGGCATGGCCTCGTTTTCATGCCAGCCCACAATTTCGCTTTTACTCCATGCTTCTCGGAAGCGCAGAAACTGATTAACAACGGCGAAATCGGCAAGATACACAGAATTCGAGGACGGGCGTTTTCAAATCTCAGATTCTACAAACCCAAAACTGATTTTCGAGTGCAAGCAAAAGGTGGAGTTATAGAAGACCAGCTTCCTCACTTACTATACCTTTTCCACGAAATTGGCGGTTCGCTGGAAAAAATCTCGAGTGTTGAGCCACGTTCAAAAGGTGGTGTTATAAATGACGTGAAAATCGAAGGCCGACTGGCTCGCGAAGTTGAGGCAGATATGTCAGCTGGATGGGGTGGGTTTTTGCCTACGCTCAAATTAGACGTGGTTGGGGAGCATGGAGAAATATCAATGGACCTGCTTCGAACACCTTACAACTTGGCTGTTGTTAAGAATGGTGAGGTTAGAGCTCTAAGTATGGGTCGGAGAGTCCGCCAGTACTTGGATGTTTTACGTTTCAAGCATCCATCATATGAACTGGAACACCTTCATTTCTTTGATTGTTTAGAAAAAGTGAAGGAGCCTAAAGTGAATATAGATGATGGCATCGAGCTTGTTAGAGCTATGAGTGAAGTTATGATTCGTTTTGGAGATGGAAAGCCCGCTTCAGAAGCCAAAAGAGTCGTTGTTTTGCGGGCAGGAGGAAAGGTTGAAGAAGCTGTTGAAAAATCCATCAACATGCTTGGAGACTTAACAATAAAAAAAAGCGATTTAGTGGTGGTTAAGCCTAACGTTTGCTACCCAAAAAACATTGAGAACATGATTACAACCGACGTAAGAGTGCTAGAGACCGTTCTTGACTTCGTAAAGCGCAGAACTAAGAATGTTCTTGTTGTGGAGTCCGACAGCCATTCCGGCACCGCTGAGAAGCGGATGATGAGCACAGGCTCGATGGACATCGTCAAGAAGTGCGACGTAGAGTTTCTCAACCTGAGCAATGATGACATAGAAGAGCATGAAGTCGCAGGGTTTGTTCTCGAAATTCCGAAGACCGTGCAGAAAGCCGATTTAATAGTGAATCTTCCAAAACTCAAGACCAATGATATGGTGCACATTTCAGTAGCGATGAAAAACATGTTTGGAATCTTAGCCAACAAGAAAAGATCCAAGCTTCACAAAAGCCTCACAGAGATTCTAGTCTATCTCAACCGGTTCCTGCGTCAAGACTTGATTATTGTTGATGGCATTGTGGGAATGGAGGGTATGGGACCAATCAGAGGCAGCCCAGTTCAGTTAGGCCTAATCATTTCTGGTCAAGACCCAGTCACGGTGGACGCAGTATGCTGCAACATTATGGAAATCAATCCCTACGCAGTAGTGCCCTTGTGGAAAGCTTACAACGCGGGAGTCGGCGAAATCAACATCCAAAATATTCAGGTTGCTGGCGAAGCAATCGATGACGTGAGAATGAAGTTTCGTTTACCCTCGCTAACGGCACAGAACATCTTTACAGCGTTGAAGACCAGCCTTAAGGCTTACACGAAAAGATGACCTAGGCGAGCTTGAAATGGTGAGTCTCTCTGTAATAATACCTGCTTACAATGAGGCAAGCTACATCAATGAGATGCTAGTTTCTTTGGAAAAGCAAACATTCAGAGATTTTGAGATAATCGTAAAAGACGGCGAAAGCTCAGATAGAACCGTTGAGGTGGCAGAGAGACACGCCGATAAGATTGCTTCATCAAAAGACGTTTCGGTTTCTGAGGCTCGCAACAAAGGAGCTAGATATGCTAGTGGCACCATTCTTGTATTTGTAGACGCGGATACGATGCTGCCGCCTAATATGCTTCAAAGAATTGTCGACCTGATGGAAAACGAAGATATCGTTGGTGGAAGTTGCAGAAAAATTCCAGGCAGCAGAAATGTTTTTGACAGAATGGTTTACGAGTTTGTCAACATATCCACTTTCCTCAGCAGCTATCTTCACATTGGAGGCGCACATGGAAACTGTATGTTTATTAGAAAAGATATTTTCGAGAAGATAGGGGGCTTCAATCCTCGAATACAGATCGCCGAGGAGCAAGAGCTTGTCAGAAAAGCCATGAAATATGGCAGATTCTTCTTCTTTTTGGATCAATGTGTGATAGAGCATCCGAGAAGAATACAAAAGTGGGGCAGGCTGAAACTTCATACAACATGGTTAAAGGGAACATTGCAGAGCTTCAGAGTCCATGAAGACCAAACCTATGAGAAGGTGAGATAAATACCTTTGCGATTCGCATCAGTACATGATAGGAGTCAAGGAATGACTCAAATGTCAATCATTATACCGACCTTCAGAGAGGCAAAATACATAAACCAAACATTGAGTATCATTGGAAGGTTAAATGGTAACATCGAAGTCATTCTGGTTGAAACAATCAGTGAAGAAACCAAGACTTTGGAAAATGTTGTTAAGAGGCATGAAGGTGTTCGATTATACAAGATTAAAGAAAGAGGTATAGCTAAAGCCAAGAATTATGGCGCCAGGAAGGCGCGTGGCAACATGCTTTTGTTCCTTGACGCTGACGTTTTTGTTACAAGGGATGTTGTGAAACAGGTTTCGCAAGTTTTCGATGATCCCTCTGTGATTGGCGCGACATGCAACAACTACCCTGTTGAACCAAAGTTCCGCGAACTGCTCTTTTTCAAGTTCTATAATGCCCTAATCAGGTTCGTGCTGAGTTTGCCTCCCATTAAGTTCACACATTCAAGAGGTGAATTTATAGCTGTAAGGAAACCGGCTTTTGAAAGGATAGGCGGCTTCAATGAACGACTTGTCTGCATGGAAGATGCAGACCTTGCACATCAGCTAAGCATGTTAGGCAGATTTGTCTTCATGAAAGACTTAGTTGTGTATGAGTCAATGCGTCGGATTAGAAAACTGGGGCTGTTTAGGACATTCCTATTATGGTTTAGAAATTGGCTGTTTTACATTTTAAGGAATGATGTTGTTGCAAGAGAATGGAAACCTGTGCGATAATATCTTACTTGAGCTCTTTCCTCTTTGCTAAGACATAAACGAGAGAGACAAAGCAGAGAGCTACATAGACAATGAGCGACAGATTGAAAGCAGTTGTCTCCCAAGTTGAGGGAAACCTCCAAACAACAACAGCATAGTAGACGGTAATGACGCCAAACACAATTTGAGGAAGGAAGAGAGCAACTAGAAGCTTTGCGGACCACTTCTTCATTCTAAGCAATCCATAAGCCAACATCAAGTTCAAGATTGCCAAAGCCCCAACATGGAAAAGGCGGAAATTTTCATACACGAGAATGAAAGCTAATACACTACCAACGACAGCATAGAAGAGCGAAACTAGTAGCATGCCTGGATGTTCAGTTTTAAGGCTAAGCTTCAATGTCTTTCATTCCTCTTGAGCCTAATGCTATAACCACCTAAGCAATAAAATTGTTTCGTTAGCAGCAAGCGAAAGCATTTAGTATATACAGTCCAAATACACAGACATCATGAGTTACCGTGAATTTCTTGTCTCGTCTTCCCCTGTTTTCAGTGGCTATCAACGAGCATTTGAAGAATCGGACTATGCCATTTTAGGAGTGCCCTTCGACGCAACAAGCACCTATCGAACAGGAGCAAGATTTGCTCCCCTCGCAATTCGAGAGGCCTCGTTAAACATAGAAACCTATAGTTTCCGTAGCGACATCGACGTGGAAGTCCTAAAAATCCACGATCTAGGCGACTTGCACGTGTCGGGTGAAGTTGACGAGACGATTAAGCGACTAGAAATGGTTGCTGGAGAACTCCTAGCAACGGGAAAAATACCCGTTTTCATAGGAGGAGAGCACACAGTAACGCTTGGGATCATGCGTGCCGTCGGCGAAGACGCAGCCATAATAAGCTTTGATGCCCATTTGGACCTTCGCAACGAATATATGGGCGTCGCAACATCCCACACCACCTTTATGCGCAGAATCCATGAGCAGGTACATCCTATCCAAATCATAGAGATCGGCACTCGAGCAGTCTGTGTAGAAGAACTCGAATACGCAAAGAAATCAGACATACACTTCATAACTAATCATCAACTGCTGAATGATGGAGTGGGAAAAACCTTGAGAACAATCAAGAAACTGCTCGCTGATTGTAAGCAGATTCACGTAACAATAGACATGGATGTACTTGACCCCGCATTTGCGCCGGGTGTGCAGAATCCAGAACCTGATGGACTGACCATGAACACTTTTCTAAACCTTCTGAGTGGACTATGTGATCAGCGAGTTGTAGCCCTAGATTTAGTGGAAGTTGCTCCCAACTATGGCAACGGCACAACCGTCATATGTGCCGCAAGGACACTGTTTGAAGCATTATGCAGAATTGAGCAGATGAAAAGCAAGTAGCATGCGTTATTCTGTTTTCGAAAGTCTAGCAATGAAGAACCCGTTGCAGTGGTGAAGGTGAGGATACAACCTTTGACATTCTGCTTGTCCACGGAGTCCAGATAAGCCGATTCTGGGCTGAGTTTCTGTAAGCCTAAACTCTGGATGCCACTTCAGAAATCTCTCAATAAGCATCTCGTTTTCTTCAAGAGTTACGCTACACGTAGAGTATATGAGAAATCCTCCCTCTTTAACGTGTTTGGCGCATTGTTGAAGCATCTTCCATTGGATGTGCGCCATATGCGCAACAGAATGCTTTGTTAGCCTCCATTTCGCTGAGGGCATTTTGCTGAAGGCTCCTGTGCCTGTACATGGCGGGTCTAGAACCACAAGGTCTGCTGTTGATCTAAGCGGTAAGGGGTGGCATACATCTGCTATGATTGGAGCTGCGATTTCAATATCCATACGTTTCATTTGTCGTTTCATTACATGTATTCTACGGCTTGAATAATCAACGGAATGAATTTCGCCTTTGTTCTGCATCAACTGCGCCATATATGTGGTCTTGGCACCAGGTGCGGCACAAACATCAAACACGGTTGTGCCAGGCTTGGGATTCGCGATTTCAGACGCCAAGCAACTTGCTTTATCTTGAATGTAAAAGAGGCCTTCACGAAAGCTTTGTGTCCTCACTAAAGGTTTCTCAGCTTCAAGTAGTTTGTAGGTGTGCATAAGTTTGGGAGCTTTCTCTGTTCGAATTCCTTCGCTTTCCAGTTTATCTAGAATGCTTTCTTCTGAGCCTTTGAGCGTATTTATTCTCAGATAGATGGGCGACGTTTGGTTGGAGCTTTCCAAGAACTTGCGAGCCTCGCTTCTTCCCAGTAGTTCAAAGCAGTATTTCACAAACCATAAGGGATTACTAGTCAGCAGCGCCACGCGTTCATCGTCGCCAACTTTTTTCAAGGCAGCGTCAAATTGTATACTTAGTATTCGTCCTAACGTTTCTTCAACTTCGCTTAATACATGCCAGCCTAGGATTGAACGTCCACGCCTTGCTATGCTCCCTGCTCGTGCAAGACCACTATCAGCTAATCGAGTCTCGCAAGTGTAAAGCCGGAGAAAGGCTTGAAGGCCAAGTGAGAGATCCTCCAGAGTACGGGGGGCTAATGCTTGGCTTATGATGAAGTCGAAGAGGTTTCGTCGGCGAAGAGTTTCAAACACAAGTTTATGCGCCAAACCCACAACTTTGGCGTCTTGGATCTTCAACTGTCTCGTGGCTTTAGCCAAGGCAAGTCGCTCGCTTGAACGCTGCAATTCTATCCAGCTCAGGGTTTCAATGGCAAGTGTCCAAGCTTCACGTAGCAATTTACAGTCCCTTTTCCGGCAAATCTTACGGGTCTAAAGGACAGATAATTCTTGATAGAAGATATTGCTTGCGTTTAACAGTATCAGAGACAACACGTTTTTAGGCATAACGGGAGACTATAAATGGGACACAACGCATGGCAAAGAAACACTTAGACGACTACTTTCCAAAACCAAGAAGCACACACCAAGAGTCACCGGAATCCCTCACAGAAGCGGCACAGAAGACGGAAAGCAAACGAACGAAAATCATTCCCAAAACTCCCAAAGATTCGCCGCCTTCCTATTTTGTCTCAGCCACCTATGATGGCGAGAAAAGAGCCGCTTGCATCAAACTCTACGAGCCAGAATCTGAGAAAGTCCATTTCTGGTACGACAATACTGGACACAAACCGTATCTTCTCTCAAACCTTTCGCCTATAGAGCTGGAAAAGATCAGTCGCGTCGTATTACATCCGGGATTCGACCATTTTGAGCTCGTGGAGAAATACGATCCATTCCAAGACAGAACCGTCGCTCTTACAAAGGTTGTGACGAAGGATCCATTGGCGATTGGAGGTCGTCCAACAGGCTGCCTGCGTGACATCATACCTGAAGACTACTCGAAAGACGGGGGCGAAACTGAGGCTAAAGTGTGGGAAGCCGCTATCAAATATTACCAATGCTACATTTACGACAGACAACTAGCGCCCGGTATGCTCTACAAGATCGAAAACGGCGATCTAATTCAGGTTAAACATGTGTCCTCAGAACAGATGATCAAGGAAATCTGCTCATTATTCCCAGCTGAGCCAGAAGAGGCTTTGAAGAACATAGAAACTTGGGCGAGACTGTTGGAGTATCCAGTTCCTAACTTCCGAAGGGTAGCTCTCGACATTGAGGTTTTTACTCCAACCATCGAAATCGAAGGTAAACTAACCTTTCGTGTGCCTGATCCGCGAGAGGCAGCCTACCAAGTCATTTGCGTATCACTTGTGGGGTCTGAAGGGAAGAAGAGAGTTTTGCTGCTAAGACGGGCCGGCATCAGAGAGGGAATTGAAAAGCTACCGTCTGAGGTAACCGTTGAATATTTCGGTTCTGAAGAGAAACTGATTCTGGAAGCTTTCAAGGCACTGTGGGACTATCCTTTTGCGATCACGTTCAACGGAGACGACTTCGATCTCAGATATCTGGCGCACAGAGCGCAAAACCTTGGAATAAAACGGAATCAGATACCCATCGTAGTCGGGAGAAGAGTGTGTCTGCTCAAATCTGGAATACATGTAGACCTCTACAAGTTCTTTTTCAACAAGTCCATTCAGGTTTATGCTTTCAGCCAACGATACCGCGATGTTACTCTGGACGAAGTTGGCAGAGCCTTAATAGGACTAGCCAAGGTGAAACTGACCAAGCCACTTAATGAGCTGTCCTACGGGGAACTTGCCAGATACTGTATGCGCGACGCTGAAATTACCTCAAAACTCACAACCTTCGACGACAACCTTGTTATGAAACTTATCTTAGCTATAACCCGAATCAGCCGCATGCCTATGGAAGACGTGAGTCGACAAGGCGTCTCCCGGTGGATACGCAACTTCCTCCAGTTTCAACATCGCGGCAGAGACATGCTCATTCCAAACACTGAAGACATACTCGCTGTTAAGGGTAAAACAGTCACCAAGGCCATTATAAAGGGAAAGAAATACAAAGGCGCAATTGTGGTTAAACCTGTTCCAGGTGCCCATTTCAACGTCGCCGTCATGGATTTTGCAAGTCTATACCCCTCCCTCATCAAGGTGTGGAACCTAGGCTACCAAACAATCCAGTGTCCTCACTCTGAATGTGAAGCAAATATTGTGCCCGATACGCCTCATTGGGTCTGCACCAAAAATCGCGCGATGGAAAGTCTCCTAATCGGCTCGCTTAGAGACCTACGAGTAAGATGGTACAAGCCGAAGTCAAAGGACAAAAAGCTGCCTAAGGAAATGCGAAGCTGGTACAACGTTATTCAACGCGCTTTGAAAGTAATACTGAACGCCAGCTATGGTGTGTTTGGCGCCGCATCCTTTGACCTCTACTGTCCTCCAGTTGCGGAGGCCACAGCAGCTATAGGGCGACATTCGATCACACAGATAATCAACAAAGCACGAGAGCTGGGAATCCAAGTCATCTATGGAGACACTGACAGCATCTTCCTCAAGAATCCAGCTCAAGAGCAGATAGACTCCTTGACGCAATGGTCTGCGAGAGTACTGAAAATGGAGCTTGATGTGGACAAACTATACCGCTATGCACTGTTTAGCTCTAGAAAAAAGAACTATCTTGGAGTCTCTGCTGATGGAAGCGTGGATGTCAAAGGGCTAACAGGGAAAAAACGACACATTCCGACATTCATAAAGAAGGCCTTTAATCAAATGAATGAACAATTGGCTCAAGTGAAATCTCCTGCAGAGTTTGAGGGCGCCAAGAAGCAGATTGTGAACGTCATTCGAAACTGCTATCTGAAACTGAAAAGACGTGACTGGGAACGACTAGATGAACTTGCCTTCCATGTAGTTCTTGGGGAAGCTCCAGAACGTTACGTGAAAACCACCCCGCAACACGTGAAGGCCGCCCTTATCCTCAAGAAGAGAAAGTATGAGATTAAAGCTGGCGATCTGATAAGCTTCGTGAAAGTTGTCAAGGACCCCCATGTGAAGCCTGTTCAACTGGCTTCTGACAGTGAAATAGACGTACAAAAATACGTAGGCTACTTGCGTTCCACCTTCGACCAAGTCTTAGACGCAATGGACTTGGATTTTGAGGAAATCATAGGATTAACCAAGCTGGAACGCTTTATGTAGACCTCTGCTTTGTTCCCACCATTTTCACTACCTGAACCATTGTATAACCGAGGATATTGATGCTGATCATTGAACCGACTCCAATGCCAAACCACCACACCCATAGTTCCATTTCGGTCAATATCGCTAGGTAAGTTCCGACAATGAAAGTTATCATTGCCGTGGCCACGACACACGCAAGAAACTCGTTTACCACTTCATTGATTAGTCTACTCCGGCCTATCCTCCAAGCTAGTAGACTGGCCACAAAGTTAGCTATAGAGCCCAAAGTTATGTCCGTCAGCACGCTTGGCATTGGGCTTGCGACATTGGCCACAGCGCCCCCAATTGTTACACCTATTATCGCCGGCCACCCGAACACTATTGATAATGGAATTAGAGCATCGGCGACCCTTACTTGCACCAGCTGGAAACTGATTCCTGCTAAAGCCAAGACGAGGACAGCGTACATAGCTGCAAAGATCGCTGTTAAGCTGAGTTCTCTAGTATCCATTTGTTTTTCACCTCCTACTCCGGGGTTTGTATGGCGGAACGGGTGGAGGTGAGCCCCACTCACCCGCCGAATAGAAACACTTTGCCTTTCTGGGTTAAATGTGTTGTCAAGCTCGTAATGAAAGGTTTCAGAAGAATGAAGGAATGGGTTGTCGTGGGGTTAGTTGAATCTGGCGAATGATTTTGCTGTCGCGTTTCGCGCGCACGTTTGCTCCTGTGCACAAATCTCTTTGAATATTTCAGCACGAATGGAAATCATTTATGTTTCTTGATAAGCTCGATCACATCGGGGAAGTCAATCCCGAGTTTCTTCACCTTCTGCAGGGTTGGGACGCCGTTGGAGTTCCATCCTCTTCTCTTGTACACGGCGTCTTTGAGTTTCTCGTACTCAGATAGACGGTATTCCTTTAGGACAGCCATCTTTTCCTCTGTCGTTTTACCCTCTGGATCGTAGCTGATCTTTTCTTTGAGTTGTTTGTCATATCGGTCTGCGCGGCTTTTGTATTCTTCCTTCGTCACAGGTCCGACAGAACGGTAAGGTACGTCATCGTGTTCGCGGGTGCCGAAGCCCATTCTCAAACTGAAGATGCGTTGAAAATTGTATACTCGTTCACTTATCGAGATGAGATCGTTGGGTGTGACCTTTCGACCCGTGACCCCGTAGAAACACTTTGCATAGTATTCCACGTGCGAAATGAATTTGGCAGGTTCAGGAGTGTCCTTGTTTCCAGGTGGTGTGACGTCGTTCCATGGAAGCTTGCACAAGCCAACCAGGCCAAACCAGGTGCGGAACATCGGGAACCAGTGTAGGGCTTCCGCCTTCTGCTCAAAGGTCGGCATTAAGTTGTGAACCATGTCCAAAAATATCAGCCAAGCCTCATCGTGTTGCGGGCCTTTCATTGCAAGTCCATACCCACCCTGTTGTGCAAGGGATTCCTTGGTGACATACTCAGAATACTCGAGGCCCTTTGCTTCCATGCCGATCTCCTGCAGTATTTTGGGATCAGCGTTGTATTTTTCAACGAAAAGCTTCTTCATGCGGCGAATCCCTTGGCCAACAATCCAGCCGAACCCTTCTCCTCTAGCCATCTGGTGAATAATTTCCAGGGCGGCCGGCGAGTTTCCAAAATTCAATTCAAAGCCTCCTGTGGCCTCTTTGTCAATCAGACCCATTTCGTAGCACTCCATTGCGAAGCCTGTGGCCGTTCCAACTGAAATTGTATCTATACCGTAGGTGTCACAGTAGAAGTTAGCCTCGATCACATGATCTGGATCAAAGATTCCGCAGTTGCTGCCAAGGCCAGCGATGGTCTCATATTCCGGACCATCCACCCATACCTTCTGACCTTTATATGGCCCGGTGTTGAGTTGAAAGTCCTTCACACAGTGGCTGCACGCCATTGCACACCCAATCCAGCACCCATCATAGCCCCGGTCAAATTTCTTCCGGTACACATCCTCCCCGCTGAGCTTGTGGCCTTCAGGGTGACTGCCGAACCTGAAATTGTTCACTGGAAGAAGGTCAAAATCGTTCATGATCGAAACCAAGTATGATGATCCTATGACCGCCATTTCATTCTGTTTCGGGTCGAAGGTTACAATCTCTTTGCTGAATTCGCGCCCAACCTTTTTGACGAGCTCCAAATCTGCGGGGTGATTGGCTTCTGGACTGACCGATCCAGAATACCTGACTACTATAGCCTTTATCTTCTTGTCTCGAAAGACTGTGCCGGTTCCACCTCTTCCAGCCTGTTTATACCTTACAAACTTGCGTCGTGGGTCGTACCACGAGAAGTTTAAGCATCCTAGTCGCGTGTGCTTTGCACCGGGACCTGCGGAGATCACTGAGATGCCGTTCTTGTTCGCACCACCGTGCTTTTCTGTCAAAAACTCAGCAAGTTGGTAAGACTCGGATGGTAGTCCTTTAGCGTCCTCAATAGATACCTTTCCCTTATCTCCGTCAATAACGATGACCACGTCCGATTCTGCCTTTCCCTGTATCTCCAGCGCATCCCACCCTGAGAATTTAAGGTAGGGTCCAAAGTATCCGCCAACATTAGAATCCATGACTGATCCCGTGAGGGGCGAAACCGTCACAACGATGCTCTTTCCGCTTCCAGGATATATGGGGATCCCACCTATAGGACCGCATGCGATGCATATCTCGTTTTCAGGGTCATCCCATCTGATGACGCGGTCTTTTGGCAATGCATTCCACAGTAGCCACAGATCGAACCCACGACCACCGATGAATATGTCTTTCATCTCTTTTGTGACGGGTTTGCTCTCAATCCTCTTGTCTGTGAGATTGATGTAGAGTGTTCTGTTGTTGTACCCTTTATCAACCGGTTCCCGACCATATTCGAATTCGATAATCATGTTGAAAGCACCGTTCTACAAGCATGATAGAGTCTTCTGATTTCTATTCGATGTTTAAAACCCTTTCGTCAGCTCACCATGGCAGAATCTTTAGTTTGTACATAGAAAGCATTTCCATTTAAGCAGTGAAAGACTTAATTTGCCTCGCATGCAATAATCATGCCCATAAAGGAGTCTGGAAGGGTTTGGACCAGCCAAAAGTGGCAGTTATCGGAGCAGGCAAGATGGGAGAAGCCATCATAGGCGGGCTCCTCAAATCCAAAGCATATAGTCCTTTGGAAATTCAAGCCGTTGAGGTTGTTGAAAGCCGTCGTCAATACATTAGCGAAACCTATGATGTGAAATGCTTCCATGATGTCAAGAGAGTGGTAGATTTTGGAGACATTGTCTTGCTTGCAGTTAAGCCAAGTATTGTTGGAAAAGTTTTGGAGCAGATCGGTCCGTTGATGAAAGGAAGGAAAGTATTGGTTTCAATAGCTGCTGGCGTTACCTTAGAGTTCATGAAGAAATTCATGCCCACGAAGATTCCGATCGTCAGGGTGATGCCCAACCTCGCCTGCTCTGTTGGAGAAGCCATGGTTACCTACTGTCCTGCCCCAAACATTACAAACGAGGAATTGACCATGGTGACTGGCATGCTAGGTTTGCTTGGAAGAACAATGCGCTTAGACGAGAAGCACTTGAACCTTGCCACAGGTCTGGTTGGCAGCGGTCCAGCCTACATATACGTCTTGATAGATGCCCTAGCAGACGCAGGCGTAAGACTCGGACTGCCGAAAGACGTGTCCATAACGCTTGCTGCCCAGACAACGCTTGGCGCCGCAAAAATGGTTGTTGAAACGGGCGAGCACCCGATTAAGCTCAAAGACAAGGTTGCCACGCCTGCTGGCACAACAGTAGAGGGTCTCCTTGAACTGGAACGTGGAGGTTTGCGGGGCACCATCATTTCTGCTGTTACCAAAGCAGCGGAAAGAGCCAGAGAGCTGTTGCCAGCTTAAAACCGCCATTGCATAGTTCTTATTACTTGGGTCAAGGGAAAAGTTTGAATACTCAAAATGGAATTCTTAAGGATTCACTGTAGGTGAAAAGCTGTGCGTCTGGCCCAGAGCGTACATGGAATCTCAAAACTCATGTTTATCATTTCCCTGTTAGTTGCCTTGATTATTGGCGCCACGTTGTCCTATGTGTGGACCATGGGCTACTATGCTTCCAAAGAATATCAACTCCCAGAAAAACCCAGTTTAACCATAGAAACTGCAGATTTCTCGGCTGGAGAGACAACCCTCTTCAACGTAGTAATCCTTAATCCTTCTTATTCCCCATCAAGTGCAGACATCAAACGAATCATGGTATTGACTGAGAATGACACTTTGCATGATGTAGAGGTTTCGCCCAGTCTTCCCTTCTCACTGGAAGTAGGAAGTTCCGAAACCTTCAGGGGACTCTGGAACTGGTCAGGTTATGCGGGTCAAACAATAGAAATCATTGTCTTGGTCTCGGATGGTTCGGGGCCGACCGCTCAGACCACTCTGCCTACTTTGGGGTAATCACCGAAACGTACAGAAAGGACTTCAGAATCAAGATCCAACAGAAAGAAAGGCGGTCGTGAGAATGTTTCAAGCCACCGACCGAGTGCGCACCATTGAGTATGCCATTCGAGATGTTTTAGCCCAAGCTAAGCAGTTGGAGAAGAGGGGCAAGAGAATAATCTACCTCAACATAGGCGATCCCGTGAAGTTCGATTTTGACACTCCAGCTCATATTAAGCAAGCGCTGACGAAGGCTGTGAAGGAAGGAGCCAACTGGTACGCACCATCTGATGGTTTGCCAGAACTCAGGGAAGCCATCTGTGAGAAAGAGAAGAGAGTTAACAAGGTGGAGGTTCAGCCGGAAGATGTGGTTGTTACACATGGGATTTCCGAAGGCATCCAGATGGTCATGGCTGCTATCGTGGAAAATGGCGATGAAGTTTTGGTGCCCGGTCCAACATATCCGCCTTACCTTTCGTATGCCAAGTTTTTCGGAGGCAAGCCAGTCGCATATGAAACTGTGGAAGAAGACGGTTGGCAACCTAGCGTAGATGACCTCCGAGCAAAGATAACCCCAAAAACCCGAGCGATCGTAGTCATCAACCCTAACAACCCCAGTGGCGCTCTTTACCGAGAGAAGATTGTGAACGAAATCGCGAACATAGCTGGGGAACACAATCTGCTCCTTATCTCTGACGAAATCTATGACAGAATAATCTACACAGAAAAGCTTGCAAGCACTTCTCGCGTAGCTAAGGACCTGCCCGTTGTCGGGTTAAACGGCTTCTCCAAAACATATCTCATGACTGGCTGGCGACTGGGCTACATCTACTTTCACGATAGCAACAGAAGACTAACTGAACTTGAAGAATGCATCAAAAAGGAAGCGCGGGTGAGGCTCAGCGCTAACGCACCTGTGCAGAAGGCTGGGGTTGCAGCGTTAACCGGGCCACAAGACCACATCTCGCAGATGATGGAGAAACTTCGGAAGAGAAGAGACTACGCTTGGAAGAGGCTAAACGAGATAGCTGGAATAAGCTGCGCTCGACCTGAAGGAGCCTTCTATGTTTTCCCGAAAGTTGAAGCTGTGGGCTCGAAATGGAATACTGATGCCGCGTTTGTTCACGATTGCTTAGAAGAGACAGGTGTGCTTTTCGTTCATGGTTCAGGGTTTGAGCCAACCTACGGCTACGGTCACTTTAGGTCCGTCATTCTGCCGCCGATTGAAACTCTTGAAGCAGCATTTGACCTATTGGAGCAGTTTATCTCAAAGCGTGGCTGAACAGCCGTTTCGTTTCGCAACGTTAAGGAATCAGAGTTCCTTCTTTCGGGTCTTTTGTAGCCTTGAAAAACTCTTCCATCAGCCTTTGGGTTATGGGACCAGGCCTTCCGTTGCCTATGACTCGCTTGTTTATCTCTCTCACCGGGATTACTTCTGCCGCGGTTCCCGTAAGGAACACTTCATCTGCATTGAAAAGCTCAGTGGGAGTAATGTTTCTCTCATTCACGTGATAGTTGAGCTTTTTGGCTAATTTCATGACAACGCCTCTTTTTATGCCCGGTAGTGCCCCAGTGCAGGTTGGTGGGGTCGCAATCTCCCCATTTTTCACAATGAATATGTTTTCGGCAACTCCCTCGCAGACGAAACCGTTCTTGTCTAGGCATATGGCCTCGTCTACGCCAGCTACGTTAGCTTCTATCTTGGCCAGGATGCTGTTTAGGTAGTTTAGCGACTTGATCTCATGAGATGTGGCGTCAACTGGGTCTCTTTTCACCCATGAAATCATTGCTGTTATGCCGTCTTTCTTCTTGTCCCCGCTGTGCAGTTGTATCAAGGGCTCGGCGATTATCACAATAGTCGGTTTCGCGCATTTCCTTGGGTCGAGTCCGAGGTCTCCCACTCCTCTTGTGACAAGAAGTCGTATGTACGCGTTTCTCAGATTGTTCCTCTTCAACGTGTCTAAAATTGCCCTTTTCACTTCATCCTTTTTCAGCGGTATCTGCATCATAATGGCTTTTGCAGACCTGAAAAGGCGGTCCAAGTGTTCGTCTAGCTTGAAAACACTGCCTGCATAGGCTCTTATTCCTTCGAAGATTCCGTCACCATAAAGCAAACCATGGTCGTAAACTGAGACTTTTGCCTCTGATTTTGGGTAGAAGTTGCCATCGATGTAAATGAGAGGTTCCTTTTTCACTTGGTCGCCTCCAAGATTAGAATATGTATGCAATCTCGCTTCTCTTTTATGCTTTTTGGCAAGACAAGCTAGTCCTTAGAACTCCATTGCGTCCATTCCGGTTGATGCTGGTGCTCCAGAAAACAATGGTGCTTAGAAGGAAAACTGAGGTCTCTTCGAAATGTGCTTAGGAAGAGTCAACGGCTGGAAAGGCTTACCTTTTGTCTTTTCCTTAATCATCTCTACTAGCTGCTGAAGGTGCATCTTTCTAATCTTTCGAGCTTCTCTATCTCGAACTGGCAGAATACCTGAATCAATCTCTTTCTGACCAATAACAATGATGTAGTTGATCCACTCAGTTTCCGCTTCTCTAACCTTTTTAGGCAACGTTAACCCACGGTCGTCAACATCAACTCTAACGCAGTGTTTCTCGATTTCGTCTGCAATTCTGTCTGCTTCCTTGAGGAAGCCATCTGAAAGTGGTATCACTCTGACTTGAACAGGTGCGAGCCACAGTGGAAGTGCTGGGATGCCACCTTTTAAGTGTTCTCTGTGGGCTTTCTCCAGTATGGCATAGACGCATCTCTCGATAGCACCGCTTGGGCTGCAGTGCAAAAGCAGCGGGAATTTCTTCTCTCCTTTCTCATCTATGTAAGTCATGTCATATCTCTCGGCGTTTTCTATGTCTAGTTGGTCTGTGGATAGAGCTGAGGCTTTGTCGAGGTTGTCTATGAAGTTGAATTCCCATTTCAGTATGAAGTAGAAGAATCGTTCATCCCACATTTCGATGAGTGCAGGTCTTCCGAATCGCTTCACAAGTGAGATGATGAAGTCTTTGTTTTTCTCGTAAAAGTCTTTTGTGAATCTTATAGCTAACTCGTAGTCTTCACTATTGAATCCCAAGGCTTCCATGTTTTTTGTGCATAAATCAAACCGTTTGAGGAATTCCTCTTTAACTTGTTTGAGGTCAGCGCACAAGGCGTGGCAGTCTGGCATCGTGAACGCGCGAAGACGACGAAGCCCAACGAGTTCGCCGCTTTTTTCCCGTCTGAAGCTGTATCTTGTTAACTCGTAGAATCGTAGTGGAAGCTGTTTGTATGAAATCTGCATGTCATGAACCATAAGAAACTGCCCAAAACAAGCGCTGAACCTTAAGAAGAGGTCTTTGTCTTCTGATTTCACGATGTACTGTCTAGCGGGAAACCGGTCTAAGTAACTGGCAAGGCTTGGATGATTGAAATCGTACATAACAGGTGTTTCAACTTCCATGGCTCCATATTCCACAACGCTCTGCGTTACGAACTGCTCAAGCAACGCTTTTATCAAACGACCTTTAGGAGGCCATCTGAAATTGCCTGGGTCACTTCCCGGTTCATAATCTGCTATTCCCAGCTTTTTCATCAACGTAACATGAGGCGGAATCTGTTGCACAGCACGTGCTTTCGAAATCTCATATTTCGCAAGCTTCTCCAGCATCTCGCTGTTTTCGAAATCAAATTCCTCCACTGGGATCATTTTGCCGTTCGGTTGGAGAATAGACCACTGGGACTTCAGCTTTTCCTCCGCCTCTACTGCCTTGGAGACTTTTTCTTCCTTATCTTCTTCTGCTGGAGATATGATGTGAAGTTGTTCCGCTAGCGGGTGACCCTTAATGGAGAGAGAAAACTGTTTGCACCAGCCAAAAGGAGTGCGGTAGGTTTCTATTCCTGCATCTTTGGCGTTTCTCTCCATTGCTTTCAGCACAGAAAGAGCCTTGCGAGGCTTGGCTAGGTTGCTGCTCAAGTGAGCGTATGGATAAATTAAGATGCGGTTAGCCTTCAATACTTTCAGCGAATTCTTAATCTCACCTATCGCTTTCTCAGCAATCGCCTCGTTATCACTCTCTTCTACACTCGTGAACAATACAATGATCTCTTCCAGTTTCTTCGCTGTCTTCTCTGTCTCCTCAACTATGGTTGCCTCCTTCTTCACTGGTTTGTATTCTATGAAGTTGGAGTGCAACTGGAGGATTCTCATGCTTATTCATCTCTTTAATTGCTTAGGAGACGCGGTAGAGACGCAACCCAATGATAAAAAGAGTTTTCTATTGATTAGTGTTGCGTTAGACTATGTGCAGTCACAGTGTTCCATGTCTCCATTTTTCCAGCTTACGCTCCGTCTTGGTCTCTTTCTTGAACTCTTTGTAATGCTCCTTGCACAGATACGCCCGTCTTGTTTCGCCTACTTTGAGACCAGTAGCTGTCACCTTGTCCGCGGGCAACGAACGAACCGCATCTTTGTCGCATCCAGTTACGGTGCATTTGACGCCTTTGGCAACTCGCCCCAAGTCTTAGCCTCCGAACTTCACATATTAGATGCGGAGTTGTTTAAGTCCTTTTCTTTCACTATGTAGAATGAGATTAGCTCAGGAATCAATAATGAGTGAAGAAACGATAATGTTAACGTCCTCCTTGCGTAAAGGCAATAAGTCAGGTTGAAGATGCAGCTGGCGGTGATGCAAACGAATATCAGGTTGTACACAGAGGCTCTCGAAAAGAGTTTTCCAAAGATTCGAATCGACAGAATTGTGTCAGTACTTGGAGGCTGGGACTCGGATGTCTTCGAGGTTAACGGCGAGCTAATTTTTAGGTTTCCCAAGTGGCCAGTGATTGAACGCGGAATGCAGAAGGAAATTGCCTTGCTTCCTGAACTTGCCAAAGTCTTGTCAGTGCAGATTCCCAATTTCGAATTCATTGGCAAGTACAATGGAATGGTATTCGTTGGCTACCAGAAGATCCCAGGCTTACCGCTTGCTTCTTGTGACTTCCAGCGCGGAAACCTAGCTGACCAACTGGCAAAGACCGTAACCGAAATACACCGGTTTCCTGTACACAAGGCAACGAAGCTGAAAGTCCCCTATGCCAATTGGCGCAGTGAATATGTGGAGTTCTACGAAAGTGTGAGGGAAAAGGTCTTCCCCTTGATGAAGAAACCATTACTGAAAAAAGCGGCTTCGGTATGGGAAGGGTTTCTTGATAACGACGACAATTTCCGGTTTGAACCAGTATTTATCCATCGTGACCTGAGTGGTGATCAACATATCCTCTGTGACCCCAATGGAGCTAAGATCACCGGAATTATCGACTGGGAAGACGCTGCTATGGGCGACCCAGCGATTGACTTCACCGGCGTGTACTGGGACTGCGGAGAGGACTTCACAAGGCACGTTCTGGCAAAATATGGTGGAGAGGTTGACGAAACTTTCTGGGAAAGAGTAGTGTTTTACTACAAAATCGGAGCCTTCCATGAGATCCGATATGGCCAGCTCATCAATAATGACGCGCACATTAAGAGTGGTTTGGGCTTCTTGTCGAAAACGCTCAGCTGAAGGGCGTTAATATCAGACATGTATTGAAGAAAGCCCTTTTTCATAGATTCTCTTTGCTCTTGTATGGGTCTCCTTCTTTTCTCCAAACATGGCTGGTCCGACGCCTTCAACAACGAAGGAAGATGCCGCCGAGCCAATGCATGCACACCATACTGGCTCCGTTCCCTGCAAGTATTCAGCGAGGAAAGCCCCAATCAAAGCATCGCCAGCACCTGTGGGATCCCGAAAAACTCTGGGTTTGCATGCAGGTATGTGATGAAATTTATCGTCAGCTAGTAGGATCGTTCCCCTCGTGCCTTGTGTTACCATCACTATCTTTGGCCCAGAATCTCGGATTACTCTCATAGCTAGGGACAGTTTCCTCTGTTGTGTTACCGTTCTGATTTCCCGGATTGAAGACTTGTATATGTCGATCTGTTTGAGTGTTTGATTGGCTTTCCACAGTTTTTGGTGCATGTTTCCCTCTCGGTCAAAGGTTCGGACGAATCCTTGGGGGTCCAACGACAAGATCTCTGTTCGGGGACGGAGTTCAGTGATAACCGTGTTTTCGATTTCGTTTGCGATGGGGGCTACGTGAATGGCTTTGGCTTGCAAAGAGTCGGGTACGTCTTCGGTTGAGATTGGTGGCGCTCGGGTTTTTAGCTGAAGTTTTCGCCGTCCGTTACTATATGCTAGCCGAAACTTCGTTGTGACGGCGGTCTTCACATGTTTCAACCCGGAAAGGTCAACATCATTGGCTCTCAACCATCTTAGGTGTCTGTCTTGAAAGTCTCCTCCTACTTTGGAAATCACCGAAACTTTGGCGCCGAGTTTCGCTGCAGCGACAGAAGTGTAAGTTGGCGGTCCGCCTAGAGTAAGCTGTGGAGGATCGGCTTTTCGTGAGGTTATGCGGTCTATGG
>Ga0209635_10000910_pt1 | contig 21412 bp, 23 predicted proteins | sample DeeMarSWOR230_32_FD_187463 | JGI IMG/M metagenome (GOLD analysis project Ga0209635, IMG submission 187463) | Marine sediment microbial communities from White Oak River estuary, North Carolina - WOR-2-30_32 (SPAdes) (version 2) | ecosystem: Environmental > Aquatic > Marine > Intertidal zone >...
GCCAACCTGATGCCCCGTCAATTATTAAGACGCAATACTTCATCCTTGCCCCTCATAGTTAAACATCATATAATAGCATAGACGGCGGGGCGTAGCGCAGTGGGTAGCGCGCAGCGTTCGGGACGCTGAGGTCGGAGGTTCAAATCCTCTCGCCCCGATTGGCGTAGTAAAAGGGAATGTAAGCTGCTTGTGCCTAATCCTAGGGGAGAGGGATATAGGTGCCAGCAGGTGCACGAAATTTGACAAGAAATAAGAATATAATTTATAGTGCCCGTTTATCCTTGAATCAAAAAACTGAGTAGAGGAGAGCTATGGTGAAAGCTGCAATTGTAGGAGCGACTGGCATAGTTGGTCAGCAATTTCTCGTTGCCCTGAAAGATCACCCTTGGATTGAAATTGCTGCACTTGCTGCCTCTGAGAGGTCAGCAGGGCGCAGCTATAAGGAGGCCATAACCGATGCCCAGTCTGGAGCCTTGCGGTGGTTTTGCCAGGAGCCTCCCGTGGAGGAGGTTATGCCTATGCCTGTCCAGAATGCCATCGAAATGGATGCCTCCGCCTTGGATATCGTCTTTTCCGCTGTAGAGTCTGACCGGGCAAAGGTTCTGGAACCGAAATTTGCCAGCGACAAAGCGGTTATAAGCACGGCCTCGGCCTTCCGCTACGATGATGATGTGCCCATCTTAATTCCCGGCATCAACTCCAAGCACGCCAAACTAGTTGATGTGCAAAGAAAAGCTCGGGGATGGAAAGGCTTCATTACACCCATTCCCAACTGCACCACTACTGGGCTGGCGATAACCCTAAAACCAATTTACGAATCGTTCGGCGTGAACGCCGTCATAATGACTTCCATGCAAGCCCTGTCAGGCGCAGGTCGAAGCCCGGGAGTGATAGGCCTTGATATCCTGGACAATGTTATTCCCTTTATCGCCGGGGAGGAAGAAAAGGTGCAGCGGGAAACACAGAAAATCCTAGGCAGTTTCGCGGGTAATTCCATCGGTTCAGCCAAGTTCAACGTAAGCTGCACCTGCACCCGTGTTAATGTTCGGGAAGGACATACAGAGTCGGTCTTCGTCTCAACTCAGAAAGCCTGTGAGGCGGGCGAAGTCGCCAAGGCCATGAGGGAATATGTTGGTTCGCCTGGTGACACTGACCTGCCTTCAGCCCCCAGGCACATGATAGTAGTCCACGAAGACCAGTTCAGACCCCAGCCGCGGCTCGACCGTGATGCTGAGGATGGCATGGCCACCGTGGTGGGCAGAATCAGGAAAGATAACGTCCTGAAGAATGGCATCAAGTACGTTCTGGTATCCCACAACACCAAGATGGGAGCTGCTAAGGGCGCAGTTCTTGTCGCCGAACTACTTATAAGAGACGGGTATATTTCCTAGATACTGAGAGTGAAGGTTCAAATCCCTCGCCTGATTAGGATAAGGTTATTTGCTCTTGGCGTGAGCGCACAATTCCTCTATCCCAATATCAAAGAAGTACCAACCAGCATCACCATAGGTGCTGAAGTTACCGATGGTACATGAGTAGATTTGGTTGACGGTAATCTATACTTCTCAAACCTGGTGTGTTCTACCGCAATGCGGGCACTTGATTTGTGGCTCTTTGAAGTTAGGTGGCACTCGCAACTTGGCACCGCATTCACAGGTGATGGTGTTATAGTTGCTCAGCCGCCACATTACATCTGAGGTCTCCCGAGTCCGCTGTATCTCATTTGGTTCCCCCGCTTCACCCTCTAGTTTTGTCGTTGCTATTGGGACTGTTTCGGCAACAACGCTGGAAGCAGGTATAACCCCCTTACCTCCGTGGACCTGGCGGTAAGCCTGGTCGTAATCGCCAAAAGAGGCGCCAGCCATGGCACGTAGGATGCGTATCCTCTCTGATATAGGGGGGTGGGTGCTGGTGAGGTCGATGGCCTTCATGCCTCTCTTGCGGAAAGGATTGATGATATACATAGGTGCTGTGGCCTTATTGGCTGATTTTAACTGCCCGGTTGAGGCACCCAGCTTTTCTAGGGCTGAAGCCAGTCCTTCAGGGTATCTGGTGTAGAGAGCTGAAGAGGCATCTGCCAGGTATTCTCTCTTCCGAGAGATGGCAAAGTATATGAGCTGCGCCATAATCGGTGCTAGTATCATAAGTACGAGTGCCACGACCAGGATTATTATCTGAGCCCCCCCACCCCCTCCTGATGAAGAGCTTCTTCTTGACCCGGTCATGCTGCCAAAAATTAGGAAACGTGACCCATACCAGGCTAGGATTACGATGGTGCCGAGCAGGATACTGCACATCGCCATTAGCAACACATCCCGGTTCTTGATGTGGGATATCTCGTGGCCAATGACCCCCTGCAATTCATCGCGGTTCAGTTTTTGTAGTAGTCCCGAGGTGATAGCTACGGACGCCCGATTGGGGTCACGACCAGTGGCGAAGGCATTTAGTGCTGGGTCATCAATGATGTATATGTCGGGCATTTTTTCCAGACCGGAGGCAATCTTCATTTCCTCAACCACATTGTACAGACGAGGGTGGTCATCGCGCCCGATTTTCTTCGCCCTCGACATGCTAAGCAGGATACTATCGCCCTGGAAATAGGCAATCAGACTCAAGACTGCCCATACTAATATGGCGATAACCAAGCCCGCAATAGCCCTATCAAAGAAGTAGAGGCCCAGGAAATAGCCAAGCAGGATCAGTAATGCTCCCATGCCGATTGTCAGCACTACCGACCTTATTTGGTTAGACCTAATCTGTTCCCACACGGCTGAAGAGTCTTTTTACTCAGTGAAACTGACCTTGACCGGTTCTCTTTCGGCGGCTACGGTGACCTCAAAGAATTCACCAGCCTTAAACCCGGTCATGCTGGCTACAACGTTAGATGGAAACATCTGCGTCTTGTTGTTCAACCTCAGGACCGAATCATTGTAAAACTGGCGAGAAAAGCTTATCTTATTCTCGGTTGAGGTAAGCTCCTCCTGAAGTGCTAGGAAGTTCTGATTGGCTTTAAGGTCGGGGTAGCGTTCCACTACAGCTAGTAAACGGGCTAGGGCCGAGCTCAGCTCGCCTTCAGCCTTGGCTCGCTCACCGGCTCCAGCAGACGTCAGTTGCTGGGCAATATTACGGGCCTTGGTTACTGCTTCCAGGGTTTCCCGCTCGTGTTTCATATAGCCCTTGACAGTTTCCACCAGGTTGGGAATGAGGTCATGGCGTCGTTTCAGCTGAACGTCAATCTGCGCCCAGGCGTTCTTTACTTGATTACGCAGCCTGACCAGGCCGTTGTAAAGAATCCAGAATGTGATGAGAAGAACCACAACCACACCGATAATGACATAAACTGCTACCATATTAAACCTCCTTAACTAATGTTTTCCGGGTGTTGCTTAATCGCCATCGCTATTTTACTCTGGGGCCGCAAATATTTCTTTTAGGAAACTGGTAACGTGTCCCGTGGAATCATGTTTTGGTGGATGTTCCTCAGCTAGACGTATTATCAGTTGAGCGACCTCACCCCCGTCAAACCACAATCCATGTTTATCACCGCATACGTCGATGAGGATTTCGGGCTGTCCGCCTATCGCTGTTTTTTTCATCTTACGGCTACAGATTGGGCAATTTCGTTTCTTTTCTGATGAAACGACTTCCTGAGAGTCGAGGATACCATCAAAGAATGCCTTTGGCTCTTCAAGACCCTGCGACTTAAGTAAAAGCTCGAGTTCTCCGGAGTCAAACCACACCCCTTTACAGCTATTACAATAATCGAGCTCAATATTGTGATACTCAACGACTATCATAGCGTATTTACAAACAGGGCATACCATTGTTTTCAGACCTCATCAAGTGATTTTAATAGTGTAGATGCTCGAAGAAGTCGTGTCAAGGTTGTTGTATGAGATTCTGGTAATGCCAGTGGGTTGAAGGCATTGAGAATTAGCTCTTCGCCCTTCGGCGTCTTCTGAGCCAAATTACCAAAGGCGGCACCCAGGCCCAGCAGAAAATGCCAAGCCAGATGAGCACAGTGGCTAGACCTCTGCCAAATGTTGTCAGCCCACGCACTGCCGATTGGAAAGCAGCGGAGGCGCTCCAAGGTTCAGCCAATCCCTCTGTTTCCTCTAAGTCTACTGCAATGAGTGACGTCTCTGAGGTCTGCTCCAGATATTTCATGCGGCCTTCAATTTGTTCAATCTCCCCTCTCACATTGGAAAGCTCTTTCTGCACCTTCAACATTTCCTCTACGGTCTCTGCCTTCTCCAACAAGGCTAGATACTGAGCTTCGGTCGCTAGCAGGTTGCTTAGCTGAGCTTCCAGGTCAACATATTCCTCAGTTACATCCTTTGCTGTTGTAGTCTCGTAGGGCACGGCTACAGCCAACTGGCGAAGTCTGACCAAAGCCTCGTCAAATCTTTCAACAGGAACGCGGATGACAATGCGACCCGAAACTCCCCGTTCATATTCATATTTATATGAGGAAACTACATAGCCGTTGAGCTCATTAGCCATCTCAGCAACTTCGTCCAGAGTCTCGGCTATATCTTCCACCTCCAAAGTTATGGAGCCTTCCCTTACGATTTTGCGGTCTTCCATTTGGTCTTCAGGAATCTCGCCTTCGTCTTGCCATCCCTCACCGCGTTCAGGTTCTTCTGGTGGCGCTTCTCCTGATGGCGAAAAAGCACAGCCACTGATTAGCGCTAACCCCAGAATCAGCAGTATTAGAATGAAAACTCTAAGTAGCCTATTCATTTTTGCCTATTTTATTTCAGCAACCCCCAAGAAGCAGTTGATAATATTATAACATAATAAGCTGAAATCTTGAGGGTTGAGGGGGCTTTAGACAATCTCTATCTCTATATCACCCACGCTCTTTACCACTTTTCTCAAATCAACCAGGGCTATGGTGCGCTCAGAAATATAATGTCTATAAGCTGAAGAGGTGAATATAGTAAGGCATCTTCTGCCAAACATTGTAGGTGGGGCATCTGGCTGGTGAGACCTTATCAAGACATTTTTGCCCAAGCGGGACATGATTTCCTCGAACCAGCCTCGCCCGAATTGAGGTCTCCCGGTATAGGGATCGAATCCCAGGAACTTCCCTTCCCTTTCCTGCCAGTCTCCCCAGGTTATTTGATGCCATTCGGCACTACCTGGCTTTATCCTACTTATGTCTTCTAAACCTGACACATCGGGAAGTGCTCCATGTAGAGCAATGATTCCATTTGGCGTGGACACTGCCAGCGGCAACTTGGAAAGAACCTCACTATATCGCTGGCGAAGTTCGTCATCAAGTCCCTCCCAGAAATCGGCAGGGTGGAAGCTTATTACAGCATGGCCTTCGTGATTTCCCATAAGCAGATAAAGAGAGTCGGTGTGCTCAGTTTTTTGCCCAAGCAAAAAATTAATGTTCTCCAGGGAAGCTGGTCCCCGATCAACATAATCCCCCAGGAAAACTAGCTTATTCTCCGACTTGAGATACCTGTGGATAATTTTCTCCGTGGCCTCGAGGTCACCATGAGTATCGCCAACGAAAATGATTTTGCCTGACTCCAACTTTATTAACTTTGATTCCGAGGCAAACCTCTTCTCCGCCTCGTTGAGCAACTCTTTTATCTCTTCTCTGGTCACAGGACAAAGCTTTCCTTCACGGAATTGTGTGTCTCCACAGCATAGATGTTTTCCGTGACAAAAAGCAACTCTGACTTGGTCGGAGCTCTGGAAGGCCTCGCCATAATTGTTTTCGCTTGAGTGCCTTTGATATGATGCGAGTATGAAAGCCGGTCTGGTCTATGGCCCAATTTATTTGGAACACGATACCGGTGACCATGTGGAGAATTCTCAGAGGCTTGTGGCCACGATGTCTTATTTGAAGGAAACTGGAATTAAGGAGAAGCTCACTTGTCTGCCTCCGCGCACCGCCTTGCTAGAGGAGCTAGAGATGATACATACGACTGAGTACATCTCCTACGTTAAGAGCAAAGCGGAGAAGGGTGGTGGTTGGCTTGACCCTGATACCGTAATGTCTCCGAAGTCTTACGAAGCAGCCTTATATGCTGCCGGTGGGCTCATGGTGGCTGTAGAAGCGGTGATGAAGGGGGAGGTGGATAGCGTCTTTGCTCTGGTTAGACCACCAGGGCACCATGCCGTTCATGATCGAGCAAAGGGCTTCTGCATTTTCAATAATATGGCAATCGCCGCCAAATTTGCCCTAAGCAAGTTCAGTCTTAACCGTGTTCTTATCGCTGATTTTGATGTCCATCATGGCAATGGGACTCAGGATGCTTTTTATGCTGATCCCAAAGTCCTTTACTTCTCCACCCACCAGTATCCTTTTTATCCCGGGACAGGATGGATGGATGAAACTGGGACAGGTGAAGGAGAAGGAACTACGGTTAACTTTCCCATGGCTGCCGGCTGGGGCGATAAGGAATACTTGAGAGCTTTCAACGAGGTCCTGGTTCCAGTAGCCCGGAGATTTCAGCCACAGCTCATTCTGGTTTCTGCTGGCTTCGATGCTCATTGGGCTGACTATCTGGCTATGATGCGGGCGAGTGTTACAGGGTTTGCTCAAATGGAAATGATATTGAAAGAACTGGCCGCCGAACTATGCCAGGGACGTCTCGTTTTTACCCTGGAAGGTGGCTATAATCTTCAGGTAATCGCTTCTTCCATAAAAGCTGTTTTTGATGTACTTCTGGGTAATTCCGAGATAGATGACCCTTTGGGGAAAGCACCAGTGGCAAGAAAGCCCGAGGGATTTGACGAACATATCGAGGGAATAAAAGGAATACACCATATTCGGTGACAGCTCTCAGCCTATAATTATTATGTAGTTCTCTTAGCGAAGGGCAGAAGTGCCCTCCACTCTCGCCTTTCCCACACCACCAGAAGTTGGCTGGAGATGCAGACAGAGCTGTAGGTGCCGATGATAACTCCGAGAAGCAACACCAGGACGAAATAGTGTATGGTGGCTCCGCCAAAAAGGAACAGAGCCAGGATGACGAAGAGTGTGGTTAGACTGGTATTTAATGAGCGCCCCAGCGTTTCCACAATGCTGGAATTTACCGTCACGGCAAAGTCGGGGCTAATATGCCTTGATACATTTTCCCGAATGCGGTCAAAGATAACCACAGTATTATTGATGCTGTAACCCACAACGGCAAGCAGTCCAGTGATAAACAGGGCATCAATTTCCACACCAGCAAGCCAACCCAGGATGGAGAAAATGCCTACTATTATGAACACATCGTGGATAAGGGCGATGACGGCACAGGTGCCCCAGCGAAAGGGACTGGGCATGCGGCGGAATGCCCAGACAATGTAAAACAGCATAGCCACAGCAGCTATTATTACGGCGATGCCAGCATTGCGTGCTGTTTCCGCACCTACTGTAGGTGAGGCTAAATAGTAATCGCTTATTTTAACTTGGGAATCCAATTCTGCACCGATTTGCCCGGCTAGCTCGCTGGCCTCTCCTGAGGTTATTTCCACGATGTGGATGATGAAATTGCCCTCACCGGCATTTTGAATGGTTGCCTTATCATATCCCAGCTCGGCCATTTTCTCTCGCAACTGGCTTTGTTCAACTGGCGGGCTAAACTGAAGAGTCATAGATGTACCACCGGCAAAATCGGGTCCCGGCTTCAAGCCAAAAACGGCCAGAGAAATTATCCCGGCAACAATAAGTATCCCGGAAATAAGGAAAAACCACTGCTTCTTACCGACAAAGTCTATCATTTCTTAACTCCGTAAGCCGCCAGGTTGGTGACCACCTGGCTGCCTATAATGAGGCGGAGAAAGGTCCTGGTGATAACGATGGCTGTGAACATTGATAAGGCCACACCGATAAACAGGGTCACGGCAAAGCCTCTAACCATAAAAGCGCCGAGCGTGCCGCCAAGCCAGAAAAGAACGATGCAGGCGATAAAGGTGGTGATGTTGCTGTCTCTGATAGCCGTCCAGGCGCGGTTGAACCCAGCCTCAACGGCAGCACCTAAGCTGCGTCCCTCTCTCAGTTCCTCCTTCATGCGCTCAAAGATCAGGACGTTGGCATCTACGGCCATGCCCAGCGATAGGATAAAGCCGGCGACGCCAGGCAAAGTCAAAGTTACAGGTACAAGCTTGAAAATGGCTAAAAGCACCACGCCATAAATCCCTAAACTAAGGCAAGCCACCAGGCCGGGCAGGCGATAATAAAGAATCATAAATACTAGTAGCAGTACTATCCCAATCACCGCCGCCATTATGCTCTTCCCGATAGAATCCTGCCCTAAGGTAGCATCCACAGTCCTTTCATAAAGCGGAACACTAGGTTCAAATTCTCCGTCTACCCACCTCCCCAGTGGAACGTCGATCCGCCCAGCGTTGAGCAATCGACGTAATTCCTGGGCATCAGTAAGGCTTAGGTTTTCAATTTGTCCCTTGTCTTCTATCACACCCTTGACTTCCGGAGCGATGATACGGCCATCTTCACCCCGAAGTGGCTCATTGCCAAGGTAGATAGCCATATATTTTCCGAGAAGGCGGGTTGTTATTTGTTTGGAAAGTTGCGCTCCTGTTTCGTCCCACTCAAATATCAAAAATGGTTCGCCGGTTTGGCTTATTCTAACGGAAGTGTTTTCCTTAAAATATCTACTGCTAAGGGTTAACTCTTCGCCATTCACCGTTCCTGTAGCGGGAATCCAATTTCCCTCCTCATCCTGCTCCCTGAATTCGAGCAAGGCGAAGAGTCCAACCATCTCCTTAGCCTTCTCGATGTCAGCTATGCCCGGCAGTTGGATGACAATGTTATATTCCCCCTCCTGTTTCTGTATTTCGACGACGGGCTCAGTGACACCCAAAGCGTTGATACGCCTTTCTATAACACCCTTCACACCATCCATAATTTCATCCTCTGTGCCAGGCTCGATACCGCTGACATCAGCCTGATAAACTAGGTAGCTGCCGCCGGCCAGGTCAAGTCCCAGCCTTAACCCTTCCCTGCCAAGTACATTCCTATCCAGCGGCACTACGGACCATAAGGCAAAGCCAAACAGGGCAAGGATGAAAATCAATAAATAAACGTTTCTACTTCTCAATTTAGTTTACTTTGTATTAGGGATTGTTTTTACTCCAGAATTCTGGGATTTTTGGTGGACTCTTGTTTGCTGTTTGCTCACAGCTGATAGCTCCCTTCGAACCAAGGCTAATGCTCGTTCTCTGGTGCTTAACTCACCGCTAGCATAAGCCTCATTGACCATGGCGAGGAGTTTGCCAATCAATGGTCCTGGTGGTAAGTCAAAGTTGTTCATTATATCATGGCCATCAATGAGTTTCACCGGCGAGATTTTGGCTTGCTGCTTTTCATGCTCTGCCAGTATGTAGTTTATTAATTGGCAATGTTTTTTCCATTCCTCCATAGATGCCAGGGGACCACGGCTAGCCAGATAATCGGCTAAAGCCAGGAATAGAATATCGATGCCGACGTCGTCGGTATCCCGAAAGTAGCGATAAATTGCCCGTTGGGTGGGAAATTCCTCATGTGCCATCTGAACTGGACGGAGATGATGATAGACAAGGCTTTCCACCAGTCTTATTTCCCGATTGCTGAATCGCAACCGTTCCAAAATGTTCGCAGTCATAGCTGCTCCTTGTTTGGTATGCCCTAAAAATCTGGCTCTACCTGTATCATCAATAGACTTTGTCATCGGTTTAGCAATATCATGGAATAGCCCAGCTAACTTGAGTAGAACCTTATGGTTACTTCCGCTGGAAACTTCCTGGGATAAGTGCCTCTCTATTACGTCAGACCAAGGAACAGTAGACAGCATATCGTCGTTGCTGTACTCCCAATCGCTTTCTCTAATGAGTAATTCTATGGCAGCTACGGTCTGTAAAGAGTGTTCGAAGACATCCCAGAAGTGCACTGTTGGTTGCTCTACTCCCTTACTCTCTGCTAGCTCGGGGATTAGAGCTAGCAGCAAGCCAAGTTTATCTAAGTATCTCAGATAGTAAGCAGCTCGGGGCAGAGTGAGCAAACGAAGCAACTCTTCTCTAACTCTCTCCCCCGGGACTTCAGTGATAGCCTGGGAATAGCGGCGGATTAAAGATTCTGTGTTTGGCTCTATAGTGAAGTCAAGCTCGGCAGCCAACCTCACTGCCCGCAAGAGTCTAGCGGCGTCGACTTCGAATATTTGCTCGCTTACTCCCCGTACTATCTTGTCCCTCAAATCCTCCTCACCGGAAAAGGGGTCGATAAGCTTTGGGGGGGATTGTTTTTCAGTCAAAAGGCTTGCCGATTTCCGGGAACTCACCTTGGTGGCTGTGCTGGCAGCGACAAATTGGCTGAGTTCCAGAGCCATGGCATTTATGGTGAAATCGCGGCGGGCAAGGTCAGATTCAATATCTCCGGTAAAAGGTGAAAAATCAAAATGCCACTCTGCACCACGCAATTCTTGGTTTTGTGATGTCCTTCCTGGCTGCTCATCTTCAATCACCACCACTCTAGCTACGTTATTGACATCATCAAGGAGTACAAATTTGCCTCTTATTTCTTCCGCTACTTCCTGAGCTATGGTTATGGCGGCACCGCTTATAGCGATATCTATATCGTTGGTCTTCCTTTCCAAAAGCCAATCACGGACAAAGCCACCAACGATATAGCCTTGCTTTTTCTGGATAGTTAACAAGTGGGATATCTTTGCCAGGGTGGCAGGTAAATTGCCGCTTTTTATGAAGGACATGACAGCGAATTATAGTTTGTGGCAGCAAGTATTGTAAAGGTTTAGTTGCCGGACAGGCCTGGTGGCTCTCCTTTCACATTTGCACGGAGTCAGAATACCAGAAAATTACCCTGGCTCGCTTAACCTTCTCAAGATGATGAGGTTTACCAGGTATGTGAAACTTCTATGGCTTTGGGGCATTGGTTTCTACTTGTTCTAATACCCAGGAGCACCACCTTTCTATCCCCTCGCTGGTCTTGCAGGAAACTTGAAAAACCTCGGCTTTAGGATTTAGTCCTGCGATGGAATGGCGAAAGTTAGCAATATCGAAATCAACATGGGGAAGAAGGTCCATCTTACTTATTATCACAGCATCGGCATCGATAAAGATCAGGGGATATTTAGTGGCTTTATCATCCCCTTCAGGGAGGCTGGAAATCACTACTCGTTTGTGTTCTCCTAGGGTAAATTCGGAGGGGCAAATGAGATTGCCTACATTCTCGATTAAGAGTAGGTCTATGTTATCCAGAGGCATGTCCTTTAGAGCTGACTCAATCATGGCAGCCATTAAGGAACAACTTTCCGGCATGTTTCGGGTATTTATTTGAACTACTGCTTTTGCCTTGCTCTCCACTTTCTCAGCATCTACTGTGGAGGCGACATCGCCTTCGATAACAGCTATGTTCAGCCTCCCTTTCAGCCTCGTCAGAGTTTCTAGAATAAGACTCGTCTTGCCAGCACCTGGAGATGACATAATATTAATAGCAAAAACATTGTGTTTATCCAGCAGTTGCTGATTCCGGTTAGCTATGGTCTCATTAGCCTCCAGAACGTTCTGAATAACTTCTATTTTTTTCATTCTACTTCCATGCTTTCTATATAGAGCTCTCGTCCCTTGGATATTTCTACGCTCTGGCCTTGGCATTTAGGGCAAGACCATAGAGTATCTTGGGGGTGGAAAATCGTGGAACAATTCCGACAACGCAATTGAGTTGGCACTAATTCAAAGTGGAGTACTGCTCCTTGAGCGATGGTATCTTTGCTAAGGGAATCGAAATAAAACTGAATACAATCGGGGACGAATCCTGACATCTCGCCAATTACTAGGTTAATTTGGATGACCTTGCTAGCTTGCGCCTCACCAGCTTTGGCTAAAGCGATATTAATTATGTTTTCAGTTACTCCAAATTCATGCATTTGGTGAAGCGAAGGAAACCGCTATATTGTAAATTACTCCCTGCTTTAATTTCAATCCAGCGAAAGGTTCCAGTTTGGATACCGCAATACGATAAACTGTTATTTTCCTAACTTTATATATTTTTAGATTTCGATTCTCCAATCGTGAGAATATATGTTAAACCCTTTGGAACTGGCAAAACCTATAAGTGTTATCCCGCATTTATTGGCTTCTTTTATAGCTAGGTCCGTGGGGGCAGCGATGCTTACAACTACTGGTATTTCGCAAAAGATCGCCTTTCTTATTGTGGAAGCCGTTTGCCGGCATGAGCTAATCAGGATGCTATTCGATAAGTTGATTCCGTCTCTAATTGCCAAGCCGATGGCTTTATCTATAGCGTAATGTCTACTTATGTCCTCGACAAAAATCTCCTTATCCTCACAGATCCCGATAACATGTGTGCAGCTAGTCTTTCGGTACAAGAAACTGTTTTCGTTTAGCGCTTCTATCAAATCAAAAACTTCACCTCGGGTTAGCTTTTTCTGAGAATCACAGTTTCCGGGGGTCTTAACTAATTCTTCGGGGACATTCACCTCAAACTTATTGCTGCCGAGTTTCTTGATCTGGGACGAAGAAGGGTCTAGGCCTCTTGATTTCAAATTGCCAGCTATCATCTCTTCTAGGTCAATGGGAATGCAGTAGAATTTATGAATTTCTCCATTGAGCTTAACGATAATCTCTTCTTCATGGATAAGCTCATCTGTCTTCTTCCGCTTACCATCTTTGGAAATTTCTAAAATTTCTATTTCGGTACTTCTTTTCCCCATGATTTGTGGAAGTCCTTTATATCGTCTATTATGCTTCTGCAGGCATCGAAAGCTGGCTCTCTGTGAAAGGCGGTAACTGCTACTAATACAATGTTCTCTGATATGCCTAAGAAACCCACTCGATGTACTATCGCTACATCCTCGACATCAAATCTATCGATTGCTCTTTTTTCTATCTCCTCCAGTTTCCGGACAGCGTGGTTATCGTCCTCAAATTCCAGTCCAAGTCCTTCAGGGAATTCACGTACAGTGCCTAGATAAACTGATATCGCCCCTACTTTGGGGTCCTTCATTTTCTTGATTATCTCATCGACGGAGAAATCTTCTCTTCTTATCTCAATCATCTCGGCTCATCATGTGATTACATGTTTGTGATTTATTTTCACAGGCCGGTCATTTGGTGTTCTCTTAATTTGGGCTCTTTGCAGTTTCTAGCCGGGGGGCTATATTTGGCAGGTGTCACAACTTGTAGCGGAGCATGAGCTACAAGAGGAACTTCCCCCGATCGGGGTAGATGGCCCTTCACTGCTTTTAGAAAAAGGGGCGAAAGAGGAGAATATTCGTTTTGCGCCATTGTGACAGTGGGGGCAAGGGGCGTTTTCGTTTGCTTGGGTTTGATGGCGAAGCAATTCAAACTTGTAGTTGCAATTAGGACAAAAAAATTCATAGATGGGCATTTTTAATCCTTTCCTTCCTCAAAGGCTTTTAGGAATACGTCAGGGACTTGGGGAACCTGGGCATCGATCCACGTTTTGAGGCAAGTCAAGGAGCAAAAATTGTAATGCTCGACTACCTTTGGCCCTTTCCATCGTGAAACCATGAGCCAACCATTGAGCACCTCGCATGGTCGCTCCTCTCCACTACATTCCACTCTTTCACCACAAGCATGGCAAACAAAATATTCCCGACGCATTTAAGTCTCCAGCCTGATTCGTTTTTTATCCCGTTTCTGGAATGCAGTCAGGAATTAGACGGCCACCACCTCCTTAACTTCAGGCACATGTTCCTTTAGCACCCGTTCAATCCCATCCCTCAAGGTCATAGTTGCCATGGGGCAGCCACTGCAAGCACCAGTCAGCTTTAATGTCACCACTCCATCGTTGACATCTATTAGTTGGACATCCCCTCCATCAGCTAACAATGCCGGTCTCACTTGATCCAGGGCTGCTTGTACCTTTTCGCGCATTTTTACCTCCTTACTTTGCTAAATATAGAGCTAAAACCGCCTATTGTCAAATTAAACTGAACTTTAGCACCGGTCTGCTATCCAGGCAGTATTATCACCGGGCTAATTTGTCCTTAGGGAAGTTGGTATAGGGGACAAAGATAATCTATAATACAGCTTTGGGAGTTTACAGCATGATCTCTGTGGAAGAAGCCCTCGAGAAGGTTTTGAGCTATGTTGAGGTTCTTGAGCCCGAGCGAAAGCCTATTCTGGACTGTCTGGGACAGGTTCTGGCTGAGGATGTCTATTCCACCATAGATATTCCCCCGCTGGATAATTCCGCCATGGATGGTTATGCCCTGCGAGCTGGAGATACTCGTGGGGCTAGTGAATCGTCACCGAGATATTTGGTCGTGGCCGGAGAGGTTGCTGCCGGGTCTATGCCTACAAAAAAGGTCGGGCCAGGGATGGCTATTCGCATTATGACGGGAGCGCCATTGCCCAAAGGGGCTGATGCCGTAGTGCGATTTGAAGACACCGATGAAGTTAGCCGCAAATCATCCAGGGGAGAGTTGTCGCAAATCGGTATATTATGCCATGTGAAGAAGGGATTGAATGTCCGATGTAGAGGCGAGGACATCGCTAAGGGAGATTTAATTCTTAAAAAAGGGAAAGTGCTTCGTCCCCAAGAGATAGGGGTGTTGGCCTCCCTGGGACACTCCATTGCGCTGGTTATCCGTCGACCGATTGTGGCCATTCTAGCTACAGGAGACGAGCTTATTAGTGTTGACCAGCCATTGGTTCCCGGTAAGATTCACGATAGCAATAATTATACTATTGCCGCTGAAGTCTCTCGCTATGGAGGGATTCCAAAAATCCTGGGCATAGGGCGCGATTCGGTTCAGGCTCTGACAAAGAAAATCTATGAGGGTTTGGACGCAGACATGCTCATTACCTCCGGCGGTGTCTCAAAGGGAGACTACGATATAGTAAAGGATGTCCTGGCAGAGCATGGGGAGGTTGGCTTCTGGACGGTTTGTATGAAGCCCGGAAAACCGCTTGCCTTTGGATTTATTAGGAAGATGGAAGAAGGGAGGGAGAAGAAAGTGCCTCATTTGGGATTGCCGGGCAATCCCATCAGCTCCATGGTTACCTTTGAACAATTCGCCCGTCCTGCCATATTAAAGATGATGGGGAAGAAAATTCTGGCGAAGTCAACTATCCGAGCGGTTATTGAGAATGATGTTGTGGATAATGATGGGCGTCGCCTCTTTGCCAGGGTAAGTGTAACCAAGCGTGGTAGTCAATATTATGCCTCCGTCACCGGTCCCCAGGGCTCAGGAATCCTTACATCCATGGCTAAGGCCAACGGTTTGGCTGTTATTCCCGAAAATAGCAAGGGAGTAAAGGCCGGAGACATGGTCGAGGTACAGATGTTGGATTGGGGAGAGGAACAGGGCGATGTAAAAAAATTGCCGGTTGTTTCAATCGTGGGCAAATCGCAATCTGGTAAAACAGTGCTCATGGAGCAACTTATTGCCGAGTTTAAAAGGAGAGGATATAAAATCGCTACCATAAAGCATGGTCGGGGTGGAATGGAAATAGACCACCCTGGAAAGGACAGCTGGAGATATTCTCAAGCGGGCAGCGATGCCGTGCTTATTAGCTCGCCTGATAAATTCGCCTTTATTAAAAGTGTGGACCACGACCTTAGTATTGAGGAAATTCTGCCTACCGTTGGCCTTGAATTCGATCTCATCCTTGTCGAAGGATTCAAGAAAAGCAAGATTCCTAAGATCGAAGTGCATAGAAAAGGAATCGGAGATGACTTATTATGTTCTCCCGGGGAACTTTCGGCCGTTGTTACCGATGGCTCATTGGATACTGATATCCCTCAGCTTCCGTGGGGTGATACGGTAACAGTAGCTGATTTCATAGAAAAAAATTTTGTGTTGAAAAGCCAGGGCAGTGCCTCTCTACCCCCATGAAGGAAAAAGTTTAGGTGAAGAAGATGTTTACTGTAGGGATATTGACCATCAGTGACAAAGGCTCGAGTGGGGAGCGTCAGGATAAAAGTGGAGAGGCTATTCGTGAAGTCCTCTCCAGCATGGGCGCCCGTATTGTAAATTACGATATCATTCCTGATGAGAAAGAGCTTATTGTTGAAAAGCTGGTTAAGTGGGTAGATGAAGACGATTTAGATGTGCTCCTCACCACGGGAGGGACAGGACTCACTCCTAGAGACGTTACTCCGGAGGCGACTCTTGCCGTGGTGGATAGAATTGTCCCCGGTTTTGCCGAGGCGATGAGGGTTGAGAGCCTGAAGAAAACCCCCATGGCCATGCTCAGTCGAGCAGTCGCGGGTACTCGTGGGAAGTGCTTAATTATCAACCTGCCGGGAAGCACCAAGGCAGTGCGCGAATGCCTTGAAGTGATATTGCCGGCTCTGCCTCATGCTGTGGAAACGCTTAAAGGCCAAGCAGGCGAGTGCGGCACAGCCCAAACTTAAGTCCAGGATATATCTCCAGCCTGTCGTATCTATGGTTACCCAACTACATAAATCCCGACACAATTTTACCTGTCATTCTGAGCCGCGGGAAGCCTTCTTGCACACGTGAGTTTAAATATGATATACTAAAAGAGCCATGTCTAAATCTTATGTTTGCCAGTTACTGCGGGGTGTCGTGGAGACTTTGTTGCTCTTTATTATAGGCGAATTACCAATACATGGCTATGAGATTGCCAGAGAACTGGACCGGAGGAGCGGAGGCTACTTTAATCTTACGGCAAGCACCCTTTACTCCGCATTACGCCGTTTGGAGAGCAGAGGCCTTGTGTCAAGCTCGTGGCAGTACATTGCTAAGCAAGAGCGCCGATGTTATGAGTTGACGGAGAAAGGCCGTCAGATTCTGGCTGAAGAATTAGCTCAGTGGGAGAAGTTTCTTGGTGCTACCGACAGAGTTATAGACAGCCAGTGAAGTGGAAATTCAAATCTTGGGGGCCCATCTGCTCGAGTTAAAAGGAGCACGGTTAACTTCTCTATTGATTGATGGTACTCTGGTTGTAGATGCTGGTGGATTTACCTCTGCCCTTTCTCTACCCGAACAGAAAAAGATAAAAACCGTTTTGCTTACCCACCACCACTTCGACCATACTCGGGATCTAGTTACTATGGCTGCTAATGCTGGCTATTACTGGCAGGGGCAGCTGGAGGTCTATGCTCTGCGCTACACGCTTGATATTGTTACTAGCTGCCTTCTTGACGGCAAGATGTATACCAATTTTCTTGAATATCCCAGTAAAGAGAAACCGACTCTCATACTTGAGGCTATTGAGCCTTATAGCAGAAAAACCATTGCTGGTTATGATGTTTTAGCAGTGCCGGTAAAACATTCTGTACCTGCTGTGGGCTATCAAATCACCTCTTCGGATGGTAAAAGGTTGTTTTATACCAGCGATACCACAGTGGGAATATCTGATTGCTGGCAGCATGTTTCCCCTCAGTTGCTTATTGTTGAAGTTGCCGGGCCTAATAAGTATGGAGACTGGCTCAAGAAAGCTGGTCATCTTTGCGCTGGGTTTCTAAGAGAGGAGCTCATATAATTTCGCCAACTCAAAGGGTATTTACCTCGCGTCATTGTTATCCATATCGGGAATCCTTATGAGCAGGAGATTAAGGAAGAAGTAGCTCGAGTAGCTCAGGAGCTAAAAGCAGATATAAGCCTGGGCTATGAAGACATGAAGGTCACCTTGTAGTCGCCCCCCACGGAGTCACTGTTATTCTTTTCTACTGGCAAGTATTTACAGCGTTGCGCTTGAAGGCTGGCGCCATAGTAAACCATGCTATGGCGCCAGCTATATTCTTCACCCGACCTTAGGCAGTTCGAGCATTGCCTTCCTTACTTCCTCCTCAGGATAGGCGTAATCTGTCAGCTTGCCCGAGAGGTAAGCATCATAGGCAGCCAGGTCAAAGTGTCCGTGCCCGCTATGGGCGATGAGGATGGTCTTTGATTTACCTTCCTCCTTGCACTTCAAGGCTTCATCAATAGCCACCCTCAGGTCATGGCAGGGCTCAGGACCGGTGATGATGCCCTCGGTGCGGGCAAACTGTATCCCGGCCTCAAAGACCTTGGTTTGAGGCACAGCCACAGCTTCAATAAAGCCAAGTCTGTGGAGGTGGCAGACGATGGGCGCCATGCCATGGTAGCGCAGCCCACCGGCGTGGATGGGAGGTGGAATGAAGGTATGCCCCAGGGTATACATCTTGACCAGAGGGGTGAGACGAGCCAGGTCGCCGAAGTCGTAGGCGTACAGTCCCTTGGTCACCGTGGGACAGCTTTCCGGTTCAACGCAGATGATGCGCATATCTTTCTTCTTGCCGCTGAGCTTGTCCCGAATCCAGGGCAGGAATTGCCCAGAGAAGTTTGAGCCACCACCGATGCAGCCGACGATAATATCGGGGTAGGCATCAGCCATATCCATCTGCTTTCTGGTCTCTTCGCCGATGATGGTCTGGTGAAGCAGGACGTGGTTGAGCACGCTGCCCAGAGAGTAGTGGGTATCATCACGACTTACGGCATCCTCCACCGCTTCGCTGATAGCCATACCCAGGCTGCCGGGACAGTCAGGCCACTTGGCCAGCATATCCCGTCCCGCCTTGGTATCCGTGCTGGGGCTGGGGACAACCTCTGCCCCCCAGACCTGCATGGCGATGCGCCGGTAGGGCTTCTGCTCATAGCTTATCCTGACCATATAGACCTTGCACTCCATGTCGAATAATGTACAACCCAGTGCCAGGGCACTACCCCACTGTCCGGCGCCGGTTTCGGTGGTCAGGCGCTTGATGCCTTCCTTCTTGTTATAGTATGCCTGGGCTACGGCGGTGTTGGGCTTATGACTCCCCGCCTGGTTTGTCCCCTCGTATTTATAGAAAATCTTGGCTGGCGTATCCAGGGCTTTCTCCAGTCGGCGCGCCCGGTGCAGCGCCGTTGGTCTCCAGGTGCGGTAAATCTCCAGCACCTCGTCGGGGATTTCAATATGGCGCTCCTGGCTTACCTCCTGCATAATAAGCCCCATGGGGAATAGGGGAGCCAGGTCATCGGGGGTTATCGGTTTTCCTGTGCCCGGGTGCAAGACCGGCGGTAGCGGCTCGGGCAAGTCAGCCTGTACATTATACCACTTCGTCGGCATGTCCTTCTGGTCTAAAAACCACATTGACCTTTCCATTTTTTCCTCCTTTCGATTTCTTGTTCGGCTATCATTCAGAACCAAGTTAGCTTACTACACATTGACCTCTTTTTACAATAAGGCCTCCCTCAGCCCCTTAATAAAAGAACGAACATTTTTAAGTGACTTGTCCTCGTCGAGCAACTGTATAATACGGCTGCCCACAATGACGCCATCGGCTACCTTGGCTATTCTTCGGGCTTGCTCGGGAGTGGAGACTCCAAAGCCAATGCAAAGAGGCTTTTCGGTCTTTTCTCTCACCCTGGCTACGAAACTTTCCAGTTCCTCGGGTAGTTTATCCCTGGCACCAGTGACGCCGATCAGTGAAACTAAGTAAATGAAGCCGCTTGACCTACCGGCTACTAGCTCGATGCGTTCTTCGGTGCTAGCTGGGCTGAGAAGATAAATAAGGTCGAGCCCGTGTTTTCTAATAGATTGTTCCAGGTCCTGTCCTTCCTCGGGTGGGAGGTCAGGTATGATTAACCCGTCAATCCCTACCTCGGCGCACTTCGAGCAGAATTGCTGCACCCCGAACTTCAGCACAGGGTTGTAGTAAGTCATAAATACCAGGGGAATTTCTATTCGCCGCCTTAGCTCCTGAGCCACCTCAAAGCAGACCTTTGGGGTAACTCCTTGCCCGAGTGCTTCATAGCTTGCTCGCTGGATGGTGGCACCGTCAGCCAAGGGGTCGGAGAAGGGGATGCCTAGCTCGATGATATCGCATCCACTGCTGGCAAAAAGAGGCACTACTTTCAAGGTTGTTTCAACGCTGGGATAACCTACTGTGATGTAAGGAATGAGAGCAGTATGATTTGCTCTGGCAAAAACTGAAGCGATACGGCTCAAAGCTTTACCCTCAATGCTTTAACTATGATGTCCATGTCCTTATCGCCATGTCCACTCAGGTTGACTACAATAATTTGTTCCTTATCCAGGGAGCCTGCCATTTTGGACGCGTAAGATATAGCGTGGGCTGGTTCAAGCGCCGGGATAATGCCTTCGGTCTGGCAGAGAAGCTGGAAAGCTTTCAGCGCCTCCTTATCATCCACTGCCACATAGGTAGCACGTCCAGTCTTCTTGTAATAACTATGTTCAGGCCCTACGCCAGGGTAATCCAGCCCAGCGGAAATGCTGTGGGTCCCTAGAATCTGCCCGGCATCGTCCTGAAGGACATAGGATTTCGTCCCATGCAAAACTCCTACCGCACCGGCAACCAGGGAGGCGGCGTGTCTTCCAGTCTTGATTCCTCTTCCTGCCGCCTCTACTCCGATAAATTTGACGTTTTTATCATTCACAAAGGGGTGGAAAATCCCGATAGCATTGCTCCCTCCGCCCACGCAGGCGATGATATAGTCGGGCAAACGACTGCACTTAGCTAAAATCTGCTCTCTGGTTTCCTTGCCTATGATTGATTGAAAATCGCGCACCATTAGTGGGTAAGGATGAGGACCAACTACCGAGCCCAGAAGGTAATAGGTATTTCTTACGTTTGTAACCCAATCTCTAATCGCCTCATTGATGGCATCTTTCAGTGTTCTGGTACCTGAGGAAACAGGACGCACTTCGGCGCCCAGCAGCTTCATACGGAAGACGTTAATCGCTTGACGTTGCACGTCCTCCTCGCCCATGTAGACAATACAATCCAGCCCCAACTTGGCACATATGGTGGCGGCAGCTACCCCATGCTGGCCAGCGCCAGTCTCAGCGATAATCCTTTGTTTTATCATCCTCCTGGCGAGGAGCCCCTGCCCCAGAGCATTGTTCATCTTGTGGGCTCCAGTGTGAAGGAGGTCCTCCCTTTTAAGGAAGATTTGCGCCCCCCCGCAATGCCTGGTAAGCCTTTCGGCAAAATAAAGTGGTGTCGGCCTTCCCGAATAGTCACGGGACAAAGAATCGAATTCGGCCCAGAAGGACGAATCACGCTTCGCCTCTTCGTAAGCTGCCTCTAGTTCGTCTAAAACCGGCATAAGAGTCTCAGGCACGAACTTGCCGCCATAGTCTCCAAAGTAGCCTTTATTATCAGGTAGCACTATACACCTCCTTCTGCCTGAGCCGAATCTTAATCGTTTTTTCTCATTGCAAGCGTTACCTACGTAAGCTCTCTATCTCTCTCATTAACTTCTCAAACTGCTTTGGATACAAGGACTGCATTCCATCGGAAAGGGCGTGTGAAGGGTCGTGGTGTACTTCAACTAACAGCCCATCGGCACCTACAGCTATGGCTCCCTTTGACAAAGGGATAACGTACTCCCTTCGTCCGGCAGCATGGCTAGGGTCAACTACTACAGGCAGGTGACTGACTTCTTTGATTGAAGGTATAGCG
>Ga0209635_10000911_pt1 | contig 21404 bp, 17 predicted proteins | sample DeeMarSWOR230_32_FD_187463 | JGI IMG/M metagenome (GOLD analysis project Ga0209635, IMG submission 187463) | Marine sediment microbial communities from White Oak River estuary, North Carolina - WOR-2-30_32 (SPAdes) (version 2) | ecosystem: Environmental > Aquatic > Marine > Intertidal zone >...
TGGAGTATTCAATTTAAGTGGATAAATTTTTTCGAGAGCCTCATATTCTTTTTTGGCAGCAAGTCTGTTTACATAAAGCCATGATAAATGTCCTCGTTCACCGACAAGATCTCTTAATTGTTTTATATTTTTAAAACTAGTTCTCCCTATTCTGTAAATTTTAGCAGCATAAATATCTCCATCATCGTTCATACAACTATATACATCTGATTCTTTACCTTGCCCTATTAATGGTCCCAACTGGCTAATGACGTTTTGTTCAACCAATGTATGCAATGCAAGGAGATCATATGCTTTAGAATTCAGTGTATATGCAACTTCTTGCTTCGAAGCATCTCTAATTATTAAATCAGACTTATGAACCTTTTTTAGACGAAATAGTGTTTCTTCCATTTTGTATCTGGCATAAAATTTGATGTTATTCACTGTGACATACTCTGATCTTTTCATCCCAATTTCAATTGCCATTAAAATCCGAAGGTCCTCTTTTTCCAAGGTAGTGAGAAGATTTGCTATTTCCAACCTTTTTTCAGCTAAAAAATGAATTTTCGGTATGTCTTGAAAAAAGACATTAATTTATATATATTTGGTATCTCAAAAATCAGGATTGTTATTAAAATGATTAGAAGGAAGATGAAAATATCTCTCTGCAATATAAGATAATTGGTCAAAGTTGATCCTTCTTGAAATAAAAATAAAAAAATTCCTTGGTTTAAATATAATAGTAATCCAATTGAAAGAATAAGTCCGGTTAATGAAAATATTATAACTTGATTTTCAAATTCAACAATTCCAATTATTATATTTATTGAAAATAAGATTATTGTGATTATTATAAGCAATTTTGATGTATCGATCCAAAAATCGTATGTTGTACTAGTTACTTCATAGTTTCCATTAGATATACTCCAAAATAAAGATGAGCTTAAAAAAACAAATAGTAATATTGGTATTAAAATAGAAATAATTGATGAAATACTGTAAACTCTAATTGTTGTAAATCTACTAAATTTCAATATTTTCTCATTTCCCATTTTCATAGATTCTAACAATGATTCAATCCTGTTCTGAATGTCAAAAGGAAAATTTTTCATTGTCATAACAACTTGGAGGTTTAAATTTGAAAAATTAGAAATTAATTCCTTAATCTGGGCGTAACTTTTTCTAAATTTTTCTTTATTGCTTTTTGGACCCTTCCATAAATAGATAATTTCTTTTTCTTCATCTAAGATCGTACAAATATCATGAGGTAACAAACTACGTTCTTCTTCTAACCAATGAGATTTATCCTCATCAAATATGAAGGTTCTTATCATCAAATCTCTACTTATTTAAAATAGAATTACCTTTTATTTTTTTCCAAAAAATAATAAGAATAAATAAAATCAGTGTAAAAAAAGAATTTTAGATTTAAATTCTATCTTGGTTTTCTATTCTACTTTTTATTTCTGCCCAAATGTTATTGATATAGGTTTTATAAACATCAATTTCTTGTTGAGTCAATGTACTAAATCTTTTTTGAGTTTTAAGATATTCTTCAATAGGTTTACGTTTTGAGGGATCCAGATATCTAGCACTTGGTTTTGATAATTTAAAAACGCCATTTTCAACTTCGTATAAAATCCAAAAACCTGTTTGTATCGCTAAACGCCCAATTAAAATTGTATCCTTAGGATCGTATCCCCATCCGGGCGGACAAGGAGATAATATATGAAAATACTTGGATCCATGAATATTTCTCGCTTTTTTAAATTTTTCATACAAATCGAGAGGATAAGAGGCAATTCCCGTGGCTACATATGGAATCCCATGAGCTTCTAAAATTTTGGGCATGTTTTTTTTATGACCTAATTTACCTTCAGGTGTAGTAGTTGTTTTAACTCCTAAGGGTGTTGATCCACTTCTTTGAACACCTGTATTCATATAGGCTTCATTATCATAGCAAGCATAAATAAAATTAGTACCTCTTTCAACAGCCCCACTTAGAGCTTGTACTCCTATATCAGTAGTTCCACCATCTCCCGCAAAGGCAAGAACAGTAATTTCATCAGCTAAACCTTTATCTTCTAGGGAAGCTAAAATCCCAGATGCGGAAGCACCAGTAGTCGCAAAAGGTGTGTGATAAACACTAATTTTTGTAGAACAGAATCCCTGCATACCGTGTAAAACTGTTAAACAAGATGCTGGTACAGTTATTAGTGTTTTTGCACCTAAAGCTTTTAATGCAATTCTATATATTAATGCCATGCCACATCCCGCACAAGCTCGAGTGCCTGGATAAATAAATTCCTCTTCTGGTAAATCCATAACTTTAACCATTATATTTCACCCACCAAAGTAAGTAGATTCATCATAATCACTCAATTCATCTAATTCTAAACCCAAAAAATCGGTTTTATTTGTAAATATTCCCTGTTTAAATTCATCTAAAGCTTTATGAACGCCATTAATGATATGTTCAGTTTTTACATCTCTACCGCCTAAACCTACAATAAAACCCTTAATATTTGGTCTTTTCTGCAAACTATAAAGCGCAGCTTTTAACTCATAAGATAAAACTCCCTCATATCCATATCCAATATCTCTATCAAACACAATTATATTTTCTTTATCTTTAAAGAATTCCCTTAAATCTGAATATGGATAAGGTCTAAAAAGTTTAAGGCTCACTATTCCAATCTTTAAATCTTCTTCTCTCAGTTGTTTAATTGCAACTCTAGCTTGAGAAGCAACTGACCCCATAGCAAATATGATGGTGTCAGCGTCCTCAGTTTGAACTGTTTTATATATTCCATTTCCATAGGATCTTCCGAATTTTCTAGCAAATTCGTCATGAACCTCTTTAATTATACTGATTGAACTTTCTAATGATCTTTGCAGAGCATATCTGTATTCATAATAACCAGGAGCTGTTCCTTCTGGGCGCTTAACAATATGAGGAGTGGTTACTGGATCTATGCCTTTTACTGTTGAAATGTCGGATAAATTAATATGATGATTAAGAGGGGGTAAAAATTCATCAATTTTTTCTTGATTTTCCAATTTAACTGGCATCATGGTATGACTAAGTATATATCCATCATAAGCAACTATAGATGGAAGAAAAACACGAGGATCTTCAGCAATTTTAAATGCTTGAAGATTTGTATCATAAATTTCCTGATTATTTTCACACATAAATTGAATCCAACCAACATCTCTTATTGTAATGAAATCTGAGTGATCTGTCCAAACTGACCAAGGAGCTCCAAGAGACCTTGTTGCAAGGTTAATAATAATAGGTAATCTATTTCCCGCTGCCCAAGGTAACATTTCATACATTAATTCCAAACCATGTGCAGATGTTGCGGTGCCAACCCGTGATCCTGTAGCAGAAGCAGCGCAACATACCGCTAATGCTGAATGTTCTGATTCAACTTTAACAAATCTAGCTTTTAATTTGCCTTCTGCAATAAATTCAGCTATTTTTTCAACTACGGGGCTTTGAGGAGTAATAGGATAAGCAGAAATAACACCTACTTTAGCTTGTCTAAAAGCATGAGCAGCAGCATGATTTCCTGTTAAAATCATTATGTTTTCATCACTATTTTCCTTTTGTTTTTCAATTACAATCATTCAGATTTCACCTCCTCCATCGTAATAGCATTTACAGGACATTCTTCCATGCAAATACCACAACCTTTACAATATATTAAATCAATTTCAGGGGGAATGGTTCTTGTGATTACAGCTTCAGGACAATATAACCAACAATTATAACAGCTAGGCTTTCCAGATTTAACAGGGATACATTTGCTTAAATCAATAAATGGTTTTTTTGAACTCCAGGTTCCTGTTTTTCCTGCTTCACCTATTACAGGTTTTTGAACGGAACCTAAAATTTTTTGATAATCTTTTTTTGAGTCCGTCATCACTACATCAAAAATAGTAATAATTCAATTTCTGTATGACATCAAACGTAGATAAGTTTTTAATTCTTACCATTTATAAAAATAAAAGATTTAGCCAAATTTCACTCATTTCATTAAGAATCGCATTAATCTCATTAACACAATTAAGGATTATTAAACATAAGATAATACTTGCTTTTATATAAAAAATAAATACTTGATATTTCATTAGACTAATAGGAAAAAGTTACAATTATTGAGATTTTCAGGTTCTCAATTGGAGCATTGTATTTTTGATTTGAAATTAGTATTAAAATAGCAGGTTATGGAAAAAAATTGGAATTTTCTAAAGATAAATTTTTACAGATAATAGAGAGCATTAAAGAATGCTACTTCGAAGTCGATTTAAAGGGTAATCTTACTTATTTTAACAATTCATTATGCGAACTTACTGGATATTCAAAAGAAGAATTATTCGGTTTAAATTACAAATATATTGCAGATGAAGAAAACCAAAAAAAAATTTTTGAAGGTTTTAATTCTGTCTATAGAACTGGTGAACCGATAACTGATTTGGAATATCAATTTATGAATAGAACTGGAGAGAAGCTCATTGGGGAAACTTCTGTATATCTAAAGCGCGATTCTAAACGTAATAATATCGGTTTTTATGGGATTTTTCGTGATATTACTAAAAGAAAAAAAGAAGAAGAAAGATTTAAAGAAGAATTAGAACAGTTAGTCAGTTTTAAAACAAAAGAATTAAGAGAATCTGAAGAAAAATATAGTAATCTCTTCCATCACTCAAATGATGCAATTTTTCTTCATGATATTAAAGGGAATATCATAGATGTTAATCAAAGAGCTCTAGAACAATTTGGATATACAAGATCGGAGATATTAAAATTAAAAATACAAGAACTTCATCCAATAAGTGAACTTGAAGCGTCTAAAAAGGCGTTTGAAGAAATTTCTAAAAAAGGGGTTATAAAATTTGAAATAAGTTTTAAAAAAAAGAATGGAAAAGTTTTCTTTGCTGAAGTATCATCAAGTTTATTTTATATGGGAGGAAAGCAAGTTATTCAAGGAAATGTTCGTGATATTACGGTACGTGTTTTAACAGAGAGAATGTTAAAGGACTCAGAAGAAAAATACAGAAATATGATAGAACATCTAGATTTAGGGTTTTACCAATTAAATTGGGATGGAACAATGTTAAATCATAATCCTAGATTTTGTGAGATTTTAGGATATAATCCATCCGAAAATTTAAAAAATAGAGATGTGCATGATTTTTGGCAAAGACCAGAGGAGCGAAAAATTTACTTAAAAGAATTAGAAGAAATTAGTTATGTAAAGAACTATTTAGTTCACGCAAAAAAGAAAAATGGTGAAAAAATAGTAGTACAATTGAATTCACATATTATTAAGAGCAATAAAAAAAATCCGAGGGTAATTCAGGGATTAATATCTGATATTACCGATAAATTTGAACTTGAAAAAAAATTAAAAGAATCTGAAGAGAGATATCGGAATTTGATTGAATCTGTCCCATTCTCAATAGCATTAATTGATCAACAAGGAAAAATTATTTATTGTAATCCTGCTATTGAAAAATTATTGGGGTATACGCAAGATGAATTAATAGGCTATGAATTTAAAGAACTTCCAGTAATTCATCCAAAATATGTACCAATTATGCTTAAACGATTTCAAAGAGTCTTAAAAGGTGAAATTTTACCTCCTTTAGATATAGAATTATATAAGAAAGATGGTAGCTCAATCTGGATAAGATATCAGAGTACATTAGTTAAATTGAGTGATCTTATTTTACTGCAAACGATAATAAATGACATAACAGAACAAAAAAAAGCTGATCTTTTAATCGAAGAGGAAATTCTAAAGCTAAAAGAATTAGACCAAATTAGAAAGGATTTAATTTCAAGAGTTTCGCATGAATTGAAAACACCATTAGTTTCTATATGTGGAGCTTCTGAACTACTTTTAGATTTATACATAAGTCAATTTAAGGATGAACCTAAAGAATTAATTGAAATGATTGAAAAAGGTGGGAAGAGATTAAAATATTTAGTAGACAATTTAGTTGATATTACTAGAATAGAATACAAAAAGTTCAAACTGAAGAAGGAAAGAAATGATATCAATCAACTAATTAGAGATTGTTGTAAAGAAATGATGTACCTCATTAAAAAACGTGAAATAAATTTAGAACTTAACCTTATGGATGAATTATTTTTAGAAATTGATAAAATAAGGATTGAACAGGTAATATTAAATCTCTTATCGAATGCTATAAAAAATACACCCCCTAAAGGAATGATTTCTATAAATTGTTTAACAAAAGATAATAATATAGAAATTTCAATAAGGGATACTGGAATAGGTCTAACTAAGGAAGAGATGGATAAAATCTTCACTAGATTTGGCAAAATAGAAAGATATGGAAATGGATTAGAATATGTTGATATTCAAGGAACTGGGCTTGGATTATATATTTCAAAAGAAATAATAGATTTGCATGAAGGTCAAATTTGGGCTGAATCTAAAGGGAGAGATAAAGGTAGTATATTTACAATAACTCTTCCCCTATATAAATAAAATCATAAAAAAAAAGTATAACTGGATACAATTATGGAATATAATAGACAAGAAATAAGAGAAAAATATAAAGATTTATTCGAACATTCATTAGATTTAATTTATATTAATGATCTTAATGGAAATTTTCTGGATGCTAACGATCTTACTTTATTTGCGTTAGGTTATGAAAGAGAAGATTTATCAAACGCTAAATTACTTGATATTCTTGAGGAAGAGGATTTAAAAGTAGCTTATGAGGTTTTAAATGAAATAAGAAAGAGAGGAAAGCAATCTAAACGTGTAGAATATAAAGTAAGAGCAAAAGATGGTAATTTCATTCATGTTGAATCTTATGGAATTCCTTTAAAAAAAAATGGAGTAATATATGCAATTTTAGGTATTGGTAAAAATATTACGGACCGAAAGAAAGCAGAACAAAAATTAAAAGATTCTGAAGAGATGTTTAGAGCTCTTTATAAAGAGGGTCCTGTTGCTACATACACATGGAAAAAAGTCGATAATGATTTTGTTTTCATTAATTTTAATAATACTGCTGAAAATATAACTCAAGGAAATGTTGCTTTATTTTTAGGTCATAAAGCTTCAGAAATGTATAAAGATAGACCAGATATTTTAAAAGATTTGTATAAATGTTATAGTGAGAAAGGACACATAACAAGAGAGATGAGATATAAATTTCAATACTCTAATGAGGAAAAATACCTTTTAGTGAACTATGGTTATGTGAAACCAGATTTAGTTATTGTACAAACAGAGGATATGACTGAAAAAAGAGTTGCTGAAGAAAAATTAAGAGAATCTGAACTAAAATATCGCAATTTGCTTGATAATTTAAATGTGGGATTTTATCAAGTTACACTAGATGGCCGTATGCTTAATCATAATCAAGCACATAATATAATTTTGGGATATGATCCATCAGAAAGTTTAAAAGATAAAGATGTTACTGAATTTTGGCAATATCCTGAAGATCGAGAATCTTATTTAAATTATCTTTTAGAAAGGAATGTTACTAAAAATTATATATGTCGAGCATTAACTAAAAATGGAGAGAAAATTGTTGTAGAACTTAATTCGTATTTAATTCGAGATGAGAAAGGTAATCCTATCAGAATCGATGGTACTTTCAGTGATATCACAGAGAAATTCAATTTAGAACGTGAGTTAAAAGAATCTGAAGAGAAATTTAGAAATATTGCTGAACAATCGATATTTGGTATTGTGATTTTACAAGATGGAAAGTTTAAGTATGTCAATAATAGAATTGCCGAAATTGGAGGGAGAACTGTTGAAGAATTAATAGATTGGGGTCCAGGAGAATTTCTTAAAATGGTTCATCCCGATGATAGACAAATGGTTGCTGAACAGGCACAAAAAAAACAAATGGGTGAGAAAGATGTTTTGGATCGATATCAGTTTAGAGGTTATAAAAAAACGGGAGAATTATTTTATGGAGAACTCTTTTCCAAAACTATTAATTATCAAGGAAAACCTGCAGATTTTGTAACAATAATTGATATAACTGATCAAATTAAAGCTGAAAAAAAATTTTTAGAATCTGAAAAAAAGTACCGATATCTTTATGAAAATGCTCCATTTTCAATTGTCCTTATAAATTCTAAAGGAGAAATTGTTGATTTTAACCCGAGAACAGAAGTTATGTTTGGTTATAATAAAAAAGATTTAATAGGCAAAAAATTTTATAAGGCTTCCGTAATCCATTCAGATTACTTATCAACAATTATGGAACTTTTTAAAAAGTTTATTAAAGGTGAGGAGGTGCACAGAATTGATTTGCAGATGTTCAAAAAGGATCGAAGTTTGATATGGGTAAATCTATTAGCATCTTTAATCCGAATAGAAGAAGAATCCTTTGTCCAAGCAGTTTTCACGGACATTTCAAAAAGAAAACAAGCAGAATTTCTGATCAATAAAGAAATTGAAAAACTGAAAGAACTTGACCAGATCAGAAAAAATTTAATATCTAGAGTCGCTCATGAATTAAAAACACCTCTTGCTACTGTTTGTGGTGGAACTGAACTTCTTTCAGATCATTATAAAAGGGAATTAGAAATTGAACAAATAGAGCTAATTAATTTAATTGAGAAAGGAGGAACGAGATTAAAATATCTTGTTGACAATTTAATTGATATCTCGAGAATGGAATATAATAAGTTCGAATTACAAAAGCAAAAAATTAATTTATCTGAATTGCTAAGAGAATCTTCTAAAGAAATGAAACCTTTTGGAAAAGAGAGGAAAATAGCTCTCGAATTAAATATTTTAGATAATTTTTACCTAAATCTCGATAAAATTAGAATCGAGCAAGTAATAATGAATTTATTATCTAATGCTATAAAAAATACACCTCCTAAAGGAAAGGTAAAGATTAATTTGGAAAAAAGAGATGATTGGGCAATTATAAACATAACAGACACAGGTGTAGGATTAACTGAAGAAGAAATGGATATTCTTTTTACTAGATTTGGTAAGATTGAAAGGTATGGAAATGGATTAGAGTACATTGATATTCGAGGTTCTGGCCTCGGATTATTTATATCAAAAGAAATTGTAAATTTACATGGAGGTAATATTAGAGCAGAATCAGAAGGCAGGAATGAGGGAAGTACTTTTATTGTAAAATTACCAATTAAATAATTACATTCTAATCCCAGAAATTACAAGATTTTTGCTAAATTATAGCCTTGTTTAATTAAATCATAGTTAAGTTTTCCCACTTTTTCACCCATTCGCTTATACACAACTATTTTTAAATTTTCTAAATTCAATTCTGGTAGTGCTTTTGAAAGTAATCCTAAGATTGGGGTATTAATTACAGGATTTCCATCAATTGTTAGATTCTTCTCTAACGCTAATTTGCTAATATCTGCTACAATTATTTTTGTATCTTTACTTAACTTATATTTGTTAACAAAAAAATCAGGATTTTTTTCAGAATTGATAATGAAGAATCCGTCTTGTTTAAGTGAAGAAGCAATATCTTGGGTTAAAACAGTCTCGTCAAATATAATTAATACATTTGGAATTTCTATTTGAGCTCTATCCCAAATAGTATCTGTTCGAGAGAGTTTAGTATATGCTTGAACGGGAGCTCCTCTTCTTTCTGCTCCAAATGAAGGATATGCATGGACATCAACAAAGTTTCCACTTAAATACGCAGCTTCCGCTATAATTTCACATGCGGTAACCGCACCCTGTCCACCTCTTCCATGAATAATGATTTCTATGTTATCTGTTTCGTTCATATGAAAAACTCAAGAAATTTGCATAAATATTATTTAGTATGAAGTTTACGGAATAATATAAAATTTTTTTAAATTTATCAGATAAGGAGTATTATTTAATAAAAATTAAATCGCTTTCTTTTCAAAGAAAATAATATTAAGCAGATAAAGATATAATAAATTATCATTAACCTAATAACTAATGATTTTAAAGTCTATGTGATTTAAATATGAAAAATGAAACAGGATTTTTTGAAGGAAGAGAATTGAAAAAGTTATTCTATCAGTATTGGTTACCTGATTCTGGGGAAATTAAAGCATATATCATAGCTATTCATGGATGGGGGACTCATTCTGATAGATTTAAATACCCCGCTAAATATCTTACGGAGAAAGGATATGCTGTTTATGCCTTTGATTTACGGGGACATTGGAGAAATGTTGGTGAAACTCCAGGAGATATTGATAGTATAGATCATATTCAAAAAGATACACTTCTTTTTATGGATATGCTCCGAGAAATTGGCAAAGATAAAAAAGTTTTTTTGATGGGACATTCTTTTGGGGGATTAATGAGTTTAATTTTTGCGATAACCCATCCAAACTTATCAGGAGCTTTAGTTTCATCTCCATTATTAGGATTGTTTTTAAATTTGTCAATGGGTAAAAAAGTTATAAAGTCAATATCAAAAACTCTTACTAAACTATCACCTAATAAGATATTAGATAATTTAATCGATCAGAATCAATTAACAAGTGATTTAAAAATATTACGAGAACATATTGCAGATAAACATAAAACAGAAGTAATTTCTGCCAGATCTGCTACAGAGATAGATAAATATTCGAAATGGGCAATGGAAAATGCATCAAAGTTACTTTGTCCGGTATTAATTATGCAAGCTGGTGCTGATAAAATTGTAGATAAAAATAAAACCAAGGAATTCTTCAATAAAATTGAAAGCAACGATAAATCTTATCGGGAATATGACGGATTTCTACATGAATTGTGGAATGAAAAAGGTAGAGCTCAAGTATATCAAGATATGTATGTGTGGCTTGAGAAACATTTGTAGACATATGATAAAAAACATTAAATTACATAATTTTATTATTAAATGCTAAGTTTCTCAAATTTTAAATGATGATTATGCCAAAATCTAATAAAAAAATATCAAAAATACTCATAAATTAACTGGTTGTTTAGAAGCAATTGCAGAAATTCAAAAATTTTATCCAGAATTATTTGATTTTCCAGAGACTTGGGTAGAAACTTTAGATATAACTCCCTGGATTCAGGTTAAAGTATAAAATTATTAAAAACATAATAAATAGAAATATTTTCAATGAAAAACTTATACACTTGTAGTATTTAATTCTAAAATATGATTTCATTTCTTAATGTTCGATATTATGTCTTTTAAGGATATTAAATTTAAGGATCTCACCCCAATGATGAAACATTGGTATTCTGTTAAAAAAAAATATCCACAGAATCTTATAGCTTACCGAATGGGTGATTTTTATGAATTCTTTTATGATGATGCAGAAAGAATATCAAAGCTTTTAGGTATCACTCTAACTAAACGAAAAATAGGAAATGATGCATATCCACTGGCAGGTATTCCACACCATTCTGGTCATAATTATTTTAACAATCTTATGAATCTTGGTGAAACTCTAGTTATTGTCGATCAATTAGAAGATCCCTCCACAGTGAAAGGAAGAATTGTGAAACGAGGGGTTACTCGAATACTTTCACCAGGAACGATTATTGAACCAAATCTGTTAAAATCGAATGAAAATAATTATATTGCCTCAATGGTTAAAGAAAGAAAGGGATTTGGAGTTGCTTTTGCTGATTTATCTACTGGAGAGTTTGTAGCAACAGAATTTTCAAATAAAGATAAAGATCCTCAGGAAAAATTACTAAGTTTATTTTCTCAATATGATCCAGTAGAATTAATTATTCCTCCCGAATTGAAAAAAAATGAGAGGCTTTTCATAATATTGACTGATTTAACAAAAGCAATAATCAAATCTTATGAAGAACATGTTTTTTTATTTGAAGAAGCTTATACATTAATTTCTCGTCATTTTAAAGTTTCAAATTTAAAGAGTTTTGATCTAGAAGATAGAGATATGGCAATCCAAGCAGCGGGTGGTCTATTAGCTTTTTTAAAAGATACACAACGAGATTTAATTCCAAACATTTTCAAAATAAATGTGATTCATGAAAAAAATGTACTCCACTTAGATTATATTTCGCAGAGGAATTTAGAGTTAATTAATTCTTTATGGGAGAGAGGGAAAGATGCTACTTTATATTCTATTTTTAACCAGACACAAACTCCTATGGGAGCTCGCTTATTAAAAAAATTCATTCTCCAGCCTTTGACCGATATTGAAGAAATTAATCAAAGATTAAGCATTGTTCAGAAGTTTAAAGATGATATCTTTTTGAGATCTGATCTAAGGGAAGAATTAGGAGTCATAGGTGATTTAGAGAGATTCATTAATAGGATTAATTATTCTGGTCGAACTAATGCTCGAGATTTAATAAACATCAAAAATTCTTTAGAAAAGATCCCCATAATCAAGGAACTAGTAAAAAAAGCAGATATCCCAGAAATTTCAAAATTTATTGAAAAAATAAAAACTTTCAATCAAATGAAAGAATTAATAGGAATCTCAATTAAGGAAAATCCACCACCGACTATTAAAGAGGGAAACATTATTAAGGAAGGGTTTAACAAGGATGTTGATGAATTAAGGGATATCATACATAATGGGAAGAAATACGTATTAGAATATGAACAAGAGCAAAAGAGAAGGTGGAATTTAACTGCGGGATTAAAAGTAGGATATAACAATATTTTGGGATATTATATTGAAATAACACTTAGAACCCTTAAAATTATAAAAACTATTCCAGAAGAATATGTTGAAAGAGCAACCCTCAAAAATGCGAAAAGATATACAACAAAAAGATTAAAAGAACTCGAAGAAAAAATCATTAATGCTGAAGAGAAAATTAATGATTTGGAATATGAAATTTTCAATACTGTTCGTGAAAAAGTTGAACAAGAAACTCAAAGTATTCTTGAAACTGCAAAAATTATTGCTGAAATCGATGTTCTCGCATGTTTTGCCGAAGTTGCAGAAAATTATAATTATTGTAGACCAATCATCAATAATGACAACAAAATCATAATTAAAGATGGTAGACATCCCGTAGTGGAACAAATAAATTTGGATGAGCAATTTATTCCTAATGATTGTTATTTAGATAATGAAAATGACCAATTATTAATTATTACTGGTCCAAATATGGCTGGAAAAAGCACATATTTAAGACAAGTGGCATTAATATGTATTATTGCGCAAATGGGGTGTTTTGTTCCAGCAAAATCAGCTACAATTGGGATTATTAATCAAATTTTTACTCGAATAGGTGCTTCTGATGACCTTGCGCGAAAATTAAGCACTTTTATGATTGAAATGACTGAAACTGCCAAAATCTTAAATTACGCCACACCAAAAAGTCTCATAATAATAGATGAATTAGGGAGAGGAACAAGTACTAGTGATGGTCAAAGTATAGCTTTAGCTACTCTTGAAAAATTAAATGAGTTAAAAATCAAAACTCTATTCAGTACCCATTATCATCAATTAACAGAAATTAGTTTACCTGGAGTAAAAAACTATCATTTAGATATTATTGAAAATGATGATGGGAGTATAAATTTTGTTAGAACATTAAAACCGGGAAGTACAGATAAATCATATGGTATCCATGTAGCAAAATTAGCTGGGATCCCAGATGAGGTGATAATAAGAGCTTTTGAAATCCTTGAACAGATAGAGGAAAAAGATCCTTTTAGAACAACAGTTAGGGAAAACGGGGAATCTGCATCATCAAGTAAATATTATGATAAAATTATCGATGAAAAAAAAATTGAACTTGATAGACTTAATCAAGAACTTAAAGCTATGAAAGAATCATTAGGTGAATGTATTGAAGATTTAAGTAAAAATCAAAAAAAATTAGAATTAAAAAAGAGTAAAATTAAAGAGTTAGAAGCTAAAAAAGTTAAACTTACTGAAGGAAAATCTCCTAAAAAGAAAAAATATATACAAACCAGCTTATTTGAATCAATAAGCAATAAAAAGAATATTGCGGAGTTACTTGATATTATTAAGCAAATTGATGTAAATGCTTATGCCCCTGAAAAATTTAAACAGAAGTTATCAGAACTCAAAAAAAAAGTAGAAAAACTTAGCTAACCAATAACAACTGGAATTATAAAAACTATTGTGGTTAGATAAACATAATACAATGTTATTATTGAGACTAGGATTATTCTATAGAGATTTTTTCGATCTTTATTTTTAAGATTTTCTAAAAATATTATTAATAATAAACCAATAAACATCAGATGTGAAGGTTGTAAAGCTTTCCACATAATTGAATCGAAAATCAAAATACCCTGAATTTCTTCATCACTGTAGAACCAATTTTCAAACATTTGAAAGAAATAATTAGGGAAAATTATATAGGGAATACAAATTATAAAAAATGGAACCAAGTAATAAATTAGATCTTTCCACTTTATTTTTCGGATTATTAATATAACTGGAAGAAATAATAATGCGGTTATTTTAAACGTAGCAAGAGTGAATAATATACCAGCAATCCATTTTTTATCTCTTTCTAAAAATATGTATGAATAAAATAAAAAGAATGAAATTAGAAAGTTAACATTATTATAATATGCATCTATGCTAAAGCCAACAATACTGAGTATATAAAAAATAAGTAAATCTTTCTTTTCCTCAAATACTTTTGGTGCTTCTCTAACAATTATAATAGTTAATAATAATCGCAAGATATCCCAAATATAAATCATTAATATCAAATTATTAGGGTTTAAGTAAATTGGAAGGTAAATTAGATAAAATAGAAAATACCAAAAGTAAAGATAATAAGGGGGCCAGTCAGATATATCAACATCATTATAGAAATTCACCAAACCATTATTCATACCTTCTATAAGAATCTTAAAGTCTATATCTTTTGTATCAGTTACCCATTCAAACATATCAAGGAAAAAAATTCTTATAATTACTAGAAATATTGTAATAATTATAAAAAAACAAATAAAATACAAAGAAATTGAAGATTTTTCCTCAATATTCTCTAAAGTTTGATTACTCATAATAGAATTCTAATATAATTATTCTAGAGTATTAAAAGAGATTTAAAAGACTTACTTTCCCATCCCATAATATTTATTTAAACTTTAATAGTGTATTATTTTAAATTTGATTGTAATGAGAAATTTATTAGCTAATAAAATTATCTTATCATGGTAAAAAATTTTAGGATGAAATTTGAAAGTAAAAAAAATTAAAAAAATTTTACAAGCAGATAAAATAGCTGCCGGAGAAGTTGTTGACCGACCTGCTAATGTTGTAAAAGAACTTGTTGAAAATAGTATCGATGCAAAAGCCTCAGAAATAAGAATTATTGTTAGAAAAGCTGGAAAATTTTTAATTCATGTAATTGATGATGGTACTGGTATCCCCTCTGATGATATAGAAATTGCTTTTGAGAGACATACTAGTAGTAAAATTAGAAGCATTCAAGACCTAGAAAATCTTTCTACATTAGGATTTAGAGGAGAAGCACTTGCTAGCATTGCAGCAGTTAGTAAAGTTGAAATAGTTTCTAGAGTTGAAGATGAAGCTAAAGGAGTGCATCTCGTTATCGAAGGGGGTAAAATTATGGAAAGAAAAGAAATCTCATGTCCTGTTGGAACTAATATTCAAGTTAAAAACTTATTCTATAACTTACCTGCAAGACAGAAATTTCTTAAGACAGATGCTACAGAATTAGGTCATATTACAGATATTATTCAGAGATATTCTTTAGCATACCCAGAACTTCATTTCATATATCGACATAATGAGTTAGATATACTTAATTGCCCTGCTTTGAATGATTTAAAAACAACGGTCTTTCATATATATGGAAAAAAGATTGCGAAATTAATGGAACCTTTTGATTTCAAGGAAGAACAACTCAAAATTCAGATAAATGGCTTGTTAGGTCATCCTCAGATAGCTAAAAAAAACAGAACACATTCAAGTCTATTTATTAACCATCGTTATGTTATTAGCGATATGTTATTTAGAGCAATTTGTGAAGCTTATAAAGGAACTTTAATGGTAAGTAAATATCCATTTTTTATTATATTTTTAGAGCTAGATCCATCTGTTATTGACTTTAATGTTCATCCAAAGAAGCTTCATGTTAGATTTGAAAAAGAAGAATCTATTTATAATAAAGTATATAATGTTATCAAAAGTTTTGTAGAGGATAAATTTATAATTAAAGAAGCAAAATATATTTCCGCGGAATTACATGATTTTATACCTAAGAAAGAGAAATTAGCAGAATCAATAAAAGAAATCTCAGAAGGAGAAATTGAACAAAATGAATTATTTCGTGAACAACCTTTAATCCCTGAAGAAACTGTTCAATTAAGCCTAGAAGACCAGATAATTGCAAATAAATCATATGAACATCCTCCTCCTGAAACCTTGTTAAGGAAAAAATATATTGTTTCCAAAAATTTTCCTAAATTACGATTAATTTCTCATACTGGTCAATTAAGCAATAAAATTTATGTAGTTTTGGAAGGGATTAATGAAAATAATGAAGAAGGACTATTCATCCTTGATCAACACGCAGCTTCGGAGAGGATAAATAAAGAAAAATTTTTAGATTCCTTTGAATCATTAAAAATGAGTAAACAAAAACTAATTTCTGCTTTAAAAATTGAAGTATCTCCGAGTGAAAAGATATTTTTAGAATCTAACTTACATGAAATCAGGAAGCTAGGGTTTGATTTTCAGAATTTTGGAGGAAATACTTTCATTTTGAGAGGAATTCCAACAATAATGGGAAAAATCCCCAAATTGAATATAATAAAAGAGATTGTTAGCGATATAACCGAAATTGGTAAAGATAAAAGTTTTTCAGAGGTGAAGGAAGAAATTATTAACTATTTATCTTGTCATAAGAGTATTAGAGGTGGTGATGATCTCTCCTTAAAGGATATACGAAACATATTAATTGAATTAGGAAAATGTAAAGATTCTTATCATTGTGCTCATGGAAGACCTACTATAAGATTCTTCTCTTATAAAGAATTGGATAAATTATTTAAAAGGAAATTATAATAAAACTAAGTTGTTCATTCCTATGCTTTTGAAAAAGCAATTCCTTCAATTCCTTGAATACCATTAACTTGATGAAAAAGATTTTCAACTTTATCTGTTCCGCCCCATTCTTCAGGATATCTTACTCGAACTCGAGCTTTTTTTAAACCAAAAGCTACAGGCATTATCTCATAAGTTTCGATAATACATGTATTAGGCAGAACATTTTTCAACTTATCAATAAATTCCTCGAAGTTTACATCCGTGTCTTCCGGAATAACATCAATTAACGCAACAAATTCTCCCATTTTGTATCAATCTTTCCATTTTTATTCTAAGGTCCAACAAAACTACATTTCAAACATTTATATTCTTTCCCCATTTCTCTACATCTTTCACATCGCCAAATTGTTACATCTCCACAAGAAGGACATGGAAAATGAACTGCAGCTTCATATGGAGCAATCGGTCTTCCACAACCGAAACAAGTTTGCTTTTTTAAGGTACTCATTGATATATCATTATTATCTTATCAAAATTTTAGCTTAGATAATAAAATATATTATAACTTTAATTGTTTACTAATTTTAATATCTCTAAAGGAGAACACAACATAATTCATAAAAACTAATTATTCATTAAATAGCAAATTTTAAAGTTGAATTAAATAGATGTAAACTACTTTCTTTTCAGTGATTAACTAATTGATTTAAATTAATTTGTTCATTATCGAAAAAACAAGTAAATTAAATTTTAAATTGATAAACACCTTAAATGCATATAAAGAAATTATTAAAATACAAATACATCGTTAAATGGTACTATAATGCCAGAAAATAAAGTGAAAAAGTATTTCAGACTTATTGAAGCGTGGGCGTGGTGTGATATTTGTGAGGATATGGTTGCTTTAAACATCGATAAAGAAGAAATTATCGATGGATTGAAGATGAGTATATATACCAAGGAATTCACTCATTCAAATCCAAATCCTGATCCTGAAGATCCGGATGATTTATCTGGTAATGAACACACTATCTATATTTATATAAACGATAATTATGATATAACTGGAGTTAAATCTTTTTTTGGAGAATCACCTACTATTGAGGAAATTGGCGCAGAAGTCGCAGAAGTAGGTGGTGAAGTTAGGATTCCGATAGTGGTAAAAGAAATTCCACCTATGGCAGTACAATTTGGAATGCTTAATAAAGAGCAATTTAAAGTTTTAAAAATCTGCGATGGAATGAATACAATTGAGCAAGTTGCCGAGATAGCAGAAATAAGTGTAGAAGATATCGAAAAAATGATGGATCAACTCAGAAAAAAAGGACTAGTAAGAGTTATAAAAAGAACGTAAGGAATTTTTCTTTTTTACAATTTTTTAGGTCATATTTTCTATCATCTTTTTTGTGATCGATTCAAAAATCTTTTCTACATTTTCCCCCGTTTTAGATGAACATTCAATATAACCATGCAATTTATGTTTATTCGCTAACTCGATTGCTTCCTCAGTTTGCACTGATCTTTTATCTTCTAAGTCTAATTTTCCTCCAACCATAATGATGGGTATTTTTATTTCTTTTTCAGATACAAAATATTCAAAAATTGATAACCAATCATCAATATCTTTTACACTTGAATATCTTGTTATATCAAACATAAAGATGCCTCCATCGGCTCCTTTAGCAAAACTGGGTAAAAGTACTCGAAAACGTTCCTCACCAGCAAAATCCCAAATTCGAAGTGTTGTTTTTTTACCCTCAATATTCATGTTTTTAATACTAAAATCAGCCCCAATTGTCATCTTAATATCTTTTTCGAAAATTTTGGTTACGAATCTTTTTATCAATGTTGTTTTACCAACACCACCAGCTCCAAAAATGCACAGTTTGAAAGCTAATTTTTGTTGTTCTATGTTTAACACCTTATTTGAAAAAGAAAAATTTTTCTTCGTCTAAATTATCGTTATTATCTTTAAATATTTTTTTTAATTCTAAAGTAATTTAATTTTTATTATTTATTTTATTTATTTTTTTTTTTCTTTAAGGATATTATATCGGTTTTACTTAATCTCAATAAAAACTTATTGATTATAATTAAAGCGAAACGAGATTGATTTCTTTGTAGTTAATCTGACTATTCTCTTAAAATAATGTAAATTTAATATAGCAGAATAATAAAATAAACCTTACTTAATGATATCGGTTATAAAACAAGTTTCAATTATCTTAATTCCAGTTATTTGTGAAATTTTATCCTCTATTAACGGGTTAAATTCTTCTATTGAATCAATATCAACTTTGATAAGTAAACCACAATCACCAGATAACCGCCATATATTTGAAATTTCCTTAATACTACTTAACTCTTTCAATATCCTTTTAATATCCTTAAAGTCAGGGATTATTTTAATGGTTGCGTAAAGTTTCTGCTTTGAATCAATTTCATAATCAATAGTAAACTTCTTTATTATACCCTTATCAATAAGCTTTTTCACACGTCTTCTGACTGTTGCTTCCGTTTTTTTTACATTTTTAGAAATGTCATTATAAGAAATCCTACCATTTTCTTTAAGGAGTTCCAAAATTTTGAAGTCAATTATATCCATTTTGGTCAAATCGAAAAAAATTGAGTTAACAATTTCACAAGTTTATATGCTTCTAGTTTTACAATATGATATTTCATTTATTAATTCATTGTTATTAATATGAATATTTATTGTAATGAGTGTTTTAAACTGACCAATAGAGCATTATGAAAATGAATATAAGTAAAAAAAAGAAGTAAAGCCTCAGAATATTATATTATTCTGATTTTTAAAAGCAGTTAAACAGAAATTTCCCCAATGATTAAAATTATTCCAATAATTTGAACGCAATTGATGTTTTCGTTCAATAAAATTATTCCAGTAAAAAATTATGATTAAAAATTTAGTTGAAATGAAAAAGGGAATGGCTAAATTTGCTTTAGCTTTACTAAATGCACATTGAGTAAAAATCAAGGTTAAGCTTCCATGATATATGTAATAAAGGGAAAAATAATTGTTATCATAGCATCTGGAACAGCTTCAATACATTTATTATAAATCCTTCCTTGATAATTTATTTCAGAATTTAGGAGCCAATATTTTTAATGAACAATACATAGAGTTCCAATATTTTTTTTAAAATTGGATTTATTAATAAAATGGATTTTTTGGTTAATTGACAAATTAATGATCGAAATTAGTATTTTAATGATCTAATTTTAAAAAAAGATTAATAGTTTGAATATTTTTATCATGTATAAGAATTTTTAATTAAAATTATTGTTAAATTTAATAGTTCTGAACTTAATTGGAAAATATACAATAACTATTATTGATGATAAAATGATTGAAAACCAATATGATTTAGCAATTATTGGTGCGGGACCTGGGGGTTATCATGCTGCTATTAGAGCAGCTCAATATGGCGCAAAAGTTGCATTAATTGAAAAAGATAAATTAGGAGGTACTTGTCTTAACTGGGGTTGTATCCCTACCAAAGCTTTATATGCATCTGCTCACTTAGTTGAGAAAATGAAAGAAGCTCATGAATTTGGAGTAGAATTATCTGAGTATAATTTAAATTTTGCTAAAGCTGTTGAAAGAAAAAATAAAATAGTAGAAGAGCTAGTTGCTGGAATTGAACAATTAGAGAATGCCTGGAAAAATGATTTGTATAAAGGTTATGGCAAAATTATTGGAGGAGATATTAATAATGGATTTGAAATCTCAGTTAATGGTGAAAATAATGCAGTAATTAAAGCAAAAAGAGTAATTATCGCAACAGGCTCCTCACCAGCTCTAATTCCGGCATTTAATATTGATCATGAACGGATTTTAACAAGTGATGATATTTTACATCCTGATTTTAAAACTGTACCTAAGAAACTTTTGATTATTGGAGCAGGTGTTATTGGCTGTGAATTTGCTAATATTTTTACGAGATTTGGCAGTGAAGTAACTTTACTTGAATATCTTCCGTCCGCAATTGCTACAGAAGAACCTATGATTGTAAAGGTTTTAATGAAAAAATTTGAAGAATTGGGAATTGAACTTTATACTTCTCAAAATGTACTATCTGTAGAAAACACAGGTTCTGGTGTAAAAGCGACAACTTGTTCAGCATCAGTTCCACGAGATCAAACAGATTCAGCTGAAAAATCTATCTATGAGGCTGATTTATGTCTAGTATCTATTGGACGAGCAAAAATCTCAAAAGATCTTGGATTAGAAATTTTTGGTATAGAAACTGATCGTGGTGCTATAAAAGTCAATAAAGACACATTAGAGACTTCTACAAAAGGGATTTATGCAATTGGAGATGTTACGGGAGGACTTATGCTTGCTCACGTAGCCAGTTATGAAGGCGATATCGCAGTTGCAAATGCTTTAGCC
>Ga0209635_10000913_pt1 | contig 21386 bp, 25 predicted proteins | sample DeeMarSWOR230_32_FD_187463 | JGI IMG/M metagenome (GOLD analysis project Ga0209635, IMG submission 187463) | Marine sediment microbial communities from White Oak River estuary, North Carolina - WOR-2-30_32 (SPAdes) (version 2) | ecosystem: Environmental > Aquatic > Marine > Intertidal zone >...
TTATTAAGGTTGAGAGTGGGTTTGCAAGAACCTTTCAAAATCAGACCGAGCTTAATGTAGGAAGCAGAGGAAGAATTACTATCATTCAAAGAGATTAATCCACTATGATTTTGAAATTGAAAAAAGTTCTTGTCAATTTTTATATCTGCTTTTTCCGATCCTGCCTTACCTTTTCATACAGGATTATGGCACAGGCTACTCCCACGTTTAGAGAGGTCAGGGAACCCATCATGGGTATTCTCATGATCTCGTCGCACTTCCCCTTTATTGTCTCACTGAGCCCTTTATCCTCTCCTCCAATGACTAGAGCTAAGGGACCCGTAAGATCTGCATCGAAATAATCCTTTTCTCCGGAAGCATCGAGACCGACCACTCGAACCTCATTCTTTTGAAGCAGTTTAATCGCCATGAAGAGGTTATCCTTTCCAACAGTGACGTGAGCCGAGGCGCCCATGGAAACCCTATGGACTGCCGGTGTCACACTGGCTGAACCCTTTTTAGGAATTAATATGCCATGCACTCCAACCCCCTCCGCTGTTCTTAGGATAGACCCTAGATTCTGAGGGTCGAGAACCCTATCGAGGATAATGATGAAGGGATCTTCGTCCTTCCTCTCGGCTTTAGCGAGTATCTCGTTAAGCGAGGCATAGCTTTGTGGTTGCACGAAGGCCACGATCCCTTGATGCCTTCTAGTTGTCGATAGACGATCCAAAGACCTTCGGTCAGCGAACTCCAAGGGTATACCCCGCTTTCGGGCTAAGCTGAGGATCCTCTTCATAACATCTGCACTCTCTATCCCCTTCATGACTACTATCTTCTTCACACTCCGGTCTGTCTTGAGCATCTCGAACACCGGATTTCTTCCCTCAACCTGTTCCATATTCTTCTAAGAATAATGGGAATCTACATGATTAATTCGTTTTCCTTAGGTCAATGGGTGTCAGCAGGCCCATCCAGAATTTCGTATTTTTCCTCAGGTCTTTAAGATCTTGTCTTAATCAAAAATTCCTATTTTTATTCAATTTCTGTCTTTATCCTTCCTTTCTAACTTTTAAAACTCCACTTTCATTGTTGTTAAGGTAAGCACCTTTTCGAGTTAGCCAACAAGCTTCTAATATGTCTAAACTTACATCTTCTTCTCTTATGGAACTTGCTAGTGTGAACGCAAGTGTAGAATTACAGATAGTTAGCTAGTTACTTCACGAAGTCAACAATTTTAGGCAAGGATTTGAAAATCAAAGCCTCAAATTTTTATGGAAACTGTGTAATTATTAGAAGACATATGTCGTCCCCACAGTATTAAGAAGAAACTGGTTAGGCATAGCCTCGGCAAATTGATTAATAGCCTTCCACCCAGTGCAATGAGTGGGGACTACAAAGTCTGGGCTTATCTTCTTCATTTCCTCAATGGTTTTCCCGATGATTGGCTCAAAAACTGGCCCTGTGAGGTGAAACCCGCCTAGAACAGCATGAACCTTACTCGTCCGTGCAACCCTCTGAAGGTGCTTAACCATGTTGATGATGCCAGCATGGGAGCATCCACCGATAACTACCAGTCCTCTACCTTTCACCTTTATTGCTACTCCCTGGTCATCAAGGAAAGGATCGACAACCCAATCATCATCGATTTTCGCCTCAGCCCAAGGAAAACCCTTCTCAAAATCTGTTACTCTCTGCACCTCCCCTGAAACTAGGATTAGATCTGAGGCCAAAGTAGAAGCTCCTTTAGCCTTCTGAAGTTCCACGTCGTTTTCCCTTAAGTTTGCTTCATCTAACGTAGGAAAGTCTACTATGCCACCGGGGATGTTGAGGCGACGCTCAAGAAAAGCGTCCGGATGGAGGGTAAGGGGTATTCTTTCTGTGGTTCGTTTTAGAACTTCTGATAAAGCTCCAAAATGGTCGAAATGACCATGACCTAGAACCACCGACTCAACATTACCCAAATTCATCTTTAAAACATTAGAGTTGTGAAAGAGACAGGTCGCTGACACACCAGCATCCATTAACACTACGTGCTCCTCTGAACCAATAAAGACTTTGAGAAGACACGATAATCCATGTTCTGCTAACAGCACATTCGGAGGAGGAGACCTTAGTCGCTTAACGATATCTGTGTTCTGAAGTAAAAGCGCGTCAGTCAATTGTCTACCAAGACTGTGACTTCCAGTCTGTCTGCTTCTCGCAGATTCAGTTCACTCATCGAATAAAACGCCCTGATAGCTTTTGTCAAAATCAATATATCAGTTTTGTCAGATAAGCGGAAGCTTCTTGAGATAGCTAGCTAGTATGAGGCTAGACTAGTGCCTAAAAAAATCGCGTAATATAAACAAATATATAGAAATAGAACTTGCTTGTGTGAACGCAGGTACAGATCTGACCTCCACTATCACTTAGTTAGTTAGCCAGATATTTCAAAACGCTTAACTTTGACATCGTCGAATTTAACATGAAAGTTCAGTGGTTAATACACAGAGGACTCTCTTATGTCGGATCTTGAACAGGATTTGATCGAACAGGGTTATATGTTGATACATTCTCGTTTTGATGGAACGTGCTCCAGATGTGGTGAGAGATACTATGAGGGAACGGTCATTTATTGGAAAAAGGAAGGTGACCGGACGCTGGTGGTGTGTCCTCGTTGCTATGGAGGAGAAGACCAAGCTTACAACGGGCAAGTGAAATGCCCACATTGTGGCAAGACGTTCAACATCACGGCCCACTCAAAATAAAATTAGAGTTTGTACAAACTTGTAATAATCATTATGACGTAATAGCTAATTAGCTAAACCATTTTATTATTCTATTTTTTTAGGATTCTTTGACAAAGAGGTGGAACGGAATAGTTACTATTAATAGAATCCCTGAAATCACTCCGAAAGCTTGCATGTACTCCATATTTGTGAGCAGAAATCCCGTTAGTATAGGACCAGATGCGTGTCCAATATCCCAAAGACTTCCAAAAACCCCCATAGAAGTACCGTAACCTCTCGCCTTTGTCATGTCTGCTACCATTGCTGCTGTTGATGATGTGACCATAGACTCACCTAAACCGAAGATGAGAGTGAGTCCTGAGAGCAGGAGGAAGTTATCGGTAGCTGGGAAAAATATGAAAGAGGCAATGCAGATGAACATTCCCACAGTTATCAGAGGCTTTCTTCCATACGTGTCCGAGACTTTACCCATCATTGGTCTGGCTAATATGAGAACCACGAGCTGTATTCCCCACAAAACACCAGCGTGAAACGGAGTCAGTCCTGCAGTCACTGTCACATATATTGGGAGGAAAGCTTCAAGCGCTCCAACTGTAAGATTTTGCACTCCCTCCATGCTACTGGTTAATAGTACTTGAGTATCAGTAACCACTGCTACTACGTCCTCGCGAAATTTTCTCATAACGTCTTTTATTTGAGGGGGTTTAGGTGAAGCCCTACTCGGTAGGCGTTTCCAAAAAATTAGAACAAGTAGCAGAGATACACTGCCAATGCATCCAATTATGAGGTAAACATGTCGAAACACTCTTGGTTCAGGATCTACGCCTCCCAGAAATTGGAGCATTCCTCCCCCTAACGGCGCAGCGATAAAACCTCCGAGAGTTGAAGCTGACCTATAAGTGCCAACCAGCTGGCCCTTCCTCTCTCCGGCAATGTCCATTATGATAGCCATGGCCACTGGACCGTATATTGCAGTGGCGAAACCATGAACAAAACGAATGGCAATCAGTAAGCGAATATCATAAACAAAGAAATAAGCAAACGGTATCAAACCAAAAATTAACACAGCAGCCAATAGAGCTATTCGTCTACCATAAACATCAGAGAGGGTTCCCGCTGGCGCTTTGAAAAATATGCCTGTGACTGTGGACATGCCTATTACAAGTCCAATGAAAGTTGTCGATGCTCCAAGACACTTTGCGAAGAGTGCTAAGAGCGGAGTTCTAGCCATACTATAGCTAAGGCGTGCAAAGAAACCAACCAATATTATAGCTAAGAAAGTCTGTGTAATTGAGATTTTACTTTTAGATAATTCACCCAATTACAAGCTTCCTTACGGTCATTGTATGATAGCATGTAAATGATTTTTAAAGGTACATAAGTATAGCTAAATCTTCTATTCTTTCGATTTTAAATAGAAGTTTCAATTTTCGCTGTATCCTTACAACTTCATAGAACAACCTAGCTAACAAAATGACTGACGCATTTAATATAGCTAATAGAAGTAGGGTATCAGCTTCTTCGTATTTCTTTGGTATATTCTATATTCTTCTCCGAATGCTTCAATGAGCATCTTCTCTTCGATTTCTATTCGGATTAAGAGAAAAAACGAAGCTAAAATCATGAATAGAAGGCCATATAGGATTGAAAGAGTGATGACCCATCCAATCATACGTGCAATTTCACCTAGATAGATAGGATGTCGAATGTGCTTGTAGTAGCCATCCTTTACCAATTTGTAGTCTTCAACGATCTGAAGGTAGGGAGTTTTCCAGATACTCTTAAAACCAGCCTTGGTCAGACTCCTTCGAGGCAGAAAACGCATAACAGCACCGAAAGCCAGTATTGGAATACCAATGATAGCTAGACTAATTGAAAAACAAGCATCTTGACATATACGAAATCAACAATTGAGACCACGAAACCAATCAAGATCAGTACAATGTAAGGTATCACTGCCCAGTCCTCCCTTAAACTAAGAGTTCGTGGCTCCTTCTTCTTCTCTTCAATCGAATCAGGCTCATGATTGTCAGAATCCGAGAAGTTCGAGCGTAAAGTGTCTGAATCCTGATTCATAACCTTCACACTTTTTAACTAGGTTACATCAATGATTTTTCGTAGTCCACTACAAAGTATTTCTTGCCCTTTTTTATTACCTTATGTCCTTCTTTTTCCAAGAATTTCTTGTGTGCTTCCGCTCCACCAGGAAACTTCTCGTTCAGAAACCCGTTTGATTTTAAAGTACGCCAATAGGGGATGTTGAGGCTCTTTCCTTCTCTGGAAGCTTCTTCAGCTGCATTGGCAGCTGTCATGATGAAAATTCCCGTTGTGAGAGAGCAACAGGCTTTAACCTCGTGTTCCTCAGCGATTTTCTTGCAGATTTCAACAATGGTTATCAGCTTTTCCTCTTGGATCTCTCTCATTATTTCAACGACTTCACTTGGATTAACAAGAACCACTTCATCGCCTAATTCAGCTCCCATCTTATGGACTGCGTTGTAACAGGGGAACCTTTTCTCTAACTTCAGTATTTTTGGTAGACCCTTTTTGTCTAAAAGCTTCTCTTGCCACGACTTCTTCTTATATGGCGTAACGTGTCTCCTCCTTTTATGATCCAGTTACTTAGTCTTCTTTTTCATAATGTTTTCAAATCTTGTGTTGCTGATTGGGTGGTAGCTTAGAATTTCACCATCATATATGATGCAGAAGGCTCCAAAAGCACAAGGTGAATTTTGGACATCACTAGCATTTTTTAAGTCGATTAGATTAGCCTTTAGATTATATTTATCAGTTGTAGATGCAAGGATTGCATTCACATTTTTTTCAGTGTATGGACATTGAACTGAACGGATTATAAACAAGCCCTTTTCATATTTCTTAAGATGTTTTTTCACATTCTTAAACTTTGGATTTGGTGCTTCGTGATCAAATTTTAGAACTAATAATTCAAAATCCGGTTCTGCTGTATCAACTAATTCAAATCCATTTTTGACAAAAATGTCTTTTTTAGCCATAAACGGTCCTTTTCTTGTAACGACCGCAACTCCATACATGTTGGTCTTTCTTGCTTCACTAATACATTCGTCTATCAGAGATGAAGCGTAACCTTTTCCCTTATACTCCTTTTTAAATCCGATAAAAATACAATGAATAAACATGTATCCTTCCGCATCTACAGGGCGGTGCGCATATTTGCCTGGGAGGTACTCAAGCATGCCTTGATAACCGCCTTTTTTTGAAATGAGTGCTTTTATCCTTAGACCTTTTGAATAGTATTTTTTAAACCAATCAATTTTTCTTCTCAACTCCAGATGTTTTTTCACGTCTTTGTATCCACAAACACCGTAATCAGCAATGTTTTCTGGAGTAAGGTCTAAAATTTGGATGTCAGTCATTTAAATCACCTAGCTAGCTATTACTCTATTAATATCGCGTACTAGTAGCCAATCATCCATATTGCCAAAGTTACTTCTATCAATTTTGAATGGAGAAACAGGTTCAACCTCTCTTACTTCAATTAGGATAATGTATCGTTTTCCTCCCCATCGTTTGAACTGATTCCCACTTAATTTCAATTTATCTTGGTTCTTTTTTACTAGTTTAATTGACTCCTCTTTACTCATTTTATCAGAATTATACACGTTTTCTACGACGCCTTTTGCCTTAATGAGCCCAGATCCATCATTGTTTATGAAGTAGAGAATATCATTTTCGTTCACTCGCCCATAAGGAAGCTTCCTACCGGTCGCACCCCTTATGATCATTTTTTTACTTCCATCTAGCAACCTATCCAACTCATTAACCCTCGCATCAACATAAACAACGTGATCCATACAAGTCACCACATAATTTTAATTCAAAACTTGACTATTCAAAAAAGGTTGTACGTATAGCTGACTAACTAAATCGTTACCCTCATTTTACATCCATGCATATGTGCAAGCCTACTCAGATGCATGTACGTCATTTTTGGGCTTGTTCGACTAACTCTTTCTTAGATTTTCCAACGTTTTTTTTAAGATTCTGTTTTAACTCAGCAGCTCCATCCCCGAGCCAATCAAACTTAGTACAATCACCAAGTTCGCTACACATATTGCAGAGATCGTATTCTTTTTCTTTGGCGCAGATCCTAATAGAACAATCTGGGGGTCCTCCGCCTTTTTCACAGCCCTCACAATAAGCGTATTTCGTCATCCAGTTTAGAGTCTTCTCAGTCTCATTCCAGTCAAGATCTGAGCCTTCTGGTACTAATGAAGCCCATTCCTTTATACCAATCATGTTAATGTAATCGAGTGTTTGTTTAGCGCTATTTGCTACAGAACCGTTTCCTAGAAAACATGTTCCACATGTTATTCCACAATGTCCTACCTGTTTTTTTACATCAAATGGTGATTCCATAGTACTTTGCTTGATTTGGAAGCAAATAAATTTATCACATTAGCATCTTTTTGAATCGTATTTCAAAAAACTAGTTAGAGTAGAAATCACACAATAGATAGGTTGGTTATTTACATGCCTTTCTCCGTAGTAGAAATTTTAAAGGCGAAGAAGAATCTGGAAGGAGTTATTTACCGTACACCTATAACGCATTCAAAGAGACTAAGCGAGATAACCGGTGCAGACGTATACATAAAATGGGAAAATCTACAAAAGACGAGGTCCTTTAAGCTACGTGGAGCATACAACAAGATCTACTCGCTTACACAAGAAGAACGTAGAAATGCAGTTATAACAGCTTCAACTGGAAATCACGCCTTAGCCGTAGCCTTTGTGGCAAAAATGACGGGAATAATGGCAACCGTGGTAGTGCCCGAGAACACTCCGAAGACAAAGGTGGAACGTAGCCGAACTCTCGAAGCTGAAGTGAGGGTTAAAGGATCTAATTATGACGAGTCTGTGATCTATTGCAAAAAGACGGTCATAGAATCTGGGGCAACCTACATCTCTGCTTTCGACGATTACGAGGTTATCGCAGGTCAGGGAACCATTGGCTACGAGATCTTGGAAGAATTACCAGAAACAGACACGATCATTGTGCCTGTTGGAGGTGGAGGCCTCATTTCAGGCATCGCTCTTTGGATAAAAACGATAACTCCAAATATTAGAGTGATAGGTGCTCAATCAACATCTGCTTATACAATGTATGAATGCTACAAAGCCAAGAAAATCGTTGTACGTCCCTATACCACCCACATTAGCTGAGGGGCTAGCGGGGGAGTATCTCCCAGATAATATTAGACATCGTTCTGAAATACGTTGACGATATTGTTTTGGCAAAAGAGGAAAAATTGAAACGCGCAATCCTCTGGGTCCTTAAAAATGAACGTCAAATAGTCGAGGGAGCTGGTGTAGTGGGGACAGCTGCAATCTTGCAGGGAAAGATCCCTTTTACATCAGATGAGAAGGTGGTTGTAGTGTGTTCTGGTGGTAACATTGACATGGAATTTTTCAATTTACCTGAATGAAGAGAGGTAACTTGTTGACTATTCACTCTTCTTAGTAAGGTATTCACTCAATCCCTTAAAGCTCGCTAGCTAATTACTTAACTGATTTTATGAATTTATATGTCTCCTACGATACTACCTTTTTTTAGGGATAACAATGAGTTGGTCTCATGACATACCCTTAGTATGGGAATATGTTTTTCCTCCTTTTCCAGATGGAGCTGTTGTCGCTGTAAAATTCAAATGTGGTAAATGCAACAATGTTTTACAAGCGAAAAGGGTGAAGATACCAGAGCCCCCTTAGTAGGAGATGCTACTGAAAAATCGAAAAGATGTGGCGACACTATAGAAGTTGAGTGTGAATGCAGAGAAAAATATGGCATTGTTGCGGATAACTCTGTTACTGGTTGGGACATTAATTTTGAAGGCGAAAAATTACCTAAAACTTTTAAATTTGAAATCTCCAAAAAATCACTTTGAAAAATTTCGATGAATATCCTGTAATTATTGTGAGACACCTTTGAAGCACATATAATTCTAAAATATACAAATTTTAAATAATTTACAATTTGTAATAACATGAACTTGCTAGTGCGAAAGCTGGTTTAGTTCCCCGCTATCAATCCATTTGCATGTGTATTTGTTCATTATGCTTTAATCATGAGAGACACAAGGTAAATAATATCAGATTATAAGTGAAATTCATACTATGAGGAGTAAGTGATGAGTTCGATGGATGCTACAAAACTCGCAGACGAGAAATATATTTACTTAACGACAATAGGACGGAAGACTGGAAATCCGCACACAGTTGAATTATGGTTTTCAATTGCTAAAGGCAAAATCTATCTTAGCCACGAGGGAAAACACACGGACTGGATGAAAAACATAAGTAAGGATAACAGAGTCGAATTCAGAATTGGAAATATCCAGTTTAAAGGTAGAGCTCAAATTTTCAGCGATGGAGAAGCGTTTAAAATAGGGAAACATGCTCTCTACCTTAAATACTATGGTAAGGCAAGCGAAGACATAGTCGATGATTGGTTCTCTGAGTCAGCAGTAATCGAGATTTCTGTGATTGAAAGTTAACTATAGCTAGTTACTGCAATAGAGGATATAAACACTGAATTTTCTCGGTAAGTTAACTAATACAAAATAGCTAGCTAAACACAGTCATCATACGCTTTTTAGATCTCTTCGGTGACGATGCAGGGAGAACCACATCTTATTGAGGTACCGGATTGGGTCTAAAGGTAGTTAGATCCACAAAGCTATTATTCACTTTTTTTTTATAAATTCTAGCGGGGAGTTATTTGCCTAGATTCTGTCCTTATTGTGGTGCTAAAATAGCGTATAAAGATGCAAAGTTTTGTCCAGAATGTGGTTCCTCTCTTATTATTGAAATAGAACAAGTTGAGATGACTAGTCCTGAAACCAACTTTGACCCAATTTATCCTCTGCCAGATGACATTCGCAATTTTTCAAAAGCCCTTAGAGGAAAATCAATTAACTTTCAAACAAGCTTGAGCTTAGAGCAAATCGCTACTTTTTACAATCATGCATTTACTGAACTAGGGCTATCTGAAAACGAGTCGTTTACTAATATCACAGAGGATTCCATCAGCCTCGTCTTCAGTGCTACAGATGATAATGACCGGATTGTGCTACAGGCTGTTGACCTAGCATATGGTTCAAACATGGATTTACGTAATGTCACTATTCGAATCGAAAAAAGATTAAAAGTAAAACATGTGGAGCCTACTGAGGATGTAGACGAGGATAAGGAAGGAGAAAAGTCACCGTCTGAAGTATTATTCGTAGAGAAGAAATCAGTAGAAAAGGCAATAGAAGCACCTATAGAAGAATTACCAGATGAATCCACAGAAGAAGCAACGAAAAAATTTGTTGAAGAAAAGGAAGAACAATCTAAAAAATACGTGGTATTCGTTGACGACAACTTCCATTACCAAGACGAAAGCGAGCGATATAAACTTGGAGAGTTCAAAACCTGTGAGGAAGCCATAAAAGCATGCAAGAAAATCGTAGACGAATTTATAGAAAGAGGATACGTAAAAGGAATTAGCTACAAAGACCTATATGGAGGATACCATTTTTTTGGTGAAGACCCCTTCATAATTTCTGATGATAAAAAATGTAGATTCTCTGCTTGGGACTATGCTAAGAAACGCTGTAGAGAGCTTTGTGGTGAAGAATAATATATAAAACTAGTTAGTTATCTAGCTAGCTGTCCAGTGTAATCTGAAAAATCAATTTCTTCTGAGAAGTATCATGTTGTTGCTTGGATTTTCGACTTTGTCAAGAGGCTTATTTAGATACCAAGTATTGGAATTCCCTTGCCACCACCCTAAAAACTCAAATTTTCCATTTAATCTTATTAGTGCTTTAAATTCCTGCGGAAAAATGAACTTAAAATCTTCCTTGTGAACAAACTCCTTTCTCTTTCCATTATCATTAACTTCAAGTGTAATTTTTTCTCTGAATATTTGATTGAGTATGTCAGTAAAAGTCCATTCAAAAGTTGTCTTAACCGTTATACCATTTCTTTCTATAGTCCAACTTTGTTTGGTGGTTCTTGTCCAATCAAAGACTTGATTCTGAATAAAGTAACGTCCTCCTTTATTCAAAGACGCTGCTACAGAATCTAGGTGACTTAGGAACTTCTCGTTTGACTCAACGTTCAGGGATCCCATCATGATAAAAGCGAAATCTGCCTTATCTTTCAATTTGAAATTGGTCATGTCTGCTTTTACGGTTTCTACTTTCACCCCTTCTTCTTTCGCTTTCTTTTCTAAATATCTAAGCATTTGAGAACTCGAATCCAGCCCAATCGATTCATAGCCTCTCCTCGCAATCTCTCTCAATTGAAGACTCGGTCCACATGCTATATCCAGAAATCTCTTGACTTCAATCTCGCTGAACTTCGTGATTATCTTTTCAAAATTATCGACTTGTTCTTTTACTTTAATGAAACTTAACGCAATTTCGTAATAAAGAGGCTGTTGGTATACTATCATGTTAATAATTTATTTTTTGAATTTTTTTAATATACTTACCTTCCTATCTTTCTTAGATGCAAGCAAATTCTCTTTTTTTTTGTGTATTAATAACATATATTTACTAAATTACAACTTCCAAACACTAGGAGTAATGTCTGTTGACTGAAGGCTTCGAGAATGTGAAAAAACAAATTGGTTTCTGCGGAATCTGGTGTGGCGGTTGCTTGGGTGGCAACGACGCCTTACAGGAACTAACAAGAAGATATGAACAAATTATCAGGCGTAGCAAGGAAGCATTAGAAACGTGGGCTCCCAAAGAGTTCGACTTCAATGGGCTATTGAAAAACCTAAAAAACATTCAAGTTATGCCACTCTGTCTAGGCTGTAAAAAGGATGGAGGAAATCCAACTTGTGAGATCAGAATCTGTGCATTAAAGAACAACATCCCTAACTGTAGCCCATGTGATGAACTTACTGAATGTAAGAATTTTGAATCGCTGGAACAAAACAGTCCGAAAATAAGAGAAGAGCTAAGAAAAATAAAGAGCGTGGATCAGAACGAACTAATTAAAAAGTGGATGCGTGAGCTACAAACAAAATGGCCTCATTGCGTGTTACTCTGTGAAACTAGCTAGTTACCAGGTTTCACAAACAAATTATCGGTTTTTTTACATATAGTGAATACTAACTGTTTTAGGCTTGAAGATATTATGTGAGAGGTTTAATGGAATCTTTTCTTGAAAAATAGCTTGTTACTGTGAATACGCGAATAATTTTATATACTTAACTAATAGTTTGAAAAATAAAGCGTTACTTTTTCAGTCTTCTCTGAACTGCCTCGCTCTCAAGCTCTCTAATAGCGTCTGAGGCGATCCAACGTGCAACCTTGGAATCAATAAGCTTGATCTCTCTTGCAATCGCTACAGCAGCATTGTTCAGATTGGTATTTCTCTTCCCAATGTTCCTTAATGCCCAGTTAACAGCTTTCTTCACATAGTTCCGCTCATCTGTAGCTCCTCGCTTGATTACAGGAAACAATTTAATGAACGTCTCGTCTTCAGCCTTCTTATCATGCCATGCTAGACAAGCCAATAACGCATACGCTGCTCGCTTCACGAACTCCTCTTCTCTCTCAGACCAATCCAGAATCTTCTTCCATGCCAAGGGAGTCTTCTCGAAAAGATTCATACACACCTGGTCACAGACATCCCAAGAGTCGAAATCCTTTACCCAATCATCCATCTGCTCCTCTGTCAACATGTCAGGTTCGTCGATCATTGCAGCAACAATCATCGCTTCTGCTATTCCCGTCTTCCATAGCTTTAGAGCTAATCTGTGATTCTTGCCCAATTCCTTCGCTATCTTCCGCATATCTGGAACCGACGTGCCAAGTCTTCGTTCAATCGTAATTCCATATCTAGCCATGCCTTTCAATCGATCAGTCTTAGCCCTAACTTTAAGCTCTGTAAGCACTTTTTCTATATCACCCATTCTCAATCGTCCTCTTTCATTGTACATCTGTATAATTCATTAGATAAAGATCTACTATTTACCAAACTACCTAATACTTTCCTTATTTTTTTAAGAATAAGTAAAATGCTGTTCGTTTCTCAACTTTAAATAAATGCGCAACTGAATAGTCTATTCTGGAGAAATAGATGTAACTGAGAAAAATAATGTTACGAAAGAAACTAGAACAGGTCCCATTTTATGGGAGGTAAGATCTCCACCCACTGGTCCTAAATATCTTAATCCCGATAAGGAAGGAAAACTCATCTATTTCAAGGAAACTGAAAAAGGAAGGGCGTTTGAAAGAAGAGCAAAGACAGAAAAAAAATAACGGGTCATCCATCTGATACTGCATGGTTTTGTGGATTACATTATGAAGAAGCAGAAAAATTGGTGCATCTCAAACTAGTTAATGCTATGAAACTCTTAATAAAATAATCTTGATTATTGTATTAAGAGAGTTAGGCAACTTTTTTCAAATTCAATTATACTAATTCTCCTGTTGACAAGTCGGACAGATATATGATGCTGTGTTACCGATTCTCACCTTATCTATAGTTGTTGAACAGATAGGACAAGGCTCTCCCGTTTTATAACCAACCAGGAAATCTTCAGAAGAAAATCGCCCTCTGTTTCCATAAAAATTTCTCTCATATGCTAAACCACCTAGCTCAACGCTTTTAGATAACACTTCAATCATTGAATCAAACAAATTCTTTACTTCTCTGTCAGACATTTTCTCAATCTTCTTGTTGGGATGAAGCCTTGAATTAAATAAGATATCTTGTACGTACACATTCCCAATTCCGGATACTCTACGCTGATTTAATAGAAATGATTTTATCCGCCCTCTCCTGCTTTTGAGTAAAGTTCTGAAATACGCTAGATTAAATGCTTCATCCAATGGAGACAGGGCTAATTCTCCAAACATTTTATGTTCTTTCAATTTCGCTTTTTCAACCAAATGAATGTATCCAAACCAAGAAAACTTTATAGTAAAACCAGAATCATCACTGAAGTTCATCCTGAAATTATATCTTTCAGGCAGCTCATCTCGTGCCTTAAAATAGAGAAGGTCTCCACCCATACCCAAATTAATTAACAAAAACAACTCATCGCTTAACTCTGTCAACAACCACTTACCTCTTGGTTTAACTGAAATAATTCTACAACCAACAATTTTTTCAATAAACTCGTTCACTGGAATGTTGAGGTTTTTTGGCTGAAGGATCTCCACTTCAACAATCTTCTTTCCGTTAATTTCTCTGTTCATCTGTTTACTTAATACAATGATTTCAGGTAACTCTGGCAATATGAAACACCACTTTTAATAAATAATCAGAAAAAAAAATGAGAAATACAAATCTGTTAGTATAAAAAACTACATTTTTTTAAAAAAAAGAAAAATATTTACGTCTTTATTTAATGGATTTTTTATTAACCTATTATTCTGATATTATGGTGTCACTTCTTTCTTTCAACTAGTTCAATGAGAATTCCGTCTGGGTCTTCAATAAATGCGATTAGTGAACCCGTTGGACTTAATCGAAATGGTTCATCGGTAATGGTAATGTTTTCTTCTCTCATTTTTGATAGCGTTGTTTCCATGTCTTGGATGTCGAATGCTAAATGATCAAACACTCTGTCATCATATTCAGCTTGGTCAAATTTCTTCTGGTTTATATACCATGTAAGCTCAAGTCGCGCTCCCTTTTTTTCAGCGTCTTGAAGAAAAGCAATCTCTGCGTTATTTTGTGGTATCTCACGTCTAGCTAAAAGCGTAAGACCTAGAAGCCTTGTATAGAAATCGATTGACCGGTCCATGTTGCTCGTTCGAATACTGGTGTGTGTAAACATACTTATTCACAACAAGATCTAGTAATTTATTCATTATAAAGATTCATTGCAAGCTTTATCGCGATAAAAATCATGGCTTAGCTAGCTATCGCTTTTCATCAGGAGTATCTGGCTTGATTTTCTTCCAACATAAAGGCCATATCCCCAATAAGAAGAGTAATCATGGAAGAGAGCTTCTTGTTTTCTGATCCAATTCCGAAGTTCAGAGTTAGTAAAATATCTTAATCCTACTTTTATTAAACCTTGAAGTCCAAGACTGCTTATGGTGTCCAATGAAGTGCTTTTGTAAACATATTTCTTTAATTCGATATCTTTTAGCCCCGAATCGATCATGAGTTTTATCCACTCATCATATTTGAGAGGTCTCACTCGTTGTAGCGTGTTCAAGGTTCTTTCAATAATCTCTTTTGTTGGCTTATTCATCCAACTTAGCTCATTTAAGCCAACATGCCCCCCCGGTTTAATAACCCTAACGTACTCTCTAATTGCCTGCTCTTTATCCGCTAACAATACTGTGGTGCCTTCAGATATAACAACATCAAAAACTGCATCATTAAAACGAATGTTTTCTGCATCACCTATTTCAAACTGCACAAACTCTTCTACGCTTTCCTTTCTTGCTTTATTCTTAGATCCCTCTATCATCTTTTTAGACACATCAATGCCTGTGACTCTACAGTCATACTTCTTAACAAGATAACAAGCAGTTTTGCCATATCCGCAACCGACATCCAATACTTTCTGATTTTTTATAATTTTACACATATCTGCTAGTTCTTCAGTCTTTTTCACGCCTCCAGGATGAAGCATATCTACACCCAAATCAGCCATATATTCGTCAACAGTCAATCCAACGTCTCTCAAAATCGATCACCCATACAATAGTTGCTAAAATAATATATTCATCCATTTTGATCAATGAAATAGACATTACGATAAGGTTAATGAATAGGTTAAGTAACTTCATAGTAGGGGATTAATTTGAGATTACCTAGCGATCTATTTGCACCTGGAGAATATTTCCCAGAAGAGGAAGAAGAGGAAGAAGACGAAGAGGAAAAGAAGAAAAAAAAGGCTAAAAAAGACTAGAAATTCCTAATTTTTTTCTTCGATCTCAATAGGGAAATATCCCTTAGTATAAATTACATTTTACTTATCTAGATATGCTGATTTAATTTTTTTTTACTTTGATCTATAGTATTTTCAACCTGTTTTTGGGCTTCTTACATTATTATTACTCATCGAAAATGTGGTTAGCCCTAATAAATAGAAAGTTTTTAAGCAATTTTATGCTTAATCTTCTTTGCATATTCTAACAGGTGAAAAATGTTTTGATTGAAATTAGATTTCACGGACGAGGCGGTCAAGGTGCTGTCACAGCTGGAGTTCTTATGGTATACGCAATGAACAACGAAGGAAAGTGGGCACAATCATTCCCCTTCTTCGGAGGGGAAAGGAGAGGTGCTCCTGTAATGGCATTCCTCAGAATCGATGATGAGCGAATATTTCTTCATCAGCAGATCTATGAACCAGATTGCTGCGTAGTTTTAGACAGTGATCTCGCAAAGACTTTCCCTTGGGGACAAGGGTTAAAGGAAAACAGCGTCGCTGTATTGAACTGGCCTTTTCCATTCGATGAGTTAAAACTACCTAAGAATGTATCAAAGGTGGGTTATGTTAATGCGGTTGAAGTGTCTAACAAAGCATTTGGAAGAAGAGCTTTTCCAATTACTAACACGACAATGTTAGGCGCATTAGCAAAGACTACCGGATGGGTAAAAGTGGATAGCTTAGCAAATGCGATTAGACACCAGTGGCGTGGACGAATCGCAGAAGCGAACGTAAATGCCATCCAAATGGCTTTCGATGCAACAGAGGTTAAGGAGGTATAGAAATGAAAGGAAAAGAGATTGTACTTGAATCGAGACCTGCCGGGTGGGCAAATGTAACTGCCCCAGGATTAAAAACTGGAAACTGGAGAACTCTTCGACCAGTTGTTGATACAGACCTCTGTACTGGATGTGGTACTTGTGAGTCTTTTTGTCCAGAGAACACAATTTATGTAGCTGCTTCAGATGGAAAAGCATGTGTAGATTTTGACTACTGTAAGGGATGTGGCGTATGTGCTAATGAGTGTCCTTTCGATGCAATTGAAATGAGGCCTGAAGCTGAATATGTTGGAAAAGGAGGATAAAAAGAATGACTAGTATTGAAGCAATGACCGGAAATAAAGCACTTGCTACTGGATACAAGTTATCAAGGATACAAGTAATTGCAGCTTATCCGATTACTCCTCAGACAACGGTAGTTGAATATCTTTCTGACTTCGTTAACAATGGTGAACTCAAGGCGGATTACATTAGATCTGAAGGAGAACATGGCATGATGGCTCAAGCCATTGGCGCGGCAGAGACTGGTGCAAGAACCTTTACATCTACTTGTTCAGCTGGTTTTGCTTATGGTTTTCAGGGTATTGTCTCATGCGCTGGATTGCGACTCGGGAATCTTTCACTAGCAGATATCAACCGACCATTAGGAGTGCCTGGTGGACTACAAGCTGATCATTCAGATATGCTTACAGCCCGAGATTGGGGTTGGGTTTTTCTTTATGGGGAGCACCACCAAGAACTTCTTGACACTGCGATACAAGCCTATAAAATAGGGGAAGATCATAGAGTTTTGCTTCCAACTATGGTTGGTGGAGAAGGGTATTACCTATCATACACTACCGAACTCGTTAATGTACCAGATCAAGAAAAGGTAGACGAATTTTTGCCTTCATTCAAGCCTGTAGGGTACTTGGATCCTGACAATCCAATGAGACCAATGCCTTTTGGAACACCTGAGGCAATGATGGCAATGAAATATGCGGTACATGAAGCTCAGTTAAGATCCATAGATGTAATCAAAGACGTCAATGAGGAATTTGCAGAGACATTTGGTCGAAGCTATGGAAATGGTCTCATTGAAGAATACAAGACAGATGGAGCTGACGTCGTACTTATAGCAATGGGTAGCTTCACTGGAAACGCTCGAAAAGCGGTAGATGATCTAAGGAACGAAGGTAAAAAAGTTGGATTAGTAAAACTAAAATGCTTCAGACCCTTCCCAACTGAGGACTTCAGACGCTTAGCTGAGGACGTTCAGGCATTCGTGGCTGTTTCGAGACATGACTCAGCTGGTGGTGCAGCAGCTCCTGTAGGCTATGATCTTAAGGCAAGCCTTTATGACATGAAAGGGAAACCATTGATAAAAGACATTGTTTCGGGCTTATGTGGAGTGGAGATCAGCGTCAACGACTTTAGATTATTCGCAGAAAATGGATTAGATGCTGTTTCTAAAGGAAAATTCGAAGAACCCTTCATATATTATCCAAAGATCACAATAAAAGAGAAATTAGATGTACCTCAAATGCCCAAAGAAGCCATGGAAACCCTATACTTCCATGGAACAGGCGGATGCCAAGGCTGCGGAATGCTTCTAGCTTGGAGAACTGTTATGGAAGCTGCAGGAAGAAACACTGTCTATGTTAGCTCATCCGGTTGTGGCGGATGGTCTGGTCCACACACTCTTCCAATGGGTCAAGGAGGAGCCGCAGGTAATCTACCTGCAGGTGCAGCAACCGCAACTGGAGTAAAACACGGTTTAACTGCAATGGGCAAGCCTGATGTAAATGTCATCTTAGGCAGCGGAGACGGAAGCTTTGGAGACATGGGCTTCATGGCAGTTTCGGGTGCAGCTGAGAGAAATGAAGACATCTTGATGTTTGTTTACGACAACGAAGCGTACATGAACACAGGAATTCAGAGAAGTGGAAGCACACCCTACATGGCTTGGACAACAACGACTCCCGTTGGCAGTGTCGTAAGAGGAAAGCGTGCACGTAAGAAGCCTCTTCCACAGATATTAGCCGCACATGGCATACCCTATGTGGCAACGGCTAGCTTAGCATACATACCTGACCTAAAAAGGAAGATAAAGAAGGCTCTATCCATCAGAGGATGCAAATACTTACACATCTACTCTCCGTGTCCAACCGGACACCGATATCCACCAGAAAGGGCTATTCAGGTAGCTCGTCTTGCTGTCCAGAGCGGAATGTGGCCACTGTACGAGGTTGAAGACGGGAAGTTCAAGTTCACCGTCAAACCTAAAGAACGTATACCTGTAGCTAATTATCTAAAGGCGCAAGGCAGATTCAGACACTTAACAGACGATGAGATTTCTGAGCTACAGGAGATCACTGACAAAGAATACGACGATTTCGAAGCACTAGAAAAAGTATACGAATAAAAATAACCCTTTCTTTTTTATTTTTTTTATTAAGAAATTCACACTTTTAGTCCATACTATATCTTATTCAGATAATGATTTCAATAAGAGTAATAATCATGAAGACGTGTCTTAATGGTAGAATCGGTATTTTTTCATATTTGATCCTTAAAATAGTCATGTAAGTATTTACCACAGCTAGGATCGTCCAAATTGTATGAGGGTGGAAGATTACAAATTCAGACATTCTATCACAAGCCACATCTACAATAAAGCCATCAATACTAGCTGTGTCTCGTTTTCTAGCTAGAAATCCATCCAGCGAATCCAAAAATAAGACAATGAAAATAGATGCTATTCCCAACATGGCATGTTTGGTTCTGAATAAAATTGACGCTATTATTGACACACATAATGAGAGCCAAGAAACTCTGTTAACAGATATATTTAGACCCTCAAATGGTGATAAGAAATGATTCAAAATATTGTGTACAGTATTCCTCCAATCAGCCATATCATCGCTCCCAAGACTATTTTGTGAGTGGTCTTCAAGTTGAAATTCACTATATTGTTTTGGAATGGATTGAACGGTTTAGTTTCTCCGACAAGAAAATCAAGAATGTAATGCGAAATGATTCCAAAAGCGAAATCTTTGTTTATTATCGTTGATAAACCAATGAGGAGGCATACGAATGGCAATTCAGATAAAAATGTTCTTGATTCATGACCTCTGTATTTTCTCTGAATATACGTGAAAATCTTATCGAAATCTAATATTACGGACCCAATGATAAGCCACAAACTTCCCTTTCCAAGGTTTAAAATATACGAGAATGCTATGTGGGAGATCGGATCCATTTATGTTCAACTCGCTTCTTCAACCATTTTCTCTGCGTGTTTTTTGATCAAGAACCTCCAATAAAGCCATGACCCTATAAACAAAACCACAATTAGCATCAAATAAAGTACGCCATATATGTCTAGTTTACCTGTTAAAAACGAGGTCATCACATCAATTGTACGCTTGCCTCCAAAAATAACAATGGATTTCATTACTACTTTTCCAGCTAAGGTCATCGCAAAGAAAGTTCGAAGTCTGATCTTCAAAGCTCCACACAAGATCCCAATGATATCAAATGGTAGTGGTGTAGCTGCGAAAAATGCTATAGACCAAATGCCATAACGTCTGTAAAAGTCTTCAGCTAACTTGAGTTCTAAACGAGATTCTAATATTCTTCTCCCTCCCAAACCCAGAAGATACCCTGTTGATTCACCGATAGTAGCTCCAACAGCAGAAACGATGGTTAAGATCCATGGATCAAGAATGGTTGAAGCTGCTGCAGTTACTAATATGCTTGGAATGGGGAAAATGACAGTGGCGTTACCTAGCGCTTCAACAAGGAATACGCCAATGTAACCGTAGTTCTGAAGCAGGGACAAGAAAAATTGAATTAACTCGTCTTCCAAAGTAACACCGCTCATTGTTGATTTTGTGATTCTGATAAATCCTTTTTGTAGAAGCTTCTTCATCATAGATAACGTTTTACTAAGACATCCCTTGTAGATAATCTACTTCAAAGGATTACTTTGATGCCGGGATAGCAGAGTGGTAATGCGCTGGCCTCGAGATCTTAATAAAAAGGGCTAGACAGTCAGTGGGTCATTGGCCCGCGTGGGTTCAAATCCCACTCCCGGCGTTAGGAATTAGCTAGTTAACTAATGGAATAGGTGTGCAATGTATTTATTTCGCTAACTATTTTGAACATACGTTTGGGATCTGAATACGTTGATGAAACTAAAAAGATTCTTCGTGACATTGCTGATAATGAGCAAGATGTCTTTCTTGCGCTTAGAAGGATTATTAAGGGATATAAGTAAGCTCATAATCCTTAACCAAGGTTTATGAGGGTATTATTCGCCTTTCATAATGAATGCGGGGGTTGCCGAGTCTGGTCAAAGATAGCTTAAGTAGCTATTGAAGGCGCGGGACTTAAGATCCTAAATGCAGAATAATGGGCTAAGAATAGGTTATCCCGTGACAAAGGTCTTCCGGGGTTCGAGTCCCCGCCCCCGCACTAAAAATAAGCTCAAATTCAGACTATTTTAAGATTTAAGGCTTAAAATAAGGTTAATTATAATTTGGAAGGTATGAGATGTGTTTTTTCTGCACAAATCTTCTAGCTAGCATTTAAAACTCACAATTAAGCGATTTTTTACCATAATGGTGCATTTAAAACTTATTTCTGTAAGTTACTTTATTCATGTAATAGGATATGTGAGTGTTAATGGCATTAAATAAACGTGGTAAGCATGTCAGTCTTCCACTCATCATCTTTATGATAATCATCTATAGCGGAATTATCTGTTCTATTGGAGCTGAAGAGGCGCATACGTATTTGATCTTTCAAGAAGATTTTGAAGATCCGAAGGGAGATTTATTCGAGATAAGTCTGCCCTCTGACGCTCCACAAGGCAGTGGTTGGGAGGTAAAGGCCGATGAGGGCAATCTTGTTTTGAGCACGACTAATGTCATATGGGCTGAAGCTGGTGATAGATCGTGGGAGAATTACACGTTT